>Ga0210409_10005383_pt1 | contig 13457 bp, 19 predicted proteins | sample IncBWH17MmetaG_FD_161649 | JGI IMG/M metagenome (GOLD analysis project Ga0210409, IMG submission 161649) | Forest soil microbial communities from Barre Woods Harvard Forest LTER site, Petersham, Massachusetts, United States - Inc-BW-H-17-M | ecosystem: Environmental > Terrestrial > Soil >... | reverse complement strand
AACGGCACGGCTTGAGAAACGGCCCACTGCATCGTTCCACCCGTCGGCGTGACGGAGAATCCTTCAGCAGCCCTCCAGAATGTGGTGGTCGCATTGTTGTTGTCATGGCTGGCGTCCGCATGCACGTCGCCGCTGATGAGAACCGCATCCGGCGACGAGCCCAGCCCCAGGACTTCCGTATAGAAACCCACCGGCACGTCGACGTGGTACTCGCCCGGCAGGAAGAGCAAAGCATAGCGCTCGGGGCCGAATTCGTTTCTTCGCTCGACGGCGTAGATCTTGTCGATCTGCTGCTGTATGGCCGCCTGCGACATTGTGGGATCGAAGATCAGAACGTTGGGCCCCAAGTCAGGTTTTTTGTCCGGCTTGCTTTCCGCAACCGCCAGTCTCGTACCTGCTGCCACGATCAGGGCTAATATGATTCCAACGGCGATCTGAAAATTGTTGATGTAACGCCATACGATCAGCGACATCTCCGGCCTTTGCCTTCTCACCTGTAATCTCCTTATCCGAAAAACGGCGCTGCTTCTACTCGTTACTGACGTGGCGCATTCACCCCTCAGGACGATGAACACGCATTCGCGATTTGGCACGAATCTAGGATTCTACCGTTTGCGCGACCATTCACGGTATGATGAAGCGCTACGGAAACACAGCGTATCCCCAAAAAAGGAAGGCCTGAACTCTATTGCAGTTTGGGGTAGCAGTCTTAAAATGATGCGTTCTGTTTGTCCATCATTGGCAGCCGTCGCAAAAGGGGATACGGACTTCGAAGGACCCAATGCCGACCTGCCCGGGTCCGGGATTCACCAAATCGGTTTCGGCGAAAAAGCCATGCCCAGAATCTATAAGATAGTATGCGACGTTGCTTCCAAGAAAACTGCCCGTGAAATGACCGTTGGCATCCGGCAACGCGAAAGTGTCGCTCAAGCGGGTCAGTGTGCCTACGCCACTTGCACTGTCATCCACTACTCCGGATAGCGCCGGCGGATTCGAAGCTGGCTGTGCTGTCATTTGGCCAGTGCCATCGTTCTCGACGCCGTTCTGCTGCGTGAAGCTGATTGCATACCGTCGATTGAATTTAGTTTGGAGTAAAGGGCAGCCCCCTTCCGTTGTAAAAGTTTACGACCCATCGCAAATCGCCGAGTTCCTGAAAGGTATGAAATTCTTCTGAGCTAGCCATCGCCGCTGTTGAACAGAGTCAAAGAAGCGCAAGCCCAGCCAAAAGCACTATGAGGATGGATCGCAACGCCGAAGTCCTCCTTTACCGTGGCGTTTCTGGTAGCAGTTGCTAGCAATCTTGTTCGCAAGCGATTACATGCAGATGACACCAGTGTGAAGGGCTTATGAATTCTTATTGCGGGAGAAATAGCGGATTACTTTTGAGGAAAATTCTGGCCACTCGTTGGTTTGCTGCTGCGTTAGTCGTATCTCGAATCAGGCGAAGGTGAATTTATCCAGGTCGAACAAGGGAATTGCCAAACTGTTCAGCGAAAGAATGAACAGCGCCACACGGACCGCGGCCACTGTTTCTTCTCCTTGCGAGAAGAATTGGAAAAGCTTTTCAAAGCGTGCGATGAATTCGGCGCAAAGTAGTTCACCCGGGCGAGAAGGATTTCAGGAAAGCGTTACGATTCAGCAGGTTGGAAAAGGTGTGGTAGCGCTACCGGGAATCGAACCCGGGTTTGAAGATTGAGAATCAGAATAGCTAGGTTATTGCAGGTGATTGAAAAGATGACCGATGGCAATTTAAGTCACTTATTGCCAATGATATACGAGGAAATTGACCGACATTCGGCGACACTCGTAAATGATATGATACGTGTCATGGTGTTGACAAATCGTTTACACGAGGTCGTTCATGGAAACAATCACCGAGGGATTGGTCAAAGATCTCGAACCACCTGCGCGTGGACAACGCATCTTGTGGGACGACAAAGTGCCTGGCTTCGGCGTGCGTATCACGTCGGGAGGCGCGGTGGCGTTCATCCTCAATTACACAAGTCCCACAGGTGGCAGACGAAAACGCTACAGCATAGGTCGATTTCCTGCATGGAGCGCTACCAGCGCGCGTAAACAAGCGCAAGAACTAAGGGTCAAAATCGACAAGGGCGAAGACCCGATTGAAGAGAAGCGCGACAAGCGCCGGCAATCAGACGCCGAGCCCACATTCGCCGAACTCACACAACGTTATCTCGACGAGCACGCCACCGTCCTCAAGCGAGCGAGTAGCGTGCGCAACGACAAGGGGAAGATACGACGCCTGATCCCACAATGGGGTGATCGCAAAGTCAAATCGATCACGCAAGACGATGTGGAAAGGCTCAAGCGCGACCTGCAAGCAACTCCTTATCACGCCAACCGAATGATTGCTCTGCTGTCGAAGATGTTCAATCTATCCATCAAATGGCGATATCGTACGGACAACCCCGCCAAAGGCGTGCAAAAATTCAAAGAGCACGCGCGAGATTCTCCTCTAACGGAGAAGCAGATGGTCAGCCTCAAACGAGCGCTGGATGCGTATCACAATCAAAATGCTGCGGACGCGATACGACTCCTGATGCTCACAGGAGCGCGTGAAGGCGAAGCGCTCAAAGCGGATTGGCCGCAATTCGATCTCAAGCTCGGCGTGTGGACCAAGCCAAGCCATCACACGAAAGAGAACAAGCAAGAACATATCCCCTTGAACGATGACGCGCTAGCGCTACTCCGCAAGATGAAACCGAAAAAGTCTGGCCCGTTGTTTCCCGGCGCGACAGATGGCGAGTCTCGAGTGACGTTGCGCAAACCGTGGGTGCAGATATGCCGAGCGGCTGGCTTGTCGACCGCAGTGGATAAACAAGGCAAGAAGCGCAAGCTCACGCGATACAAGCCGAATTTTCACATCCACGACCTGCGGCACACCTATGCGAGTTGGTTGGTATCGAACGGAGTTCCTTTGTATGACGTGAGCAAGCTGCTAGGCCATACGCGGATGCAGACGACAGAGCGATACGCGCATCATGCGGACGCTTCGCTACGTCGCGCGACCAACGTATTCTCGAAGTTGTATCGAGCGGCAGGTAAAAAATGAAGCGCATCGACATGGTGAAGCGCTACTTCGCGCGGCGCATCGCCAGTACATTGCCGTTGCGCGACGGCGTGTCTCCCGACACAGTGTTGGGGGAGGTGTGGTCCGCTATCGAACGGATGTGGGACAACTGGGAAGATAAAGAGTCTCGTTACCACATCGAATTGATGGAGCATTCCCTGCTGCTGACGCCGCGACGCCGCAAGTCGAAAGGACGCCCACAGAAAGAAGTGATGCGCGATTTCATCGGTGATCTTGTGACGATCTACGAGCGTTCGACCGGGAAGCGTGTCACGCGCAACGTCAATGCGTACGCTCCTTACGGAAATGCCGAGAATCCCCACCCATTCCTAGCGATATGCATAAAGGCCGCTCAATGGGGAAAGATCAAAGAGGATGACATGGAATATCCCCGCCTCATCGTTACCCGAGTCCTGAAGGCGCACCGAGATGCGGAGCACTGATACGCAATCAGTTCCACAATGAATCCAAGCGATAGGAACGGAATGACTTGGTCGCGAGGGTCAGGCTCGTGTCAACACTTTGTAGTGATCGCGGTGTGTCGTTGATCGTTCGACTGGGCGTGCGCAATCGCCTTATAGGGACGCTTCAGAGGCGCTTACGGCGACTTTTTACGACTTGGTCGATGATCGACTCAGTTTGCGTTTTGAAGCCTCAAGACGGTAAATGGCGCGAATGAAGGATGGTTTGAGTTCGTCGAGTTTGTCGAAGCTGTGGACGCGCCATTTGTTCGATCCCACAAGTCGGCTGATCTGACGGGAATAGGTGTTGATCTTCTCACAGTCGTGCCCAATCCTTCCCAGCACGCCACGGTTGTTGGCGTCGAGTCCCAACGCACGGGCGATATCTTGCGATGTCATGAATTTCCATCCATGGAGCAATCGCATGATCTTTCGCTGGCGGTCGGTGAGGTGAGGAGCCGTGCGGGTGAATGAGATGTAGCGAGGCTTGTCTAGTCCAGGCGTGTAATCGTGTTTGATGAGATGGAAGCCTTTGTCCCACAGGAGAGTGAAAATATCGCGGTCGTCGAGCAATTGGAGAAGTATCTTGCCGCTTCGACTGGACACATCAATTCTGGCTTCGCGCGTGCGCGTTGGGGAATATTCCGGAGGTCGCGCGGTGCTTTTCAATATTTTCTTCATGTTAGCGCTGTCAGACATTTTCTTCCACACATTCCGTTTTTCTTGTTCCGACCCACAGTCTTTCAGATGGCAAGTGCCTCCTTGTTTTCTGACGCGTTAAAGATGTCGGTCATTCGCGCGTCACGCGTACGCTTATAATTCACCAAATTACGCGTTAAATATGTCGGTTGTTGACGCGTTACATTTGTCGGCTTTTTAATAAATAAACAATCTCTCACATGCATAAATATTGAAGAAAATGAAAGTTGACATAAGCGAACGCGTAACGCGTCGTATTTTTTGAAAAGTTGAAAATAGGACCGACATGTTTTACGCGTCATAAGCATTCCCAGTAACCGTTTTCGTCTTGTTCAATAACTTTCATTTGTTTGAGGTAATTCAGCTCTTTTTGAATCTCTTCTATCTTCAAATTTCGATGAAATACCCGCTCGCGGATATCACTACCGTTAGCTCCACCACTCATCTTCAAATATTCAATGATCAAGGATTGTGTGTGATTGGCCTCGAACGTGTTAAAGATGTGCAGTACGCTCCGCCGCGAATATTCCCATAAGGCTATAGCGGCCTGCAGATGCTTGCTCTCGATATGGGAAGAGCAATCGAGTAGGGCAAAGATCATTGACCAGCGTGCAATATGAGCGGTACCTCGGCTGGTCATAGCGGAAATATTTTCGTCCTCTACTCCCGATGTCAAAGCTCTATATTTTCGCGCCCACAATACCCTGGCGGCCTCCGTGCGGAATATTCGTCGGCGCGACTTTCCGTATCTGATCGCTTTTATCAGCTCTGCACGCTCTTCGGTCCAATCGAATTTCACATTTGCTTCTGGGATCAATCGAGTCCGTTCGACAAACATAAACGCCCATCGATTGGCGCTGCCGTTGTTCTTCTCCACCTCACTCAGCAATTTGCGCAGTTCTTTTACGGTAATGTCGCCGATTGCCGAGACGTGTGGGTCGCGAGCGATGATCGTCCCCTTGACTGTGTTATTTTCAAGATTCTTTCCGTCCCAGGCGTTGCGTAGCGTCGGACCTAAGACGTTCCCCTCTCGCGAACTGACGGAAATGATGCTCGACAGTTCACCTTCGCGGATCAGTACTCTGGGGTCCGAAAACTTTAATTTGATAACCCTTTCAGATATTTGTTCGGCATTCGAGTCTTCGGCGATTCGCTTAATCAGACCTTCGCCAGAACCGAAACCACTCATGCAGCAGTTTCGCTCCCAGTCCGGGTCTAGACGCTCGAATACTTTTGCGATGCGGTCATTCCCCGTTCCTTTACGCGAGTCAGAACTTTTCCCCACGATGGCGACGAATTCATTGGCATAATGGCGCGTGTCTTCTATGTCAAAATACGCGGTGCGGCCGATGATGTTGCCGTATCTCACAAGGATGTGCATGAGTAAGGCGGCTGGGTGTGTTTCAGTCTCAGGGAGTATCTTTTTGACGATGCGACCGGCCAGACCGTAGAGTGCTTCATCTGGAAAGTCCATTTTTTCCGTGCCAATTACGCGGCGATTCTTTAGCTCTTCATAAGTTAGGCTGTCGTCCTCGTCGCGCGGAAGAGAGTTATTGACGTGGTCGTGCAGGCGTCTTACTGTAGACATGTAACCCCCGGTAGCCTCCGCTGGTTATGTCTTATCTCCTTTTCGGCAATAGGCCCTCGTTCCTCGCGGGGGCCTTCCTCTTTTGTAGCCCTCATATCGACTCCTCAGGCTCTTTCTTCGATATCTCAATGTAATGTTTAAGGGCTGCGGTCACGAAAGCACGCTGGTCAATTCCTCTCCGTCGGCACTCCCTCCTCATCGCTGCAAACAATTCGGGTGGGAATTTCCTGAAGTGAAATTGTGTGGTGTGAGGCGGTTTTAGTTGAAGCTGTCTTGTTTTCATGTATTCGATTAATGCATACCACAAATACCACGTCAATCCATGACAGCAACTATTTGTTCCGTGCATCAATCGTTGGTTATATATGTCGTTGTAAGTCGCTCTATGTCTCTATAAGTCGCACACTACCACTGTTCCCACACCATTGAGTCAGCAACCCGTGCGTCTTATGTTTGCGCATGAGACGTCATCGCATCCGAACGAAGCAGGGCATTGTCGAAGAAGCCGCCAACCGCAGGCTCTCTGGTTTGATCGTGGAATGCGCCGACGGCAGCACTGAATTTCGCCCGGATCGTGATGACGAGGCCACCCCCGATGAAAATACAAGATATCCTCCGCGAAAGAGAATCGGTCGACCGCAAGGTCAACGAGGCGATGGCGGCGATTCGCTCTGGGGCTGACTCTGTCCCCGGCTTGACTCGTCTTCTGTGGAAACAACGTGAACTCAATGAACTCCTACCTGGGAATAACAATGCCTAGCGCGGGCAAGAGGGGCCAAAAACCATTCCGCGATTGCGATGGATGCGATATCCGCGAGGCGATGTTCGCTCGCCATTGGGTCCGGCTAAAGGGCGACTCTGCCAGGGCGGTACGTGAAGCGGGCTATCACGGCGATCTTAGGGTGAGGGCGCATACCCTCCTACACCGCCCACATGTGCAGAACGCTATCCGTCGCATAACCGCTGAAGCGCTGGCAAAGCTCGGCTTGCAAGCGGATGACGTGATCCGCGAGGTGAGGGCCATCGCATTCGCCGACGTGCGTCAATTGTTCGATGAAGAAGGGCGATTGCTCTGCGTATCCAAAATCGACAAAGACACCGCTCGCGCTATCTCTTCAATCGAAAAGAGCAAATCCGGCGAATTCACAGTGACGTTTTGGTCCAAGCTCAAAGCGTTGGAGTTGTTGATGATGTGCATCCGATACAACGGCGAACCGCTCCCGAGACCCGGGTCGCTATTGCAAGTCGATTTTTTGACTGAGGGACCTAAGCCTGATGGGGCTGGGAGAATCATAACTGAGGGAGTCAATGGGAAAGAAATCAAATGACAGGCGAGTCGCTGTTTACGACAGCACTCACGTTATGTACATCGATCCTGAGACGGGCAACCTTGAGATCTATAAGCGAACGACCGCCGATTCCGCGCCGTCTCATGCAGACCGTTTGAAGGGATTGAATAACAAGCACAGCGAATTTTGGCGAAAACGAAATGAGGAGGAGTAATGGGAACATTGAAGGATGAATTGTTTAAGCACTTCAACACTGCTGGTCTGCCCGACAGCGGAGATCCGCACCTAAACCAAACGACTGGAGCGCGCGTGAACACCGGAATACGCACCGCCCCCTTTCCGCCGACAGCTACCGAATACAAGCAACCGCCTACGACCCTGCCGACGCAGGTATCGCAATCGGAAATTCTTGCCCATAACAAAAAACGCGGCAATACGCCGTGGAGCTCGGAAGGTGGTGAGTGATGAAGCGCTGTGCGTGGCGCGGAGTCAATACGCACCCAACGCGAGATTCGGTCACATTCTCCGACGCCGCCGCCGAGCAGAGTGCTGTGGCCTTGTTCAAACCGGGACACAATTCCACGTGTAAGTGCATGGCGGAAGGGACTGATCCTAAAGAATGCGACGGTCTCTACATCACTGACGAAAACGGTGGACATCTCGCTACGTTGCACGGTGCTTCCCTTCGAGCACGGCAGCTAGAAAACGGTTCGCTGGCGATTTATCGTGCGTCAGTCAAAACGAGCGATACAGCAGCAGACGACACGCCAGAACGGATCAACCGCCGCAATGCTGAATTCTGGAAGCCAAGAGAGGAGTAAACCATGACCACCACCGAAGTGACGATTGCCGAACAACGACTCGCCGCAGCTAAAGCGGCAGCTGCGAAAGAAACGCGCGAAGACGCCAAGCGCAAGATCGAAGTGCTACGCCGCGAGGGCGCATCGTTGCGCAAACAACTCGAACCGATGGCGCTGCAAGTTAAGAACGCTCAAAACGCACGTCTGCGGCTTAACACGGCGCTACTTCATGCTCGCGAACAGATTGACATGTATGGCCAGCCGCTGGACCCGCTGACGCTTCCCACAGACGAGGAGGTAGCCGAGCACAACAATCAATTGGACCTGTGGAAACGAGAGCAGAAGAAGTTGCTGGCCCAGCACGCAGCCGCGGTTGAGCGCGAATCGATCCGCCCGCAGGCTGTGGCGATGCAAAAGCGACTAGAAACCCTACAGCTTGAAATTCAGAACTGGATGGCAGTTGCTGAAGGTCGCAAACCAGGACAACTGCCCGAAGGCGGGGTGTTTCGTGTTGGCGAAGATTTTCTAGGTCACAGCGATAGACGGTTCAGCTAAAAAAAACGAGTTTCGGGAAGTGCGTCGCCCAACCAAGCGACGAGGTCTACTCCTTGCCTTTGGAAGCTTCCCGAATGTCAGGCCGTCGTCTCCGTGGATCCCGGCGGCCTGATGATATGTGGAGCAAGCGTCGAGCCTCGTCCTCTCGACGATTCCGCTCCGATGCGCCGCGCAGGTTTCCGCTTCCGGTAACGGGGGCGGGGGGAGTCTCCTCTTCCTTTATCGAACCTGCGCGGCGTGCGTTTTTGATCGAATCGCGTCACACAATGCCTCTTTAAGCACGTCTGCTCGGTCGTATGAGCGTCTATTGCGATTGATCGACAGTGACCCATGATCAAATCACCTCAGGACGCCTATAAGTCATTTGTTTGCCAGTGGTTATCGCCTCAGGATTGCCCCTGAGATTTCGCGCGGCTTCTCTTACGATTGTGGTGTGAATCCCGAGTTCACAAATCGACAAAGGAGAGAATATGACAGAACCGAAAATGATCACCGCGAAAGACCTCGCCGCACGCCACAAGATGGAACCGCGCCGTTTGCGCGTCATCCTGAGGTCCACAGGAATGCGCGCCAAAGATGGTCGCTACGAATGGAAAGAAGGCGATGCGTTCCTGAAAAAATTTCCTGACATCATCAAGCAGTTCGACGCAGGCGAGGACGAGAAAAAGTCAAAGAAGTAGGGAGCCAAACCGCCCACAGTCTCTACGATGTGGGCATTTTGGTGGTCAATGCCCCCCCACCGGTTTTAACGCTTTGCACAATTTTCCGTAAATATTACTCACGTGGAATGCCGCCGTGTCTTCGCTGATCCTGAAGTATTCCGCAATTTCCTTGATCGAATGACGGGCCTCTAGACCTGCAAGGATTTTGCATTCGCCCGGAGTTAGGGCGAGCTTCTTCTGGAGCGCCTCGTTACTCGACACAGACAGTATTTCCAAGCTTGCGATAGAGACCCAGATGAATTCTCGAGGCTCTGAGTTAAGTTCTATCATCGCACTCGGTGGCCCGAGCCAGTTCGGATCCGAGTAGATGTTTATGCATTTCGTAATCCTGCCAATCTTGCCCGCATGGGGATGTGGCTTGCCGTCTGGCTTACTCGAGCCAACTTTGATGGCCATTCCTTTCCGAACCAGAGTATGGCCACATTTGGCACAGGTCGCCGTCTTTTCGATCGTCAGGACGGTTGCACCACAAGGACAGAAGGGGAAACGCAACTGTTGCGGTGCGCTGAAGTCTGACGGGATCCGGGCGCTTGTCATAGCTGGAGCTCCAACTAGACCTGTATTTGCAGCATATTATAACGCTCGCTTTGGGGACTTAACAGGGGCTTTACGAGGTGGGCTTTTTGGTGGATTGCAACTTGTCCGAGCATGTACACCTTTCGCTCATTGGATCGTAACGTCCGGCTCTCCAAAATTCGTCGTGCAGACGTGAGAGATTGTAGGCGGCAGAAAAGGAACAGATTCTTTTCTGCCGGGATAGTGAAAGCTTCCAGCAATCTGCAATGCCTGGGGATTGAGATAGCGAATGGTCAATTCCGCCTGATATTCGTCGATCACTTTTAGGGTGCTCCTATCGGGCCGTTCCATGTAAATAACTGTGTGAGGATTAACGGTAAAACCGTCCAAACCGGAGTGAACAATGGTTTTGCCCTCGGGATCCTTCATATCCAGAAGCACCACAACTGCTCCATCTGACCTTCGATCCAAGCCGATCACTTGCCCGAACGAACGCGACAACAAGACCGTGTGCGGAAATCTTTCTACGACCGCGGCATTGTTTCCATAAATAAGTACGCTACCCCCTGCGGGTATTGGCCCGCAAACGTTAGAAAGCGTAGCATCGGAACCGGGAAGCAAAACACCGACAGTGCGAGTTAGTTCGAGTCGGTAATTTATTCGATATGTGGCGTAGAAGAACGGTGCGACCAACGCGCTAATGGCCAACGCGACAGAGTACTTAATCAATCGGTGCTTCAACCGCTCGTTACCAGTAGCTCTTCTTTTGTTCGCCCTATTCCACAAAGCCGGGTTGAGAGTGGCAAGTTTCTTACTGGTCAACCACGCGCCCAGACTCCAGATTAGGGCGGCCACAAAAAGCGCATAGGCCAACGCTACCGCTGGCCACAGGGTGATATGTTCGGATTCCAGAGTTGGCAAGGCCAAAAGCGCACCCAACCCTAAAGCCCAAAACAGCCCTAATAACCAATTGGAGTACTTCCACTGAAACAGCCTGCGAACTCTCTGCGTTTGTAGGAAACCAATCAGCGAGTTCATTGATTCCCCCGATGAAAATATACCTGAAGGGGGAGCTTCTGGTGAGCAGTCAGGAGTGAAGGGGCGGCAACCATCAACTGTGGCAATGAGTTGCGATCTGCCGCCCTTCGAGGTTTGACGTTTGTTATACGTGGATCACGGAATACAATCTCCCTCGTGAAATGTCCACACTGCATCGTCGAATTCCATGATCAGCCCGCTCCGATCTACATTGGAGAGGATGTGGATGGGCTTTGGGCTGTGGTGATGCGCGTGTGTCCCGCATGCAAACGGCTTTCTCTCACGCTTCAGAACGGAAGTCAGTTCGTCGCGGCGCTCCAACAGGGGCGGCACCAGGCCCCCGGGTTCTTTCCCGGGCTTACCGGAGTCTTCAAAGAAGTGCTGGTAAGGCCGAAGGGTAGCAACCGTCCACCTTGCCCCGTTGAGGTGCCCAAGAACTTTGCGGATGATTACGCAGAAGCGTGTTTAGTGCTCCCAGACAGTGCTAAAGCCGCTGCCGCTCTTGGTCGTCGCTGCCTTCAGAACCTGTTACGGGATCATGTAAAGGTGAAGCATGGAAGCCTTGCAGATGAGATTCAGGAGGTCATTGACAGCGGCAAACTGCCGGCTGATTTGACCGACTCAATCGATGCTATCCGCAACATCGGCAACTTCGCTGCGCACCCGATGAAGAGTAAACAATCAGGCGAGATTCTAGAGGTGCTACCGGGTGAGGCGGAGTGGATCATTGTCGTGCTGGAAGAGTTGTTTGACTTCTATTTCGTTCGACCAGCTCAGCGTCAAAAACTGAAAGATGAACTCAATAAGAAACTTCAGGAAGCTGGCAAACCTCCGATGAAGTGATCTACCGCTTTTGTGGGGGAAGCGCGTACTTATCTCCGCACGCTGCCTCGTTCTTTGCTTTTGAACTTGATCGTTCCCTTCGAAGTTCCGTGCCACCACCCGCACAGGGTGCATAAATACGGGCGCATCGGCAGGCCCTGTCCCACGGTCAGCGGTACATCAGCCTCGGTACGGTGCTGGTTCTTCCCGCTCGGGCATGGCAGCGCGCTAGGCGGCGTGGGCAATACGACATCGCCGGTGATCATTGGCAATTTTTGGTGTTTGCTGGAGCCGCTCACGACGCTACCTCGCCCGTCCTCGCCGCTGTTCGCGTGAAATCAACCACGCGTCCACTGAGGCGATGCGATAAAAAATCTGCCGACCGATCACGACACGAGGTGGGCCGATGCGCTCCACTTCCCATCGCTGGAGGGTGCGCTTGGTGACGTTCAACTGCTCGGCGAGTTGTTCAGGCTTCAGGAGCCCGATGAGAGTTTGCTGAGCGGGGTCGGTCGTGATTGCGTGCGACATGACGCGATCATGACATTCACCGACATTTGAAAAAAATGCATAGTATTCGTCTAGGCAGGAATTTTAGTGTTGACAAATTGTTTACAGCGGATGATGTGGCAGGCGTCGAAGTGCGCCAAACATGCATGAATACTGGTAGCGCTACCGGGAATCGAACCCGGGTTTGAAGATTGAGAATCTTCCGTCCTAACCCCTAGACGATAGCGCCACGCGGCGAGAGATTACGATTATAACAAGCCACCCTCGCATACGTCTCACGCGCAGCGCCTCGCAACACGCTCACTTTACGAACTCTGTGAATTTCATCCGCGACCTCTGCGGTTTGAAAACTCTCCCCCCAACTCAATCCTCTCCTCGTACTGTGTCCTTTCGGAATTCCCGCTTGTAAAAATTAAAAAATTTCGTGCAAATCGTCTCCGTTCACAAGGGGACTGGCGATATAGTAGAGATATAGACCTACAATCAGAAACTTTGAGGGGCGACCAATGTCGTCTCTTTATCACCGATCATTCCTAACCAGGAGTTCAAGGAGTAAGCAAACATGGCAAAACCTAGAGTACCCAAGAAAATCAGCGATGATACCAGTGTGAACCCAGTTGCCGAGATTGCCTCGAACCAGGTCCTCGCGGCAGAAGCAAACGGGAACGGCGACGCTCTCAACGGCGGCGCCAAGAAGACGGTTCGCAAGAAGACCGAGGCCAAGCCGGAGATCGTCAGGTCTGACTCGCGCGCCACCATTGTGCCCATTAACCTGGAAGACGAGATCCGGCGCCTCGCCTATCTGTTGGCCGAGCGCCGCGGATTTGAGCCGGGCCACGAATCCGACGATTGGTTCGCGGCGGAGCAGGAAATCCGCCAGCGTTACCACCAGTACAGCGCCTGAGGGCGCTCGACTCATCCGTCTGGCGGCCGAGCCCCGGCCGCCGTCGAGCGGCGGAAACGTTTACGAAAGTCTCCGGTCTTCCGGCGCAGCTTTCCCAGTTCCTTCGCCCTTTACCCCACTGTCCTACTGTGACCCTATTTCGCTACTCTCGCGGTTGCCACCACCACCACTTTCTGAAAAAATAACTTAGGGCTCTTCCACATGGCACAAATCGGTAGTTTTGCCTTGCTTCTCGCCTTTGCGCTGAGTGTCTATTCGTTCGGAGTCGGGCTGCTCGCGCTCATTTTCAAGGACGATCCTGACTGGAACCGTCTCGGCGAGACCGCCCGCCGTGCCGGCGTCGTGGTGTTCCCGGCCGTGCTTCTTGCCGCCGTGGTTCTCGTCGTCTCCGCCTTCCGCAATGATTTCTCCATCGCTTATATCTACCATCACAGTAATCGCGATCTTGACGCGAAATACAAG
>Ga0210409_10005381_pt1 | contig 13459 bp, 15 predicted proteins | sample IncBWH17MmetaG_FD_161649 | JGI IMG/M metagenome (GOLD analysis project Ga0210409, IMG submission 161649) | Forest soil microbial communities from Barre Woods Harvard Forest LTER site, Petersham, Massachusetts, United States - Inc-BW-H-17-M | ecosystem: Environmental > Terrestrial > Soil >... | reverse complement strand
CGTCGCCAGATAGGCCTGCAAGAGACGCCGCAGCAGCCAGTTCTCGTTCCACGCCGGGTCGGTGAAACGCCTGTCTCCCTTCGCCGGCGCCTGCTCGGAGCGTCCCGCGGCCGCGCGCGCAAGCTCCCTACCGAGCCAGCCCACCCGGCTCGCCAGCCGGTCGGGATGACGGGCGAGCGCGGCGGCGAGCCTCACGGCGGCCGTGGGCTTGATGAATCTCCGTACGCCTCCGTCGTCGATCGCCGCATCGGTGAGCATCACGTCCAGCGCGGAGCGGGCCGCGGCCCGCTGGCCAACGGAGTGCCCGCGCTGTGCGCCGGGTGCCTCCGCGGCGCCGCTGCCGGATGTCGAAGTCGACCGGCCCATCGCAAGTAGAGGCTATCGCCCGTGGCCTGCCCGCTCACCAGCGACGACCTTCGAGCAATAGTCGGAGCCGCAGCGGTTGAACCTGCGATTCGCTGTCGCCGCACCGGGAGGTCGTATCCCTGGGTCTTTGCGGTGCCGCTATCACGCGAAAGCAGCAGCGTTGCGTGCTCCGCCGGAGTGCCGCTCCTCGTCCATGGCAGGCGTCTGGCGCGCCGGCCCGGTCCCTGCTGCTCTCGGCCCAGAGCAGCGGTGATCGGGGTCGGCTGGAGATGGCCGCGGTAGTCGTCTACCGGGAGCCTGCGAGCGACGCGGGCCGCTGTGCGAGATAGAAGTTGAAGACGAAGCGCCATGCGAGGTCAGTGCGAGCGACGGCCGCGCGGGCCTCCATAGTCAAGGCACCGCGGTCCGCGGGGTCGACCTGCGCGAGCCGCGCCGCTGCACAGGGCCAAGAGAGCGCCCACTCGAGCGCCTCCTCGGCGTCGGCGAAGCTCCCGCTGAAGCGCTCCGTCTGCGCGCAGACGGCCGCGAACCCAGCCCGGCGCAACACCTCACTGCCCTTCTCGACGTCGAACCAGGTCTCCTCGTCCAGCCTGTAGCCGGTCTGGCTCGCGCCGTAGCGCTTGAGCAGATCGATGACCGCTGCGCAGGAGGGAGTCGAGTTACCGCCTCCCCATGCGGACGCTGCGAAGCGTCCGTCCTCGCACAGCACGCGCAGCGCCTCGCGCAGTGCATCGTAGGGTGCACCGAAATGACTTACTGACAGACCACACGTCACCGCGTCGAATTCGCCGGCCTCAAACGGAAGGGCGTGCGCGTCCGCGACTCGCAGGTCGAGATCGGGCGAGAGCTCGCGCGCCACCGCGAGCATCCCCGGCGAGAGGTCGACCCCAACGACCTCGGCGCCCAAGCGTGCGGCCGCGCGGGCCGCGGCCCCGGTACCGGTCGCCAGGTCGAGTAGCCGCACGCCACGACGCGCACCGGCGAGTTCAACTAGTCGCTCGACCGCCGGCGCGAGCGTGGGATCCAGATGCCGCGCATACCCGGCGGCGTTCGCGTCATAGGACGCCTGACACACCCTCAGCGACGACACTCGCTCGATCAAGCGGAGCCTAGTCCTCTCGCCGCCACGACCCCGCTTCCAGCACCGATCCACCGTGGCGTGACCTGCTGCTCCCGCTGCCGCTGGCGGGAAAGAGTCGGTGCGCGCCAGAGCGCTCTCTCTGGACGCAGCGGGCTCCTGCCCAAGGCCGTTCGGGGGGCGCGCGAAAGTCTTGGCCGTCTTGGGTAGCGCAAGCGAATCGCCGCGTATGCAGGCGCTAATGGCGGGTCGAGGTTAGGGGATAATGGCCTCGCTGTGGGGCAAGACAACGTCGAACTGTTGCGCAGGCTCTATCAGCAGTGGGAGCAAGGCGACCTGCTCACGGTGGATGCCTTCCACCCCCAGGTGGAGTTCGTCCGCATCGGCAGCGACTACCGCGGCCTTGCCGGGCAGTGGCGCGGCGTGGACGAGATGTGGACGGCGATCGTCGAGTGGCTGCGCTCGTGGGAGCACCTACACGTCGAGGCCGAACGCTTCTACGGACTCGACGATCGCGTGCTCGTTCTCTCGCGCGAGATCGCACGAGGCAAACGGAGCGGTGAACAGGTCGACCATGAAATCGGCGACCTGTTCACCGTGCGCGATGGCAAGATCGTGCGCTGGGAGAACTACTGGGACCGCACGGAAGCGATCCGCGCCGCTGGCTTGAGAGAGTAGGCGCCGAAAGACCCGACCTAGCGCCCGGCGCCCGGCCGGCGCGCTGCCCGGACCACACCGGCCCGTCGCGCTAAGGCATCACGTCGCCAGGGCGCTTTGCGCGACGATCGCTCAGATGACTGCGCCGGGGCATCGAGCGGCGGCCTGCTGCTTCGTCGTCGAAGCGGCCCTCCCCGGCAAGGCCCGCCGCGCGCCCGCCTAGGACGACAAGCAACAGCAGAGATCGCGAACACCGACGCGATCGCATTGGGCCGGAAGCGATCGTCGGAAGGCCGCCCGGGCACATCCGCTGCAGACCGTCAGCACTGTTGTCGTCGGACGGAACTATTTAGCGGCATCCTGGCGGGCCGCTCGGCGACCGCTTCGACGCAAAAGCAGGAGCGCGATAGGGGCCCGACGCGACGCCTCCTTCTCGTCCAAAGCAGCGACGTGATCGGTGTCGACGGTGGCTACCGCTCGCCGAGGGAAAGCAGGCGTAGCCTGACCGCCGCGGAAGCAGGGCGCCAGTCGCGAGCACGGAGACGGGGTCGGCGGTGCCCAAAGAGGTCTCCGCTCGAGCGGCGGACCAGCACGGATTACGCTTCGCCTGAGGCGTGGGCCGTTTCCAGCCCGTGGTTCGTCGCTGCCCAGCTTGCTAGGAGGTTGAGGGCCTGCTCGGAACGTGAGCCCGGTTCGGCGGTGTAGGCGAAGATCCTGAGACCTGGGTCGGCCGGTAGCTCCATGCGGTCGTAGGTCAGGCTGAGGTCGCCAACGACGGGGTGGTGGACCTGCTTGACGCCCGTGATGTTGAAGCGGACATTGTGCGCGGCCCAGCGTGAGCGGAACTCGTTGCTGTGGGTAGCGAGCTCGCCGATTAGGTCTGAGAGTCCGCGGTCGTACGGGTCGCGTCCGGCCTCCGAGCGCAGGACCGCCACGTCCTCGCTGGCTACGCGGTCCCAGTCGAGGTAGAAGTCGCGGGCGCGGGGGTCCAGGAAAATGAACCGGGGGAGGTTGGCCGGCCGGAGTGGGTTGATGAACATCTCTGAGTGGAGGGCGTAGCCGAGATGGTTGGCAGCGACGATGTCCAGACACCCGTTGCTCACGACCGCTGCGGCGCCATTGATTGCGTCGAGGATCCAGTGCACGCTGGGCCGGATGCATTGATTGGTCTGGCGCCGGCGGGGTGATGGGCTGCTCGGCTGCGCCGCGCGGGCCAGGTCGAAGAGATGCGAGCGTTCGGCGTCGTCGAGTTGTAGCGCGAGCGCGAGCGCGTTCAGCACGCTTTCGGAGACGCCGTTCGTGTCGCCGCGCTCCAGGCGTGTGTAGTACGGAACGCTCACGCCCGCCAGGACGGCAACCTCCTCGCGGCGCAGCCCGGGAACGCGGCGAGGGCCGTAGGTTGGCAACCCAACTTGGTCTGGGGTGATCCTGGCCCGTCGGGACGTCAGGAACTCACGGATCTCGCTCTTGGTGTCCACAACAGGAGGATAGAGCCGCCCAGCGGCGCCTGAGAGACCCTGCCAGTACCCCTAACAACAGGGACTCTCACTTCCCCCGATTCCGTGCTTTCTTGGATCTAGCAAGAGGCCGCGACGAGATCGCCGCCCCTCGTGGCGCCGTTGATGCGCGCGCCTCGGCCGACTCCGTCCCCGACGACAAGGAGCCAACTGTCATGAAGCACATTTCGCTCAGCGGACTTGACGTTTCGCGCATCGGACTCGGCACGACCGCCGCTAGTCAACTCGGGGACCTCACCTCAATGCTTGAAGGGAAGGTCGTGCTCCCCGAGGACGCACGCTTCGACGAGGCACGAGAGGCGTGGAACCTCGCGATCGACCAGCGACCCTCCTGCGTCGTGTTTCCCGAGTCACCGCAGGATGTTGCTGCCGCAGTGCTGTTCGCAGCCGAATCCGGCCAGCGAATCGCAGCACAGGGAACCGGACACAACGCCGCGCCGCTCGGCTCGCTCGAGGACACGATTCTGCTCAAGACGGAGCGCATGCGCGGCATCACGATCGATCCTGTCGCTCGGACTGTTCGCGTCGAGTCAGGAGCTCGCTGGCTCGAGGTCGTCGAAGCCGCGGCGCCCCACGGCCTGGCCGCGCTCGCGGGCTCCTCGCCCGACGTGGGCGTGACCGGCTACACGCTCGGCGGCGGAATGAGCTTCCTTGCACGCAAGTACGGTCTGTCCGCCAACCACGTTCGCTCGATTGACCTCGTTACCGCCGATGGCCGGCTCGTGCGCGCCGACCGCGACAACGAGCGCGACCTGTTCTGGGCGTTGCGCGGCGGCGGTGGGAGCTTCGGTGTGGTCATTGCGATCGAGATCGAACTCCTGCCGATCAATCGGGCGTACGCGGGAATCCTGTGGTATCCCCTCGAGCGCAGCGCAGAGGTCCTGGGGGCCTGGCGGGAGCTGACAGACAATGAGCAGCTTCCGGACGAGCTGACGACCATCGCCAGGTTCCTGAATCTCCCGCCGATCCCCGACTTCCCCGAGGAGATCCGCGGCAAGTCGTTTGTGACCGTCGAGGCCTACCACGTCGGTGACTCGGCGCAGGCTGATGGGCTGCTCGCCCCGCTGCGCGCGCTTGGGCCGATCGACGACACGATCGCGAGCGTCCCTATGCCGGCGCTCAGCCACCTCCACATGGACCCCGAGCAGCCCGTTCCCGTCCTGGCCGACGGCCTGATGCTCAACCAGCTGCCGGCGGAGGCGCTCGACGCTTTCGTGGCCGTCGCTGGAGGCGGTGCGGAGTCCCCGCTGCTCTCGGTGGAGCTGCGCCACCTCGGCGGTGAGCTCGGCCGAGCGCAACCCCAGAATGGAGCACTGTCGTCGATCCAGGCGCAGTACGCGCTGTTGGCGGTGGGGCTGGTACCGGCGCCCGAGCTCGAATCCCGCGCGCGCGCGCAGGTCGCTGCCGTCAAGGAGGCGCTCGCCCCGTGGGCGTCGAGGCACATGTACCTGAACTTCGCCGAGACGCGGCGCGACCCGCGGAGCTTCTGGACCGAGCAGGCCTATAGGCGCCTGCGGCGCATCAAGGCCAGAGTCGACCCCGGGAACATCATCCGCGCGAATCACCCAATCCCACCGGCCCGCTGAGGAACCGCGAAATCTCAAATTCAGGAGGTAACCGACATGAGCATCAACTTACTGAAAGGGAACCGCATGTCCAAGACCATTGCCGTGTTCGGGGCCGGCCCGGGCATGGGCCGCTCGGTCGCCCGCCGGTTCGGCCGGGAGGGGTTCCAGGTGGCCCTGGTGGCCCGCAACCAGACACGACTGGACGCCTACACCGGGGAACTAGCCGCGGACGGCATCAAGGCCGCCGGGTTCGCCGGCGACCTCGCCGACCGCGACGCGCTGCCCGGCATGATCAAGGCGATCACCGCGCGATTCGGCCCGATCGACGTGCTGGAGTACGCACCCTCGGGGCTCGACTTGCTCAATGCCGCGACCGCTGTACGCGACGCGGACGCCGCATCCTTCGAGTTCCCCCTCGACCTGCTGCTCCGCACCCCGGTCACGCTGACCCGCCAGGTACTGCCCGGCATGCTCGAGCGCGGCGACGGCGCGGTCCTGTTCGGCCTGCCAGTCAACGCCAGCATGCCGGCTCCGCCGTTCGGCAACATCGGCACCGCAGCCGCCGCCGCCCGCCACTACCTGCACACCCTGCACTGCGACCTTGCCGGCACCGGCGTATACGCGGGCCTCTTGCAGATCACGGGCCCGGTGGGCGACAGCGACGCCGGCAACTTCGTCCTCGAGAACTATGACCCGGCCCTCCTGCCGGAGCCGCAAAACCCCGCCGACCTCGCCGACGCCATGTGGGATCTCTACCTCACGCGCGACAGGTTCGACCAAGTCTTCGACTTACAGGCCGCATGACCTCGGCACACAGACGTCCGGGCACCTCCCGCAAGCTCCGCTGGGTCGAGCGACCACAGCGACTACCGAGCGACCAGAGTCGTATCGTCGCTACCCCTAAGAAGACAAGGAGATTTCGATGGCCAGCCGCCTCGAAGGTAAGGTCGCCCTAGTAACTGGATCGACCAGCAATATTGGTAAGGGAGTGGCGATCGCCATGGCCGCGGAGGGAGCGAGCGTGGTGGTGAGCGGCCGAGATGCGGCACGCGGGGCTGATGTGGTGAATGTCATCGAGGCCGCCGGCGGGCATGCCGCCTTCGTGGCTGCCGATCTCGACGGGTCCGCCGCGAGGTCGGCGCAACTCGCCGCCGATGCGGCTGCAGCCTTTGGACCCGTCACCGTTCTCGTCAACAACGCAGGCATCTACCCACCCGACGGCACGCTCGCAACCAATGAGGAGATTTTCGACCAGGTCTTCGCGGTCAACGTCAAGGCGCCGTTCTTTCTCACCGCCGCCTTGGTCCCCGGAATGGTCGAAGCCGGCGCAGGCGCCATCATCAATCTGGGCTCCTGGATCGCTCGCCTCGGAATCCCCGCAGGTGCTGTCTACGGTGCAACGAAGGGTGCCCTCGAGACCCTCACCCGGACCTGGGCTGCCGAGTTCGGCGCGCAAGGCATCCGAGTGAATGCCATCTCTCCAGGGGTGGTGTTTGACGACCCCAGCGATGTTCCCGCTCAAGCTGGGGCCGCGATGGCCACGACGCCAGCGGGCAAGCCGGGTGCCCCGGCGGACATCGCCGCGGCCGCGGTCTATCTCGCCACCGACGACGCAGCATTCGTCCACGGCGCCGTCTTCGACATCGACGGGGGCCGCGGCAACGTCTTTCTGACGGCCCGCTAACCACGATGCAGCGCCCGAACAAACCCGCACACGAAGAAACCTGCACACGAACAAACCCGCGTCACACACGCACCCTGGGCCCCGAGCGTCACGAGATGACTCCTCTGCTCCCACGACCGCGTCTTGAGGCAGCGGGAACCGATCCGACTATGCACGCGCTCGATGCAAGCTCGCTGCCGCGTCACCTAGACCGCCTCTATCGCGCCGCGTGGGCGCTGTGTGGCGATCGCGAGGACGCGGAGGACCTCGTGCAGGAGACGTTTGCTCGCATCCTCGCTCGACCGCGCTTGCTGCGCGGCGGCCAGGAGATGCCGTATCTGATGGGCGCGATGCACAACACCTTTCGAAACCGGTACCGCGACGCCGCCCGGCGGCCTGCGATAGCAGCGACGCTCGACGACATCGTGGACGAGGACAGGACCCCGACCACCCGCCCGGAGTGGGCGCTGGAGATCAAAGAGGTTTACGCCACGATCGCCGCGCTGCCGGATCGCTACCGCACAGCCATCGTCGCCGTGGACGTCATGGGTTTGTCCTATCGCGAAGCGTTGAACGCGCTGAAGATCCCAGAAGCCACCATCACGACAAGGCTGCACCGAGCCCGCAGGTATCTTCTGGCCCGGCTATCGGCCCCACAAGGCCCGGCTCAAGAACCGCGCAATCTGACACGCGACTCGGTGCCGAGTCGCGATTCACTTCTTCACACCTCCCATATTTTGGAGCGAGCAAGAAACGGCTTGGGAACATGACTGTTACCAGCAGCCCAACTCTCATCACTACACCGTTCGGGGTCCACGGCCACGGCGATGGAGGTCATCGACGACGTCGAACTCTCCGGGAGGCGCGCCCTTGTCACAGACGGGTCCTCAGGTATCGGCATCCAGACCGCGCGCGCGCTAGCCACCGCCGGCCCCGAGGTGACCATCATCGCGCGCAATGTCACGGCCGGTCAGGAGGGCCTCGCCGCGATCGTGGCCTCAACGGGCAGTGCCAAAGTCCACGTCGCGCCACTCGAGCTTGCCGACCGATCGGCCTGTTCCACTTCCCGCGTCTGGGTGAACCAGTTGCGCGCCCGCAAATCACGGTATCAGGATGGCGCTCAAAGGCGTACACACCGATGAAAGGATCACCGACATGCCAGATGCAGACGAGCTGCTTTACATGAACCGCGAGGTCTTTTCCGAGCGGGACCCTGAGAAGCGCCGGGCGGCCATCGAGCGGACGTATGCCGAAGATGTGAGGTTCATCGATCCAGACGACGAGGTCGTGGGGCGGCAAGCGCTCAACGACCGCGCCCAGAAGATTCTCGACGACGCTCCGGCGGACTTCGTGTTGGAGGAGGACGGCCTGGGGTACGTCAGTCCCGACACCGCCGTCCAGGCGTGGCGCTTCGGCCCGCCGGGCAGTCCCGTGGTCCGCGGGATCGACATACTCACGGTGAGTGATGGCCGTGTGAGCGTCCTGCGTACGCTCATCGCCCAAAGGGATGCGTGAGTGTGCGCGGTGTAGGTCGGCGGGTGTCGTGCGCCGCCGGGAGTATGAACACGGTCGGTCTCTGAGAAGTTCATCTCGCGGGCCAGCCGTTCTGGACCTTCGTGAACGGAGCAGTCCAGTGCCCGCGCCGCAACCCGGCCAGCAGCGGCTCGGTGGGGAATCGCTCGCCGACGACGCGCAAAGCAAGTGCCGCTTCGGCGACGGATGAAGCCCTCATCCGCACGGAAAGCAGGTGCCGCCCGCGTAGCCAGCGAGACGCCTGAGTTGGACGATACGCGAGCGCGTCGCCGGGTTGCTCCGCATACGCCTCCTTCGCCATGGCTGAGCGAGCGTCTGGCGCGTAGCTGCAATGTCGGCATCGGACGGAACTATTTAGCTTGCATCGGATTTGGCTTGTTAGAGGTGCTTCTACGAAGTGAAGTGCACCTCGGGGTCGGACGCCAGCCGGCGACGGTCCGCCGTCGCTGACGCCTGGGTCATTCGTGGTATCCGCGCGGCGTGCCCGGCCGGAAGTCGCGCTGTGCGACGATGCGCGCGCCGGCGAAGTACGTCATGCTCACCGGCTCGCTGTCCAACACTTGGCTGTAACCGTTGTCAGCGTGGAGGACCATTGCTGCGGTGCTCCCGCTGGCGAATCCGAACTGGACTCCCGTGACGCCATCCGGAACGACACCTTGGACCAGCGTGGTGTTCCCGATTGTCCCCACAATGCCGAAACCGCCATTCGTGGATGCGAAGCCAGACGGGATGCAGGAGGTGACGGCGCCGAGCAAACTCGTATCGGAGACGAAGCAGATGTGGCCGTCCCCCGGGATTAACGCTGCGGCTCCCTCGGGCCCTGTGACCACCACTCGGGCTGCGTTGACGTCCAGTTCGTGGTCGGCGATCGGCTTTGAGATCTTCGGCGCAACCGACCCACCGAACTGTTGATCGAGCGTTGTCGGGGCTCGGCGCAACGCCACGAACCATGCCGAGTCGTCCCCCGCAGTGCTATGAGATGAGGGCACCCGGTCGACTCCTTTCGCCGAGAGTTTAGCTCGATCCATTCGCTCGGTTGGCCCGCTGGTACTCACTCTGTGAGCCGAGCCTGAAGCGGCGCGGAGTGCGCCCGAAAAGGCGAGGACAGTGACATGTCAGCCAGGCGCTCGCAACGCCTACCGCAGCGGCCGGAAAGCCTCTCGCAGCTCCGTGGAGAACAGCTCGGGCTCCTCCCAGGCAGCGAAATGCCCGCCCCTGTCGACCTCGTTGAAGTAGGAGACGTTGGGGTACGCCTTCTCGACCCAGCTGCGCGGAGCCGCGAAGATCTCTCCGGGGAACGTGCTGAAGCCGACTGGGAGCAAGACCTCCGGAGGAGCCTGACCGGCCGCAAGAGCTGCGGCTCGTCCGTTCTCCCAGTAGGACCGTGCAGCCGACGCCCCAGTGCCCGTCAGCCAGTACAGCATGATGTTGTCGACGATCCGGTCCCGGGTGAGCTGGCCCGCGGGCTGGCCGTCGAGAAAGGCGCGGGAGAACTTGTAGTAGCTGTCCGTGTCGTGATCGAGCATCCAGGCCGCCAGGGCGACGGGTGAATCCAGCAGCGCGTAGCCGATCGTCTGCGGCCGCGTGGCCTGCTCCAGGAAGTAGCCCCTGCCGCTCGTGTTGAACGTGGCGATCGCGTCGAGCGCCGCTCGCTCCTTCTCGGATTCCGACGGCCTGGGGCCGTCGCTGGCAAGCCCCGCCAGGAGCAGGTTGATGTGGATGCCGAGCAACCCCTCGGGTGCCTGGCGGCCCATCGCGTCGGTGACGGCGGAGCCCACGTCCCCGCCCTGGGCGACGTAACGGCTGTAGCCGAGGCGGCTCATCAGCTCCGCCCAGGCACGCGCGACGCGGCCGACGTCCCAGCCGACCTCCGTCGGCTCTCCCGAGAAGCCGTAGCCCGGTATGGACGGCAGCACCAGGTGGAACGCGTCCTCGGCGCGTCCACCGTGCGCGGTCGGGTCGGTGAGCGGGCCGACGACCTCGAGCAACTCGATGACCGAGCCAGGCCAGCCGTGCGTCATGATCAGCGGCAACGCGTCCTCGTGCGGAGACCGCACGTGGATGAAATGGATGTCCACCCCGTCGACGTCGGTGCTGAACTGCGGCAGCGCGTTCAATCTCGCCTCGCACGCGGGCCAGTCGTGCTCCGTCGCCCAGAAGCGGGCGAGCGCCTGGAGCATCGCCAGTTGCACGCCCTGCGACCGATCGGCGACGAGCTCCCTGGACGGCCAGCGCGTCGCGGTGATGCGGCGGCGCAGCTCGGCGAGCTGCTCTTCCGGCACCTCGATCCGAAAGGGGCGGATGGCTGTTGCTTCGGCTGTGGCGGACATAACGGCGCTCCTCGGTTCGCTGACGGCACGAAGCCTCGTCGTCTCCGCCGCGCATCGCGCCCGTGAGCGCCCTGGCCTGCTCCCTGGTCTCGCAGGTCCGATGACTGGCTCTCGCCGCCTCCCCGAACGCGCCGTTCGGGCTTACGGTCGCGGCCCTCGGCGTGAACCGGAACACGCCGGTAGGCCGAGAGGCCGCGGGGTCCTCAGGTCTCGCGCCGCCTACGGCCGTGCGGCCTTCAGCTTGCGCCAGCCTCCGGCACGGTTGTTGGCGATGATCTGCTTGAACATCGCTAACAGGGCCGCTGCGTTGATCGTCTCTTCCCGGCGGATGGCCACCGTGCGAGCGGTCTTGTTGTCGTGGCCGCCGGTGATGATCCCTTCTGGATCGGCCACGATCCCGCCGTCGTAGAGAAACACGTTGACGTGGTCCTTCGCGGCCAGCAGCGCGCAGACATTGCCCTGGAGCACAAAGTACGGGCGGTCGCGCCGCTTGATCGTCTCCTCAACCTCACGGTCGGCGGCGTGCACCAGATCACGGACCTCGCGACAGATGGCCTGCTGCCAGTCGGGCAGCACACCGATGTAAGCGTCGACGCGTGGGTCGGCCGTGTAAGTCACCTGTTCACGCGCACCGTTCCCGAGATGGCGGCTCGCTCCTCGCTCCGACACGACCGGCGGCACAGGACGAGCCGCACCGCGGCCAAGGGCGCCGTCGCCACCACGCCGCTTACGGCGCGGTTGCCGAGACGATCCACGTCGAGGACGGCGCGCGAACGCCCTCGCTGTCCTCGAAGTCGGCCATGCCTGCACGGAGCGCGTCGCGCACCTGGGCATGGAGGTGCGCGGCGCGGTCGCCGGCGAGCCGCAGGATCTCGCCGGCCGGGCCGAGCGCGGTGACCAACTCTATGGCCTCGTCGACGTCTCTGCCGATGAGGATCGGAACGTCGTGCCGTCGTAGACAGATCTCGGCGTAGCCGGCGTGCTCGAGCACCTCGCTGGTCGTGTCCGCGTCGGCCATCGAGAATGGTCCTGGCCCACATGTGGGCTCGTCGTACTCCTCGGGCCTGCTCACGATCGCCTCGACGATGGTCTGCGCACGGTAGAGCCAGTCGTTGTCGATCCGCCGGCGCCACACGACCATCACCAGCCGGCCGCCCGGCACGAGCGTACGGCGGACGTTGCGCAGGGCTGCCACGGGGTTGGCGAAGAACATCGTGCCGAAGCGCGAGAACGCCAGGTCGTAGGGTCCGCCGAGCTCGTCGGTCTGGACGTCTGCCACCGAGAATCGAACGTTGCCAATGGACGCCTCGCCGGCCTCGCGGCGGGCCGTCTCGATGAAGCGCGGTGCGACGTCAACCCCGGCCACCTCGCCGGTGGCGCCGACCATGCCAGCGATGCGCACCGTCGTATCCCCGAAGCCACAGCCGATGTCGAGCACGCGCTGTCCGGCGACGGGCGAAAACAGCTCCAGCGCGGCCTCGCCGTGAGCGCCCAGACCCGTTGTGACGAGCGGGCGAAACCGCTCGAACCGGTCGTACAGCGGCCCATCCCAGGCCTGAGTGGCCTCGGCATTCGGGCTCGTGGCCGCGGCCGAGCTGTCTGTGGTCGATGCCACTCGCCGGCTTCCGCTACGCGAGTGCGGCGGGTACCTCGTCTTTGAGCGCGCCGCGGAGCTGCTGGCGCAACTCGGGAGTGTCCTCGTGCTTGTGAGCGGTGACCGCGTGAATCATCGCCGCGTTGAGCACATGCTCTTCGCTGCCTGCCATCGCCAGATCGCAGTTGTTCTCGCTGGGCATCTCTCTGCAGTCGATGTACTTGCGAGCCATGTTTTCCCCCTTGACGCGTTCTCGTGAGATCCCTGGCGAGGGCCTCGCGTTCGGGTCAGTCTCCGCGTGGCCGCCACGCATTTGGGGATCCATCTGCTTCCTCCACGCGACTGTAGCGCTCCCCGGCGCGCAGGGCAAGCGCGCGCCGTCGGCCCTTCCGTCACGCCCGGGAGTGGGTTCACATCGCCCGTATATTGGGCATGTGCAGACCGCGACCGAGATGGAGATGACGCTCCTGCCAGGAGCCGACAGGCTCCTGCGCTCGCACGCGCAGGAGCTGCCCCAGCGCGACGATCTGTGCGGCGCGTTCTGCGCCGCGCTCGCGCTGCACGCCGCAGGCATCGAGGAGGGCCGTGGCGAGCCCGTCGACCAGGACGCGGTGGCGCGGGCGGCGGGGACGATCATCTCCGCACTGCCCAACGTCGAGATCCTTCCCTTCGGCGAGCAGGGCCGGCGCGACTATCGCCTCTCGCTGCCCACAGTCGAGGATTCAGCTGTCTCCGGTACGACCGCAGAAGGCCTGGTGCGCGCTCTCGATGAGCTGTCCGAGGGACGGCTTGTGGCGATGCCCTACAGCGGTCCGTGGACGGCGGCCACGCTCAGCGGCATCTATGAGGTGGTCTGCTCGCTTTCGCATCCGGTCACGCTGCTCGCGAACTTCGCCACCCGTCATCTGTGGGGCGCGCGGCCGAGCCTCACCCAGCTGCTCGACTACCTCCTTTGCGGAGCGCAGGAGGGACCCGAGCCCGACTGGGACGTCGGCCACTTCGCTTGCGTCGTCGGCCGCATCCGCGGGCCGCGCGGAAGCCTGTATTGCGTAGCGGACACGTATCGGTCGCTTGGCAACGACGGTGTGCACCTGCAACCCGAGGAGCGCCTTGCTAGCGCGATCGATCGGCGCGACATGCCAGCCGGCGGCAT
>Ga0210409_10005380_pt1 | contig 13460 bp, 12 predicted proteins | sample IncBWH17MmetaG_FD_161649 | JGI IMG/M metagenome (GOLD analysis project Ga0210409, IMG submission 161649) | Forest soil microbial communities from Barre Woods Harvard Forest LTER site, Petersham, Massachusetts, United States - Inc-BW-H-17-M | ecosystem: Environmental > Terrestrial > Soil >... | reverse complement strand
CGGTGGAAAGACGACCCGGTCTCCCAATATCCTTATTTGCTCCATTATGATATTGAAGTCTCCGGCTTCGGCTCCCACCAATCGGGCCATTTGGTTCTGCTGCGGCTCAAAGACGAGATCTATCCCGGCGGTGATTCCGACAAACATTGGCCCACACTTTGTCTCAATACGCTCCGCTGGGCCAAGAAACAAGGCGCCGTGTGCGGCCCGGCGCACTCGGGCTGGGGCCTGGACGTAAACACCGCCGAGTTACCGAACTTTGTCGTTCCACCTTACAGTGGAATTGGCGCCAACGAATATATCGTCGATGTTACGCACCAGGTTCCTGGCCCCGATGGCAAATCGATCCCGGTCGTGGATTTTATGTCGATGGTCGATACACCGAGCGTTTGGGAGCTCAACATGTGGTACCAAACCCTCAACGTCGGATTCCGCACCCGGGTTAGCGGAGAAACGGATTTTCCCTGTATCTATGGCGAGCGCGTCGGTCTAGGTCGTTCTTATGTGAAACTCGATAAAAAGCTCACCTACGATGCCTGGTGCGAAGGCATCCGCCAGGGCCGCAATTATGTGAGCGATGGGCGAAGTCACTTGTTTGATTTCAAAGTGAACAGCACCACCATGGGCGAGAACGACAGCGAGCTCACATTGGCGCAACCAGGCATGGTCCACGTCACCGCGAGAGTCGCCGCGCTGCTCGATGAAAAACCAAAGCCGGAGATCCGCAAACGGCCATACACGGACAAACCGTATTGGGACATTGAACGGGCGCGCCTTCGTGAGACCCGGCAAGTGCCGGTGGAATTAATCGTTAACGGATATCCCGTGGCTCGGCAAAGTATTGAGGCCGATGGTTCTCTGCGAGACCTGTCGTTTGAAACGCGGATTGACAAGAGCAGTTGGATGGCCCTGCGAATTTTGCCCTCCTCGCATACCAATCCAATTTTTGTTCTCGTGGACGGCAAGCCGATTCGCGCTTCCCGGCGCAGCGCCCAATGGTGCCTGGACGGCGTCGAGCGTTGCTGGCAGCAAAAAGAGCGCTTCATCAAACCCGACGAACTCGCCGACGCAAAACAAGCCTACGAACATGCCCGGGAAACCTACCGCAACCTGGTGGCCGAGTGTGATCCGACCGAACCCTCCACGCCACCGGCTTCAGTTTCAGAACATTGAATCATGACGCTAAGAACCACAGCTCCGGCTCAGACACGGTGTGCGGCGCGCATTTCTTCCAGATCCTCCGCCGTTTTGGGCCAATCCTTTTTCAACAACAACGATAGCGTGCGATCGGCCAGCAACTTTCCGCCGGTCTGACAGGTCGGACAATAATTGGTTTCATTCTGGGCATACCGGATCCGTTGGACTTTCTGGCCGCAAATCGGGCAAGGATGGCCGAATTTTCCATGCACAGCCATTTCCGCACGGAAGGCAGTCACCTTCTCCGGGAACGCTTCGCCAGTTTCCTCTCGTAGCCGGCCGATCCACTCAGCCAAAGTATCGAGAGTTGCCCGGTGCAATCTCAGGACCTGTTCGTCGCTGAGTTTCTGTGTCAGCGCGACCGGCGATAGCCGCGCACGATGTAGAATCTCATCCGAGTAGGCGTTCCCGATACCGCTGAACAAGGTCGGGTCTGTCAGTGCCCGCTTCAGGGTGTGGTTCTGACTGGTTAGCTCCTTTGCGAAGTTCTCCAGCGTGCTGTCCAGAACTTCCAGCCCTGCGGGATCCAATGAGCGCAGGCCCTGTTCTCCTTTGACCAGATGCAGTGAAGCTCTCTTCTTCGTGCCTGCTTCCGTGAGCAAAAGGCTGCCATTCGAGAAATCAAAAGCCGCCAGCCCAAGTTTCCTTGCCAGCTTCGCGTTCGGTTCCCGCCAATGCAACCGCCCGGCCACCATGAGGTGGATGACCAGCCACAACTCACCTTCAAGACCGATGACGATTCGTTTCCCGATGCGCCTCAACTCCCTGACCTGCCTCCCCTGCGTCTCTGTCAACGGCGGCGCCACCGTGCGCACAAGAAAAGGACTCGCCACCCGAACCCGCTCTAAGCTCTGATGCAAAATCCTGCTCCCCAGCGCTTCCAAATAGATCGTGATATCTGGCAACTCAGGCACAAGAAGACAGCGCGGCAGAGACGCAGAGGAACGCGGAGATTCGCAGTCGTTGGCACCGCGCGCGTTGGAAGCCTGATAACTTGATAACCTGAAACATAGAGCGCGCGGCACTGGTCCCAACCCGCCCGATAAGGTTGTCAGCCTTTTGCAAATGTATCGCGGAGGTACGCCGCGTAAAAGCGGGAGACAGGCCGCTTGCCCCACGCGCGTGCCGAGTGCAGCAGGGCCCCAACTATCGCTTCAAATTCGACCGCACTTAAGGCATGCCTGCCGAGGAGCAACGCGCCGACCTGCCACATGAAATCGTGAGTAGTGCCCAAACTTCGGCCATCTGGCCGCCGTCTAAGCGCGGAATAGATCTCTTCCATTTCCTGGTCGGTTCGATCGCCTATGAGGTCGTTCAACGACATAAGATGCCGTTCGATAAAGAATAAGTGCTCCACGTACTCCGGGGGATAATGTTCCATATCCGGCGGCGGAAGTTTGTCCCCGCGGAATAGCTCCGTCAGTGAGGCGACTGTCCAAGAGACCACCTTTTCACCGTCAGTAACGGAAATGACGTGCTTATCGGTAGTGCGAACGCGGCGTGCACCATCCGATTCGACAGCGATCGACAGTGTTAACACGTCCAAATTATCCCCCTCCACTAGAGGCCGCAGAGTCGGGAAGAGAGCAACCGGGGCGTTTCCTGGATTAACTTTCGGCTTGCTCATAAAACGCACTACGTCGAGGTCGCCAACTGGAGAACGGCGTCGCGAAATTCGCGAATATCAAATGGCTTGCTCATCACCAAATCGACCGAGAGCGGGAAACTGCCGGCCAGCCGCAAGGTTTCAGCGTAGGCTGTGATCATCAGGATCGGTTGTTGTGGGGCCTGCGCTTTAATGCCGGCAGCTAATTTATCCCCTTTGGAGTCCGGCATCTCGTAATCGATGATAATCAGGTCGAACTTGCCCGGCGCAAACGCGGCTAGCGCGTCCCGGGCATTGGCCACCGTTTCCACCTCATGCCGGTCAAGGGCTAAAATCCTTCGAATCGAATCGCAGACGAGCGACTCGTCGTCCACCACGAGTATCCGGCGCGCCATGTTGCCCGGTATAGTCACCCGAAGGCGAAGTGTAGCCGAACCCCTCGAAACATCCAATCGCTTTCTGAGCAGGGGGGTAAACCGACCGGAAAACCAAACGAGCAAGCCCACCGGTCCCCAACCTTTGTCGAAACCTTTGTCGTCTACCTTTGTCGTCTACCTTTGTCGTCTACCTTTGTCGTCTACCTTTGTCGAGAATTGCCTGATTCAAGGTAACGACAAAAGTTGCGTCTTGGGACAGCCTGTAACTTAGCTAGCTTAGCTAGGACATGCCCTTTCCGCCCCGGTAGCGGAGAATCAGGTTGTTGGTTGAACTGTCATGGTTCAGTTGCGGCGTGGCCGGGTTTTCAAGTTCCGGAATGATGCGTTGGGCGAGGGCTTTGCCGAGTTCGACGCCCCATTGGTCGAAGGAGTTAATGCTCCAAATGACGCCTTGTGTAAAGACGCTATGCTCGTACAGTGCCACCAGCTTGCCCAGCACTTCCGGTGTCAGTCTCTCCGCCAGAAGAGTGTTCGAAGGACGGTTGCCTTCGAAGACGCGGTGCGGCACCAGCCACCTGGGAGTGCGTTCGGTCTTCACTTCCTGCCGCGTTTTGCCGAAAGCCAGCGCTTGAGCCTGAGCGAAGACATTGGCCAGCAGTATCTCATGATGCCGTCCCACGGAGGTTAACGCGTGGTTAAACACGATAAAATCACAGGGAATCAACCGCGTGCCCTGATGGATCAATTGATAAAACGAGTGCTGACCGTTTGTGCCGGGCTCCCCCCAAAAGATTGGGCTGGTGTCATAGTTGATCTTCTTACCTTCCAAGGTAACGTGTTTGCCGTTGCTCTCCATGGTTAACTGCTGCAGATACGCCGGGAAGCGTTTCAGGTACTGCTCGTAGGGCAGCACCGCCACGGTCTGGGCGTCGAAGAAATCCGTGTACCAGACGACCAGTAAAGCCATCAGCACAGGTAGATTCTGTTCAAAGGGCGCGGTGCGGAAATGCTCGTCTATCTGGTGAAATCCCGCCAGCATCTCCCGGAAGTTATCGGGCCCAATGGCTGTCATAGTTGAGAGTCCGATCGCCGAGTCCATGGAATAACGCCCTCCCACCCAATCCCAAAAACCAAACATGTTGCTGGTATCAATCCCGAAGCCGGAAACCTTTTCCTCATTAGTGGAAACGGCGACAAAATGTTTAGCCACCGCCTTGCTGTCGCCGCCCAGCCCCCGAACCAGCCAATCCCGCGCCGTCTCTGCATTCGTCATCGTCTCCAAGGTTGTGAACGTTTTGGAGGAAATAATGAACAGCGTCTCGGCCGGGTCGAGGTCACGAGTCGCCTCCACAAAATCAATGCCGTCCACGTTGGAAACAAAACGAAAAGTCAGGCGGCGCTCGCTATAATGCCGGAGCGCCTCATAGGCCATCACCGGGCCCAGGTCCGAACCGCCAATGCCAATGTTCACAATGTTCCTGACGGGTTTGCCGGTGTGACCCTTCCATTCACCACTGCGAACACGGTTTGCGAACGCCGACATTCTGTCGAGCACCTCATGGACTTCGTCCACCACATTTTTGCCGCCCAGAATAATGGAGGCCCCCTGTGGCGCGCGCAAAGCCACATGCAGCACCGCGCGGTTCTCCGTAACGTTGATTCTTTCGCCGGCGAACATCGCGTCTATTCTCGCGCGCAAACCCGATTCCTGGGCCAATTGCACAAGCAACTTTAGGGTGGCCTCCGTGATGCGGTTCTTCGAGTAGTCCAGGAACAGTCCGGCGGCTTCGATGCTAAACCGATCGCCGCGTTTGGGGTCTTGCGCGAAGAGCTCCCTCAGATGCAGCTTTTTGATTTGCTTGCTATGCTCGGTCAAGGATTTCCAAGTCTCCCGTTTGGTTAGTGGCTTAATGGTCGCTTTCATGTTAATGGCTGAGTTCTTGCCCCCGGCATCAGATGCTTTTTTTTAACTTCTGCCAAGATTTGATTGAATGGGCGATTCAGGATCTGGGGTTGGAGCTCGACGACGCTCTTCATCCGAAAAAACCAATTTTCAATATTCAATAATCAATTCTCAATCATTGAAAATTGAATATTGAAAATTGCTTATTGGCTATTGTGAAATCCGCTTGCCTGGAGTGTCCATTCGTCCTAATCCTGATTCCAGTCACGTCGCTTATGAAAAGGAATAACACCAACACATCATGGGACAGCAGCAATCAACCCCAATCGGCAAATTTATCACGGCGCAAGTTCCTGATGGCCGGCGCCGCGGCCACAGCCTTTGTGGTCGTGCCCAGGCACGTATTGGGCGGACCGGGATTCGTGGCTCCGAACGACAAGATCGCCCTGGCTCATATCGGATGTGGCACCCAGGGTTTACGAGAGATGCTGGCCCTCCTGGCCATGCCCGAAATTCAAATTGTGGCCGTTTGTGATCCCGTCAGGGAAAGCTACGATTACGTGGACTGGTCCAAAGACGGTTTGCGGTCCGATATTGCCAAAGCCCTGAACAAGCCGGATTGGAAGAGCGGGCAAGCGGGGATCCCTGGCGGTCGGGACGTCGCCAAGGAAGTCATCGAAATCTCTTATGCGAATCAGAAGCGCTCGGGCAAGTTCAACGGTTGCGCCACCTACGCTGATTTCCGGGAACTCCTGGAAAAGGAAAATGACCTCAATGCGGTCAAGGTCATGACACGCGACCATCTGCATGCCACGATCTCCATCGCCGCGATGAAGAAGGGCAAGCACGCCATGATGCACAAGCCGCTGGCCAATCGACTCCACGAGGCCCGCCTGGTAATCGAGACCGCGCGCAAAGCCGAAGTCGCAACCCATTTCATGCCGGCCAGCGACGGCGCCAATATCCAAACCATTAAGACATGGATTGATGACGGAGTGATCGGCCAACTCCGCGAGATCCACAATTGGTCGAATCGACCGGTCTGGCCTCAGTACCCAACCATTCCGACCGAGCAACCTCCGATTCCGCCGGACTTTGACTGGACTCTATGGCTCGGGCCATCCTTGGACCGTCCGTACCATCCAAACTATACGAATGCCGTTTTCCGTGGTTGGTATGAATTCGGCGGCGGCGCGGTGGCGGACATGGGGCACTACAGCCTGTGGCCGGTCTTTCGGCTCTTCGATTTAGACGCTCCTTTTGCCGTCGAGTCGCGGCCAACACATATTTGTGCCATGGAAGGCAAAGTCCCTCACAAAGTGCATAATGATTATTCGTTTCCAGCGAGTTGTACGATCCGCTTCCAGTTCGCCGCCAAAGCCAACCGCCAAGCCCTGGACATCTTCTGGTACGACGGTTCGATGAAGCCGCCCACGCCTGAGGAATTGGCAAACCAGGAACTGGAAGCCGAAGGAATGATGTTCGTGGGCGACAAAGGAAAGATCCTTGCGGGTTTCCTGGGCCAGGATCCGAAGATTCTGCCCGACCAGAAGATGTCGGAATACCGGGCTAGGAAAGGTTTGCATGAGAACCAACAGACGATACGAGGCGGGGGGCGCAGAACCGAAGCGCCCAAGCTCTGGGCCGCCGCCTGCAAAGGTGGCCCCCACACCTACGGAGATTTCCTCCTGGCCGGGCCAATCTCAGACGCCTTTAATTTGGGCGCTGTATCCCTGCGGCTTGGAGGACGCAGGCTTCTCTTCGACAGCGTCAAAGCTGAAGTGACCAATGTTGCCGAAGCCAATAAGTACCTGACCCGCCAATACCGCAAAGGATGGGAATTGCCGCCAGCCGGTGCCTAGCCAAGGCTTGTGCCAAAAACCTTTGTTTTGAACCTTTGTCGTCACCTTTGTCGAATCGCCCATTTGCCGACAGACGTCTCGACAAAGGTTGCGACTAAGGTTATCGACAGAGGTCCGGAACATGCCTGGGAGCGCCGGCGTCTCGCCGGCGTGTTTCTTGCCGCGCGATCTAAACTCGCCGGCGAGACGCCGGCGCTCTCAGGGATGCTTCGCCGCGCCTATCCTGTTCCGATCAACGCCGAACCACCTTGAAGGCGAAGTTCGGCCCCAGACCTTGGGCATAAGCCAAAGATATCCAAAGCATCGCCAGCGGTTCGAGCAGTCGCGCTTGTCGCAGCGGACCGGCATCAATCGTTTCGAATCCAAGCTCGTTGGATAACTGCACGACCGTTCGCTTTGCCTCCGCGTCGTCACCGGCGACAAACATGACCGACGCATCGCCTCCGAAGCGTGGATTCGCCATGTTGCCCGCTCCGGTCGTGTTGAAAGCTTTGACCACCTTGGCTCCTTTGGCCCATTTGGCGACCTCCTCGCCCGCCGAAGTCGTGTGCCCCAAGGTGAGCCCCTCCATGAGGTTTGCCCCCAGCGGCACCGGATTGGTGCAATCAACCAGAATCTTGCCCGAAAGATTGCCTGCTGAATCGAGGGCACTTTTAGCGCCGTCCCAAGGCGTGGTCAACACGACGACCTGTCCGAAGCCTGTAGCGTCATTGATGGTTCCCGCGCTGGCGCCGGGACCGCATTGCTTGAGAAGGGCTGTTACCTTTTCATCCGTCGATTTGCGGACACCAAACTTGATTTTATGCCCACGGCCTGCCCACGCCTTGCCCAGCGTTCCACCAACATTGCCTGCTCCAATAATTCCTATGTTCATATTATTTAGTGACGATGGTTCCAACTTACAGTTCAAACCTGTAGGCGCACGTGGGTATTTTGGCAAGTGACTCCCAAGTAGTCGCCGACGCGAGTCGCCATGCATTTCATCCTCCATAGAGCATTAGAATCGACCTAAACTGCGAACCCTCCTCGCACTGAAACTTTGTCGTCCACCTTGTCGATTCTTCAAAAATGCTTCGACAAAGGTGGAGGACAAAGGTGCGCGACAAAGGCTGAGAACAGCACTTTTGCAATCGGCTCCCGCTAGTATTCTGGGAGTAGGAGGCGGAGCGCAGGTGGCGGAATGTTGACAAAAAATCCGCCTCTTCGCGTCCGCGGCTGCCCCGCTGCCGGACTGGCTTTGTCCCAAAACCCGGGGTATCCTCGGTTATGCGGATTCTCCTGTTCAGCGGCAAAGGCGGCGTCGGCAAAACCAGTTTGGCCGCTGCTACGGGCACCCGCCTGGCGGAGTTAGGTTACCGTACCCTTATCATGAGCGTCGACCCTGCCCACTCCCTGGCCGATTCGTTCGATCTCGAGTCCAGCCTTTTCGGCGCAACCACCGCGGATCCTTGCGCCATCGCCGACAAGCTCTGGATTCAGGAACTCAATATTCAGAAAGAAATCCAGCGCAACTGGCGGGAGATTTGGTCCTACATCAGCTCGCTGTTGCGCACATCCGGCCTGAACGAAGTTGAGGCGGAAGAGATGGCCATTTTCCCCGGCATGGAAGAATTGACCGCTTTGCTCTATGTCAATGAATGGTGCAAAGAACGCCGCTACGATGTCATCGTGTTGGATTGCGCTCCCACCGGTGAAAGCCTGCGCTTTGTCTCGATGCCCACCACCATGAAGTGGTACATGGAGCACATTTTCCCCGTTCAGCGAGGAGTGCTCCGAGCGGTGCGTCCGATTGCCAACCGGGTCGCCCCTTTCAAACTTCCCCCGGACAGCTATTTTTCTAGCGTAAAAGAGCTGTTCGGCCGCATCGAAGGAATCGATCAATTGCTCGGAGATCCCAAGGTCACCAGCGTGCGGTTGGTCACCAACGCCGAAAAAATGGTCGTGCGTGAAACCCAACGCGCCTTTGTCTATTTCTCCCTTCATGGGTTGACCGTCGACCAGGTCCTGGTAAATCGCGTCTTGCCCGAAGATGTGGAGGATCCGTTTTTTCAGGAATGGCGCCGCAGCCAAAGTGTGTTCCTCAAAGAGGTCGAAGCCTACTTCGCGCCGGTGCCGGTGCGCCGCATCCCCCTGTTTCGTCATGAAGTGCTGGGGTTGAAACGAATTCGAGAGCTCGCGGATGAAGTTTTTGCCGGCGGGGAGGATCCGGCCGCGGTCACCCGAACCGAGCGGCCATATTCATTCCGTAAACGCAACGGCGTGTACGAGGTGCGTTTACAAGCGCCCTTTGCGGACAAGGCCGAGATTGGGCTCTTTAAAAAAGGGCAGGAACTGGTGGTTGAAGTCGGCACGGTCCGGCGTCACATCGGCTTGCCCAGCTCGATGGCGGCTCTTTCTCCCGCCCGCGCGCGCCTGGATGCGGGCATGCTTATCGTGGAATTGCAGGAGGCAAAATGAACAAGAAAAATAAAGAATCAACAAAGTCCGAAAAAAGTCCTTGTCTCTGCCAGGGAACAGGTCCGGCTCTGAGCGAACTGCTGCGACATCTCGGTCCGCCGGAGCAAGCCCGCCGTCACTTTGACTCGGCACGCATCGAGTTCCTCAAAGGCTTGCGCGCCTTTATCGATGCCCGCATTGAAAAAGTTTCCAAGGCGAGCGCCCGAGGCGAAAAGATTGACGTCGAGTAAAACGCACCGGTCGTGCTCCGCCGTGTAGGGTAGCCTTTCGAGGCTGCCGGTTCGGGGCGCTTTTCAGCGCCCCGTTCCCGTTCTCTCGACGCAACAAAGTCCGCGCCCCCCATTAGAGCGCGGGCTTCTTCATTCCTACTGCCCTGTGTTTAGAACAACGCCGGCGTGCCCTCGATATGCACTGCCTCCAACTCGTGCGGATTGAGACCGAGCAGCTTCAGGATTGTGGGAGCGATCTGCGTGGTTTCCACCGGCTTCGTGACCGCGGTTCCGCCCGGCGCTCCGGGCCGGGCCAGCAGGATTGGGACGTTTCGATCCTCCACGTGGTCCCCGCCATGCTCGGCGATTTTGGCCTTGTGGCCGGTATAGACCACTCCGTACTGAGCAATTCCAATGACATCAGGAACCCGCGGATCGCTGCCCGCCACTCCAATGAGTTGCGCCGCGGCCGCGCCTGTGTACACCTGTGAAAGGCCCGCGGAAGTGACGGGCTTGCCATCCACGCTGGCGGTTGAGTCATTGTAATTCAACAGGAACTGCTGCGCATAATCGGTGGCCGTGGTGGACCGACCCTCGATCCAGTTGATAACCGCCTGCACCTTATAGTTGTCGTACTGCTGCGTAAACAGGTTGTCAGTGGTCCAATCGGGTTGGCTGGGGTCCGTCGGCGCGCTCGAACTGGCGCTGCTGTTGATCTCCGGGGTGAAATAGTCGTCGACGCCGCGCCCGGAAGGACCGGACAGAATCTGGTAAGTCTTCAAACAACACTCCCTAAACGACCAAATGAAACTTTGTTGTGAAATTTCGACTCCTCGTTTTTTAGGAGCGATAGGATTTGCATTTTTCATAAGCCCTTGACGAGTTCCGTCCTGGCAGGTTGACTCCCTCTGCGTGAATTTTGTTACCGATCTCGAATGCGCAAATTGCGGCCAAAAATACGATGCGGGCCAGGTCCACAACCTTTGCACCGCCTGCCAGCGGCCCCTTTGGGTGAGATACGATCTGCCTGCGCTGAAAAAAGCTTTTCCAAAGGAGAAACTGAAGGATAGGCCATGGACGCTTTGGCGGTATTTGGAAATGCTGCCGATTGCCGATCCGTCCAGGATTGTCAGCTTGGACGAAACGGTTTCGCCGGTGTTGGAAGCCAGGCGGCTGGCCGCTGAGTTCGGGATTCAACATCTTTTTGTGAAGGACGAAAGCCGGCTGCCGACCGGCAGTTTCAAGGCGCGTGGGATGGCCCTGGCGATTTCAAAAGCCAACGAGTTTGGCATCCAACAAGTGGCCGTGCCGACCGCCGGGAACGCCGGCGGAGCGTTGGCCGCTTACAGCGCCCGAGCGGGGATGGAAGCTTACGTGTTCATGCCGGCCGACACCCCTGCCATCAATAAAAAGGAATGCTACCTGACCGGCGCAAAAACTTACCTCGTCAATGGTTTGATAACCGATTGTGGCCGCATCGTGGGCGAAGGCAAAAAGGTGAAAGGATGGTTTGACGTTTCCACACTCAAAGAGCCGTATCGAATCGAAGGAAAAAAAACCATGGGACTCGAGTTGGCCGAACAATTCGACTGGCAGTTACCCGATGTCATTCTATATCCGACTGGCGGCGGCACCGGACTGATCGGAATGTGGAAAGCCTTCAATGAACTCGCCGCGCTGGGCTGGCTCAAATCGCCGGCGAAACCAAAAATGATTTCCTGCCAGAGCGAAGGGTGCGCTCCCATTGCAACCGCTTTTGCCAAAGGCGAGCGATTTGCCGCTAAATTTGAGAACGCGGCCACGATCGCGAGCGGCATTCGCGTGCCCGCAGCGGTTGGCGATTTCATGATTTTGGACGCCGTTCGTGAAAGCGGCGGTGTCGCCCTGGCGACCCCCGAAGCCGATATACCCAAGTGGATGCGGTTGGCTGCCTCCAAGGAAGGAATTGCGATCTGCCCCGAAACCGCGGTTTGCATCGGCGCCTTGGAAGTCCTGCTCCAGCGCGGGACCATCAAGCCCAGTGATCGGGTCGTTGTTTTCAATACGGGAGCAGCTCAGAAATATCCCGAAGCCATTACTGAACGACTCCCTTTGATAGACCTGGCCAAGCCGCTCGATTGGGCAAGCATTTGAGACTCCCCGGCCATGGACATTTTAATTTCTGAAGATTTGCAGGCGCCTGCCATTGAGCGCTTGCGGCAAAAGTACCAAGTTGAGTGCGACGATCGCCTGTGGCAGGAGCCGGCCCTATTAAAAGCAGCCATCCGGGAGGCAAAGGTGCTCCTGGTGCGCAATCAAACGCAGGTCACCGCCGAATTGCTCCAGGCAGCTCCGAAACTACTGGGTATCGGCCGCGTCGGAGTCGGGTTGGACAATATTGACGTTGCCATGGCGTCGAGTCTGGGAGTCGTGGTCGTTGCTCCGTTGAACGCGAATGCCACCAGCGTGGCCGAGTTGACAATAGGGTTGATCCTGGCGATGGCTCGAAAGATTCCACAGGCCGACTGCTCCACAAAGGAGGGCAACTGGGATCGCAAAGGGTGCACGGGCGTGGAGTTGACAGGTAAAACGCTGGCGATTTGCGGCTTGGGGCGGATTGGCGGGATGGTCGCCCGGCTGGCGCGCGCATTCGGAATGCGGGTGGTGGCCTTCGATTCATTTGTGAAACCCGATTCAGCAATTGTGCGCGAAACCGGCGCGGTCCTGTTCGCGAGTCTGGACGAGACTCTGGCCAAGGCCGATTTTGTGAGCGTTCACATGCCTCTGACGCCAGAGACACGGCAGGTTTTCGGCAGAAAGCTGTTCGCAGCGATCAAACCGGGAGCCTATTTCATCAACACATCGCGTGGCGCTGTGGTGCACGAAGCGGCCTTGGTCGAGGCGCTGCAAACCGGGCGTCTAGCGGGCGCAGCCTTGGACGTGCGTGAAGTGGAACCGCCGGGCGCGCGCGGTATTTTAGAGTCGATGCCCAACGTCATTCTAACGCCTCACATAGGATCTTTTACAACCGAAGCGCAGCAAAGGACCTTCGAAGCTGTGGAAGCGGATGTGGATCGCTTATTGTCGGGCCAACCAGCCGTGAATTTTGTGAACTTCCACCGCCCAAATCGGTGAACGCTGTTGTTTGCGTTCCCTGCGGGTACTCTTGTTGTCGTTTCGTGCACCAACCGCCCTTTTCAGAAACTAAAAATTAAAAACTAAAAATTTAGAATTAAGAGAACCTTGCGTCCCCTGCGGGTAATACTTTCTGCCCGTTCGTGGCAATCCGTGAAATCCGTGTCTCAGAATGCTACGGGGCACCCGCGGTCGACTGATTCCTGAGCTTTCAGGCACATTTTTACCGACCACATTCCGTCCTCGCCGGTGGCTGCCACGGAGCCGGTGCCGCGCACAGCTTGCGCAACCTGCGCTATCTCATCTGACAATTCATAAACTTCCCCGGTGATTTTGGTAATCGGCACCTCCAAAACCTGATTCCCATCAAAATACTTCAGCGAGAAGCTGGGCTGGAAGGTCCGGTCCATGGCCCCGCTCCAACTGGCCCAAAGAGCGCCGCGCGTGCCGGTCACCTTGGCAACCTGGTGATGCTCGAAACCGCTCAATGTCTGCGATATAACCGCGTACGCGCCCTGCGGGAAATTGACAAGCGCGCTAAAGTTGTCCTGCAGCTCCGGATGATCCGGCCGGCGCGCATTGGCTCGAGCGAAAATGCTGGTCGGCGATCCTGCCTTGCTGAAATACCAGCGAGCGAGGTCAAAAAAGTGGATCGGTTCCTCGAGAATCCAGTTGCCCACGCGGTTAATGTTGTAACGCCATCCGTCGGCGCCCGTGCGGTAGGGATTGCGCCAC
>Ga0210409_10005379_pt1 | contig 13461 bp, 15 predicted proteins | sample IncBWH17MmetaG_FD_161649 | JGI IMG/M metagenome (GOLD analysis project Ga0210409, IMG submission 161649) | Forest soil microbial communities from Barre Woods Harvard Forest LTER site, Petersham, Massachusetts, United States - Inc-BW-H-17-M | ecosystem: Environmental > Terrestrial > Soil >... | reverse complement strand
GATACCGCGCTACGCCCGAGAGCAAGAACATCGGTGCGAATACAATGCAGATCGATAGCGTAGACACGAAGGCGGGGGTTGCGATTTGCGCTGCGCTGTCCAGGACGACCTCGTCCAGATTCTTGTCGGGCTCTGCTTCCCGGTTTCGGTTGATGTTTTCCACCTCTACCGTGGCATCGTCCACCAGGATGCCGACGGCCAGTGCCAGTCCGCCGAGCGTCATGATGTTGATGGTTTGTCCAATGAGGCTCAGCACAATAATCGACGAAAGAATGGCCAGCGGAATGGAGGTCGCGATGATGAGCGTGCTTCGCCAGCTCCCCAGAAACGTAAGGATCATCAACGCGGTCAGGCACGCGGCAATCAGGGCCTCCCGCACGACGCCCTGAATCGCGCCAAGAACAAAAATGGATTGATCAGCCAGGGGTTCCATTTTTAATTGCGGAGGAACCGTGGTCGCGATCTGTGGCAGCAGAGACTTGATGCCTGAAATTACGCTCAGAGTTGAGGCGTCGCCTGCCTTCTGGACGGTCAGCAGGACCGAGCGCTGGCCGTTAACGCGTACGATGTTTGTTTGTGGTGGAAAACCGTCGCGTACCCAAGCCACGTCTTTCATGTAGATCGTAGTGCTCCCGATCGTCTTAATCGGGATGCGGTTCAGGTCCGTCATTGTCTGTGGCGCGGCATTGGGAATGTCAACGTCATACTCTTTGCCGCCGATCTTGGACGTGCCGGTAGGAAGGATCAAATTCTGAAGCGTGATTGCGTTCACTACGTCCAGCGCAGAAAGACCCTTCGACTGTAACGCCGACGGATTTAAGTCGACTTGCACCTGGCGTTGCTTGCCGCCGTAGGGATACGGTACCGCCGTTCCCGGAACCGTAATCAGTTGAGTGCGAATGAAATTGAGACCGTAGTCGTTCAGTTGCTGCTCGGAAAGCCCCTGTCCCGAGAGCGCGAGTTGCAAAACAGGTACACTAGACGCGCTATAAGCAATGATGAGCGGCGGTGTCGTACCGGGAGGGAGTTGCCTGAGTTGCGTTTGAGAGCTCGCGGTGAGTTGCGCGACACCGCGATCTATGCTCGCGTTTGGCTGTAGAAAAACTTTGACTACTGCGATCCCATAAAGCGACTGCGACTCGATATGCTCGATGTTGTCTACGATCGTGGTAAGGTTGCGCTCGGTGACGCTGACGATCCGGTCAGCCATGTCCTTCGGGATGAGGCCGTTGTAGTTCCAAATGACACTGATGACTGGAATATTGATGTTTGGAAAGATATCGGTAGGAGTGCGGTAGATTGAAATCGCGCCCATCGCCAGGATGAGGATGGCCATTACTACAAAGGTGTAGGGCCGCCGCAATGCGAGTCGCACAATCCACATAGAATTTCCTTTTAATCAATTAGCGAAAGCTTTCAATTAGATGTTCGTGATCCCGCTTAACCGCGTTGCATAAGACGCTTGAGCTTTGCACGCGCCCGCGCGAGCCGGGCCTTCACTTTTCCGTCTGGCACTCCCAGAATGTGCGCCGCTTCGCTCGTGGTCAGCCCGTCCAGTGCGCGCAAGTGGAAAGCGTTGCGCAACGGGGGTGAAAGCTGAGATACGAACTGCATCAAGCGTCCATGCAATTCGGAGTTTTGACACTCGTCTTCAGGATTTGGTCCCTGGTGCGCCAATCGTTCTGCCAGGGGATTTCCCTCCTCCTCCGCGAATCGCTCATCTAGCGACAGGTGGGTCTGGCGCGGCCGTCTGCGCAATTGCATCAGTGCGCTATTCGTGACGATGGCGGTTAACCACGTCGACATTTGCGCTTGCCCCTTGAATTGGTCCAAATGCTTGTAAGCTGACAGGAGCGCATCCTGAACGGCATCTTCGGCGTCGGCTGCATTGCCCAGATGCCGATGGGCCCGTCTGCAAAACAAAGGCAGGCAGCGTGAGAGAACGTCCTGCATTTCCTGTGTATCTCTTTCCTGGGTGCGGACTTCAAGGTGCTGTTCGCTTGCGATGTACGCTTGCCGCGCTTCCATTTGTTGTCCCCTCAGCACCCGACATCAAAAGGCACGCCGCTTTCCAATCAACTTCTGGAACTTAATGGCTTATTTTCAGTGACATGAGTCAACTTGGTCGTGAGGGGTGGGCTTATGACGCTAGATGCGGCGTCCGGCGGTTGACACAACGTCCGCATTTCGACAGGACTCGGATTCAATCGGACCGCTGAGACGCAGAATCACAGTGGCGCGAGTCCTGACAACTCGGAACCTGCCAAGAGACAAACAACAGTACAGGGTTGTGTGAGCAGGTTTAACGGCGATTTCATTCTCGTGAAGCAAGACCCAGCGATGATTTATGAACTTCATTCGTCTGGCAAAGCGAAACTCGGCCACTACCTGGGGCAACAAGTGGAAGCCACTGGGAAGACCTCGCATTCACTGAGCACAAGCTCTGACCCCACGGGGAGAGGCGGGGCTCCTTCGTCGCTGACGTTGACGGCAACTGCAATCAAGACTATTACGAGGGAATGTACCGAATATCTCATCTCCGACAAGTTATGTACGACAAGATCAAGAAGGATGCCATCAAGGTCGCAAACTAATGCGCGAAACAGAACCCGCTGACCATATACAAACGAGTCGCGTTACAACCTCCCGCCTGCTCTTGCCGATATCGACAGAGGCAATTTGGCAGGTCAAATGCTTTACTTCGTCAAAGAGAGATGAAGGCCGGATGACCACGACGCAAACTGCGCTCGCCGATTCTTGTTGTCTCTGATGTTCCGCGGAAGCTTTGCAGAGTCTGGCCTGAGTCGCTCGAAATCTTTTAAGGAGAAACGACATGAAGAAACTAATTACCTATCTGATAAGCACGCTACTTGTAGCTCTGCCCATTCTCTCCGGATCGGCTTGGGCTGCTGACCAAGAAAAGGATCAAGATCGTTTACAGAACTCCGGCATGGTGTTGAAGGAGATTCTTGATGTCCCCGACGACATTCCCCAAGACCTCCTCGACAAGGCCGATTGCGTGGTTGTCTTTCCATCCGTGTTGAAGGCCGCCTTCATCGTTGGCGGAAGCTATGGTCGGGGCGCGATGTCCTGCCGCCAGGGTCAAGATTTCAGGGGTGCCTGGGGCGCACCTTCCATGATGGCTCTAGAGGGCGGCAGCTTCGGTTTCCAAATAGGTGGCCAGGCGACGGATTTTGTCCTCCTCGTAATGAATGAAAGGGGAGCGAGGGGAATTCTTGCCAGCAAAGTGAAGCTTGGGGCCGATGCATCGGTTGCAGCGGGTCCGGTTGGCCGCGATGCTTCGGCGGAAACCGACGCCACCCTGCGTGCGGAAATCTTGAGCTACTCTCGCGCCCGGGGCGCGTTTATAGGGGTCTCTCTCGACGGATCAACCATTCGTCCCGACGATGGTGCCAACAGGCAGATTTACGGGCAGGATCTTCCAGCGAGGCAAATCGTTCTGTCTGGAAGCGTCGCTATCCCAGCGGGAGCTCGGGAATTGATTTCGACACTGGACTCCAGGACCCCGAGGCATAAGTCCTGACTATACGTTGAAAATCAACTCAGCAGGGTCAGGAAGACATGTAGACGAGGTCGAGTACAGGCGTAAGGCATTAATCAAGTAACTGGATTGTGCGATTCGGTACGCTGCAAGCGCGGTTGAGAACAGTGGGGGGTGGAGGCAGAATGAATGTGATCGAGTGCCTTGAACACCTCGCGCAAACCGCGCTCGCAAATTCTCGCTTTGTCCCTGCTGTTCGGCGGACACTCTCCCAACTTCCCCCCCCACGTGTGAGCCAGACGAATATCTTCGCGCCAGTCTCCACTCCCGCCAAATCGATCTTCGCACTTCTCTGTTTGTACTCGCGGTAACAGTCGGGAATTTCTCAGTCGTCTTAGGTTACTGGTTGACTCCGCAGTGAAGTTAAGGAAGCGCAGGGACTACACCTCACGACCGTCCAAATACCGACACGCTATCAGCCTGCCGACACTCGAGACTTCGTTGAATTTTACTGCCGACCGCGAAACCCTGCAAAACCGCGTGTTAGCGGCGAATTAGGATTTGGAAATTCGAATGCAATTAGTGGACATAGCGTGGCGTCGACAACTGACCGAACTGAGTGAGTCAGGGATACGTCGAGAATCGACGTGCTGTGCGATCGAAGAAGAAGCCAGAAAGGACGGAACCCAAATGGCGAGTCAAAACACCAAGAAGTGCGCGCACATACCGTGCCTGTGCGATGTGGCGGATGGACAAGAGTACTGCGGAGAATCCTGTCGTGACGCAGGAAGAGAAGACGTGGAAATCGCGTGCCAATGCGATCATCTAGCGTGTCCGCTCACGTTTCGGCAGTTCGCACCTCAAAGTGCCGCCAATCTAGCCAACTGAAAACAATACGGCGCGGGGGCGCCGGTTACACCATCGTCGATGCGACCCGTCGAAGGAGAATCGATTGTGAAGGTTATAAAACAGAGTTTGTCGTTATTTCTCTCATGTTGCCTTGTATTAGCCACTGTGCCGGGACGGTTCGCTCAAGCGGACCAACCAGCGGCGCAAATACCAATTCAGGCCGCACAACAGACGCCAGAACAGCTGCAGCAACTTGTGGCAGCCGTAACCTCGTTGTCAATGCCAATTGAGTAATAGGGTAATGACAGTATTGTCGGCTCCTATATTTTGGATTTAAAAATTTCTCTCCTGGGGTTGTGCTGAAGCCGATGCCAAGCTTTTGCCTCCCCACGTTGTCTTCTGGGTGATCCCGGTCCTTCGGGGACGCAACACAGCGTTACGCTTATCGCCCCTCTTTCCATATGAAGTAGCAAAGGAGGAACCGTGAACCGCACGAAACTTTCCGAAACATTCTCACTGCTTTGGACAGCGGGCTTGATTGCGCTCGTCATTCTGACGGTAGCCCCAATTGTGTCAGCACAGGCTATTCCGGCACCGCCAATCATTGATTTTTCGCTTCCACCTAACTTCCAGATTCCGCCGTCTGATTCAAAATGCATACTGAAAGGCCACAGACTTGACCTTCAGTGCATCATTGCGAACGATCCAGACGCTATTAGAATTCGGGCTGAAGAGGCCATGCTCGAAGCCCAGGCTCTGAAAGCGGCAAAGTCAGGGAAACTGGATCCATACCATCAAGTCGAGACTCTAGGCAAGCTTGAGATCTTCGATCCCAACATGTCCGTTAACAAGAACCTCGCCTGCAGCTATTGCCATGACCCGATGGCAGGTTATGCAAATGGGGTATCGATTTTAAGCGTATACACCGGCGGATCGAACCCGGGATCGGTCCCCATCACAGTACACGGAGCTTACCCAAATAACCGGATTGCGAAGCGGAACCCGCAAGCTTACACTTACGCAACTTACTATCCGCCTCTCCATTACAACCAAAGCCAAGCCGATTTTTATGGGGGCAACTTCTGGGATGGCCGGGCAACGGGCTACCGACTGCAGAATTCCGCAGCGGAGCAGGGACAAGACCCGCCCAGCGATACCCAAGAAATGGCCAATCCAGATCCTGCTTGCGTAGTGTGGAAGCTCTCACTGAGCAAGTACAAATTCTTCTTTGAGCAAGTCTTTGGTGTCGGCTCGCTCGAAATTAACTGGCCTTCGAACGTTGCGAAAATATGCAGCATTCCGAAAGGAGCTGCGGTACTTAAGGGAAACCCGACTCCGCTTAAGCTCAGTCCCAAAGACCGCACTCTCGCCACGAAAGACTTCGATGAGTGGGGCCAGGCCATTGCGGCTTATGAGTCTTCCGACGCCGTCAGCCCTTTCACGTCGAAATTCGATTATTATCTCGCGGGAAAGACAACCCTCACCACACAAGAGCAGAACGGCTATGACCTGTTCCGTGGCAAAGGCAGTTGCAACACCTGTCACCTGGATGGAAGGGCGAGCACTCTCAAGGGCGGAGGCGATACCGGACAAGCGGCAAGCCTGCAGCCTTTGTTCACCGACACAACCTACAACAACCTCGGTCTCCCCAAGAATGTCATGCTTCCCTGGTATTCGGAGGACACTCCGGACCAATGGGGATTTACCGCCAATCCATTGGGCTTCGGGTTCACCGATGAGGGCATGGGATTATTCCTCGACGGGTACTATGGCGCGCCTCCCAATTTGAGATGGGGAATACTGCTGCCGCAATTCGAGGGCAAATTCCAAACCTCGACGGCGCGCGACGCGGCCATGGTGCCACGCCCTGACTTCGTGAAAGCTTACATGCACAATGGCTACCTCACGAGCTTGAAAGAGGTAGTCCACTTCTACAACACACGTGATGTTTACCCCTATCACGTGTTGTCGGGGCATTGTCCAAAGGGAACCGTCGAGAAAGTGACCTGTTGGCCGGAGCCGGAAGACACCAACAACGAAAACATGACGATCGGTAAACTTGGCTTGACGTCGGAGGAAGAAGACGACATCGTCGCCTTCTTGAAGACGCTCGTCGACGGCTTCAAACCGTGACGATGGTTCGCAAATACAACGTGGGGTGGACCTGCCGGTTCGCCCCGTCTTTCACTCCGTATGTTCAAATGAGAGAGCCGCGTTCTGGGCAACACTGTATAGGAGATCTGCATATGACCAGACTAAATGGATCACGCCTCATGATCGCGATCTGCGTTATGGCCGTGGGCATATTGTTCTTGCAACCACCGTTGGCCTGCGCAAGCGACGGTTCGATCCCGTCCCAAGTCAACGTCAGCCCGACCGTCGAATCCGCTGCCGACACGTTCGCCTTCATACGTTGGACTACACGCAATCCGGGAGGCACGATTCTGCACTACGCCATCGTGCACTACGGAACAGATCCCAACCACCTTGACTTGACGGCAATGTCTCCCACCAGAATCAACCCAAGTCACAGTGACATGGTCTTTCGGGTGCGCATGAACCATCTGCAGCCCGAGACCACCTATTACTACTGGGTGAGCTCGACCCAGGCTGACGGCAATGCTGATCCGGTGACGAGCTCTGTGCAACAGTTCAAAACCCAACCAGCCAATCGGATAAGCGCAGAAAAATAGGGCCGGCTGGACGTTATCAGTAAGAGGGCGCAGTGAGACAGTTTCCATCAACTTCTCTCAGGGAGAATTCTCAAAAGCCTCTCACTGCGCTATCACTTCCTTCCTGGCCGTGGCAGGAGACCCAGATGTCTGCTGCCACTCGCCGACAGAAGGCACTGAATTTTCACGCTTTCCGAACTACTTGAAGAGGATCTTAGCCATCATTCCCTTGTCCTCATGGTTCAGGAGATGACAATGAAATACCGCCATACCCTTAATGACGGGGTCGGTAAAGTCCAGGATGACATCGACGGAGCCACCATACGGAACGTTCACGGTGTCCAGCCACATCGGGTGAAGGAACAGGACGCCATTTTCTGCATAGGCCAGGAAGTGGACTTGGTGTATGTGGAAAGGATGTAGTTCGGCGGTCAGGTTGACAATACGCCAATGCTGATAAGTACCTACACTGGCGGTTGTCATCGGACTTGCATCCATAGCGAACTTGCGGCCATTGATGTAGAAGCCGTTCTTGTCCTCGGTAAAGGTGACAATGAAGTCGGGTGCCGTACTCTTCAACGGTTCAACATCAATCGGCTTGAAACGCGGCGGCCGGTCATCGATAGCATGCACTGGCTCTGTCGCTGGATGTGAACTGGATTCAGCTGAACTGGGTTGGACCAGATCTGCCAGAACCATTTCCGGGTTGGGATCGCCAGCCGGACCCGTATTTACGCAGAGCGTGCGCAGAGCACTATGCGTTCCCGAAGGTGGACCCGTGACCATAGCTTCGAGGCGTCCTGCAGGCGCCAGCAGCAGGTGATTGGTGGTGCGTGTCGCGCCTTTGGGTTCGTGGAACGCAAGGGGCATCCCGTCAAGCGCCACGATTTCAAATGTCTGTCCATCCAGCTGCAGGTCCAAATACCGGTCCGCCGAGGCGTTCACTATACGCCAGAATTGCTGTTCTTTAGGCGCGATTTCGATTCGCGGGCGAACCGCACCATTCACTGTAAAGATTTCCTCGACTCGCTCCGCCTCTCCTCCACATCCCTTAGCTGGGATTTCAACCCGATGCATGAGTTCGGTTGCACTCGGATCATGTTCAATGGAGCGCCCGCGTAAAACAAGCACACGCTCGCGAAGTCGTCCTACCTCAGGGGCATAACGTTCCATGCCCTCGATGACGATGGCTCCTGACATTCCGTCTAATGCCTGTCGGTGACTCTCGCCATGGGGATGAGTGTGATACCAAAACAGCCCCGGCGGATGGTCGCGCGGAATTTCAACAGAGTAGTGCAACACCTGGCCAGGTTTGGCCAGCATTGTTAGCACGTTATCCTGCGGGGCTTCTGGCGAGACGGTGAGCCCATGAAAGTGCAGGTTGGTCATGTCCATGCAGGGATTTACTGCACAAGTCTCCGGGGACTTGGCAGGAAGATCGTTGACGTAAGTGATGCTGAGAACATCGCCAGGGGAAGCACGGATCACAGGAGCCACCGTTACACCGTTGAAAGCGAAGGCATCCCGGCCATTTTCATTCACTGCATGCAGCGTAAGGGATACCAGGTGATTCTTCGCTTGCACCTGCGGAGGCTCCGGCAATGAAACAGTCTGGGCCCTGCCCAGAGCAGTGAGAAATATATGCGTGCCGATGAGGAGAATGGTCCTTGTCATAATCCACCATCATCATCTCGACCGACTGCACGCAGATTTCCAAACATCGTTTTGAGTGTCAGTATCCGGACGCAACGGCAGTAACATCGACACCTCCGCCAGATCAACAGGCTCGACTACGCAGGATTCCTCCCTGGCTTAAGTTCTTCAGACTAATCCCTTGGTACAGAACTTAGACTCGCTCGGGATTTTGGCATCTGCTGTGCTCTTATGCAACGTGAGCTGAACAACAGCCAACATTCTTTCAAGGAGATGAACCAAAATGAAAACAAACAAAGGTTACATCATTTTAGGTCTGATGATTGCCCTTACTCTTTTTTTCGAACTTGCTGCCCACGCTGAACCGATCGACCGAAGCACCAAGCTCACGTTCAGCGAGCCCATTCAAATCCCGGGCGAGGTGCTACCCGCAGGGACTTACTTATTCAGGTTGGCCGATGGTGAATCTGGCCAACATGTTGTGCAGATCTTTAATGCCGACGGGACTGTCCCGTATGTGACTGTCCTCACGATTGCAACGGAGCGTCCATACCCCACCGGAGATACTGTGGTTGCATTGGCCGAACAAGGAGTCGGAAACCCGGATGCCCTCCTGAAGTGGTTTTATCCTGGTCGCGTAACTGGGAATGAGTTCCTGTATTCCAAGCAGAAAGAGGTGGAACTCGCTCAGGACAAGCAACAAACAATCATGGCCGATCAAAGGAAAGGACCCAACTCCGAAATTACCGGAGCTAGCGACTGAGTATGGGGTCTTGGCATTCGCTCGGCAGCGCCATTCGATTAAGACAACAACTAAACTCGAAATTCTTTCTCGAGGACCCGGGTTTCGTAACCCGGGTCCGTTTTGATGGGAAGTTGCTTTTGCGACAGATGGCTGGATGGCGATTGATGTCGAGATGCGGACAAAGCTGTCAACGGACGCACGCGAACGGTACCAATCCTCTGCTCATACTGGGTCGTCATGCAGATAGGCCTATTGTTTCAGCAATCCTTTCCCTCTCCTGTGAGGTACGACATGTTGGAAATTCGCGTGCTTCATCGAAGAACGAAGGAGGAAATACATTGGCACTCGAGTCAATTCTCTACATATCCGACCAGGCGACCAGCAGAAACTCGGTGCTCGCCGCACTCGAGGACACTGGCTGTGAAGTTGTGGGTACCGACACCGCTACACAAGCAGTCGCACTTCTATTCATCATGCACTCAGTTGCTGTCATCGTGCTCCATTACCGGACGAGAGAACGGGCCAGTTTTGACTTGGTGCAAAGCCTACGGGCGATTCGGCCAGGTGTTCCGATCATCCTGCTGTGCCGTGAACAGATCGGACACTTGCCATCGGGCGTGGATGCCAGCGGAGTTTACTTGTACGATGTAGGACAACCACGCGAAAAGCTTACCTCTCGGGTGCGGTATCTGCTGACTGCGGAAGGGCCATATCCGGATGTCGACGAGCCAGTTCATTGCGGCGCCGCCTGAATGCCGATTGCGGCCCCCGAGCCGCGCAACTGTTCTAATCGCCTTGCGCGCCGCCCGGCGGTGCCGCTGCTGCAAAACCGAGGCTTCTTCCCGTTGAAATTCCGCGCTTCCAACCGGCAGTGGGCAGCGTGGGTCCTCGCCACCCGTTTTAGAAGGCTACTGCGCTATCATGTTCTTCGATCGGGGTGCTGTTAAGAAAATGTTCGACGAGAGGAGGCGAGCGGGCCATGGCCCGGATTGGGTGGCGTGCGGTCGTTCAATGTGCAGCCAGCAGCATTGCTGTTGAATTGCTGACTTTTCTCTGCTTGCGACTTCGCCTCAATGTCTCTGCCGCTGTGTGTCTATATCTGATGGCTCTCCTTCTGTCGCTCCGAGCCAGCTTACTCGCGTGGGCGGTTGTCTCCTTCGTGACGGTTAGCTGTTTGGGGTCCTTCTTGTCTCCGGCGATTCTCTCCTTCCGCGCGAGCAATCCAACCGAGGCCGTGGCCATCGTTGCTTTCTTGACGACCCTGGTAGTTCCCGCCCAAGTCGAGGCCCATGAATGACCACTGCGTCTGCTCCCATGGTGTTCGTGATTGATGACGACGACCTGGTCCGTGCGGCGATCCAAGGCATGCTAACGTCCGTCGGCTTGCGTTCTGAAACCTTCGCGACCGCGCCAGAGTTCTTGCGCAGAAAGCGCCCGGACGGGCCAAGTTGCCTGGTACTAGACGTAAGACTTCCCGGAGTGAACGGCCTGGAATTTCAGCACCAGTTGGTTGACGCGGGTATCCAGATTCCGATCATCTTTATAACCGGTCATGGAGATATACCCATGACGGTGAAAGCCATGAAATCTGGCGCGGTGGAGTTCCTGACCAAGCCTTTCCGCGACCAGGACTTGCTGGACGCTATCCATCTGGCTTTGGAGCGCAACCGGGCAACGCGCCAACACCAGAGTGAGCTCACCGAATTGCGAAAACGATACGACTCGCTTACCGCACGCGAGCGCCAGGTCATGAGTTTGGTGGTTTCGGGCATGCTCAATAAGCAAGTAGCCTTTGATCTCGGAACCAGCGAGATCACCGTGAAGATCCATCGCGGGCACGTGATGCAGAAGATGCAGGCTGAATCACTAGCGGACTTGGTCAGAATGGCGGCGAAGCTGGAGCTTCCGCCCGGTGATCGCAAATGAAAGTCCTTTCGGACCTTCAACGCTATGGCCTGGCGATAATTTCCTGCGGAGTCGCTCTCGGACTTGCCTGGCCTATCGATGCCCCTTCGTCGTGTTTCCTTCTCGCCGTCACCGCGAGCAGTCTTTTCGGAGGGTTGGGGCCGGGACTTTTGTCTGTTGTTCTCTCGGCCTTAGCATTTGAACACTTCTTTCTGTGGAGAACATTTCCGCCGGCCCACGAGACGGCGACCTTCTTGCGGTTTGCAGTCTTCGTGATAGCAACTTTGCTGATTACCGCGCTGATGGAGGTAAAACGGCGGGTCGAGGAATCCCGCACCCGCGCCCAGGAGGCGCTGCGTCTGGCGCAGTCGGATTTGGCACACGTCAATCGAGTGACCACCATGGGAGAGCTGACAGCCTCGCTGGCGCACGAAGTGAATCAACCAATTGCTGCCGCCGTTACCGACGCCAACACCTGCTTGCGATGGCTTACGCGCGATCAACCCGACGTGGAAGAGGCGCGCGAAGCTGCCTCGAGAGTGGTCAAAGACGCGACCCGGGCGGCGGAAATCATTAGTAGGGTCCGCCTCACCTTCACGAAGAGCACTCCGCAGCGGGAGTTGGTGGATGTAAACGACGTTATTAAAGAGATGATCGTGCTGCTGCGCAACGAAGCATCGCGATACTCGATATCAGTCCGGACGGAGCTGAGCGATATTCCCCAGATTATGGGAGATCGTGTGCAATTACAGCAAGTGATGATGAACCTAATGCTCAATGCGATCGATGCCATGAAGAACGTCGAGGGGACACGCGAGCTAGTCATCAAGACACAGAGGCAGGAGGACGAGCAGCTTCTGCTGGCGGTCAGTGATACCGGCGTTGGACTACCCCCGCAACAAGCAGATCAGATATTCAATGCGTTCTTCACCACCAAGAGCCACGGGACTGGTATGGGCCTTCGGATCAGCCGCTCTATCGTTGAAGCGCACGGAGGCCGCTTGTGGGCTGCAGAAAACTCTCCGCGCGGCGCAAGCTTTTACCTCGCTCTACCGACCAAGCTCGAGACCCACGAATGAGGCCCGCAGGGCGGTATTAGGGCCTACATACTAATGTATAATTGCGGCCCCGTTGGCGTCTTGCTAACTTCCGGGTATGGCCACTGAGAGAAACACCAAACTAATTGCAATTGTTGATGACGACGATTTGATGCGGGGTGCGTTGCAGGGCTTGCTGAAGACGATCGGGTTTTCAGCCCGAACCTTCGCGTCGGCGGAGGAATTCTTGGACTCGGGCGATCAGCATCAGACTGGATGTCTGATCGCTGATATCCGCATGCCGGGAATTTCCGGGCTCGACTTGCAGGCGAAACTCAACGCCGAACATTGCAGGATTCCGACCATCTTCATCACCGCGCATGGCGACGAAAAAATGCGAATGCAGGCGTTGAGAGCAGGAGCTGTCGAGTTCCTGACGAAACCATTCGACGATGAAGCCCTGCTCGGGATTGTTCGAGCAGCTCTGGAGAGTTAACCCCGATAGCGAAGTGTGCAGACCGCGCCAGGAGGTCCTCTGTGGCAGCCTTCGAAAGATTTGGAAGTGGTGATCAGGTTTCTTATGAGCGCAGATTCGAGCAGGTGATAGGCAATAGTCCTGCCCTAGAAGCAGTGCTCGAACAGGTCGAACGTGTCGCTCCTACGGATTCCACCGTTATTATCGAGGGCGAAACAGGCACCGGCAAGGAGCTGATCGCCCACGCGATTCACAATCTCAGCTTGCGGTGTGGACGCCCGTTCATAAGATTGAATTGCGCTGCCATTCCTTTAGACCTGCTGGAGAGTGAGCTTTTTGGCCACGAAAAGGGCGCATTCACCGGGGCCATTGCGCAAAAGATTGGCCGCTTCGAGCTCGCCGACAAAGGCACACTCTTTTTGGATGAGGTGGGTGATATTCCGCCGGCGTTGCAGCCCAAACTGCTGCGCGTCTTGCAAGAACAGGAGTTCGAGCGGTTGGGGAGCACTAAGACTCACAAAGTGGACGTCCGGCTGGTTGCTGCAACAAATCGGGATCTGATTGAGATGGTGAATCGGGGCGAATTCCGCAGCGACCTCTACTATCGCCTGAATGTATTTCCG
>Ga0210409_10005378_pt1 | contig 13462 bp, 11 predicted proteins | sample IncBWH17MmetaG_FD_161649 | JGI IMG/M metagenome (GOLD analysis project Ga0210409, IMG submission 161649) | Forest soil microbial communities from Barre Woods Harvard Forest LTER site, Petersham, Massachusetts, United States - Inc-BW-H-17-M | ecosystem: Environmental > Terrestrial > Soil >... | reverse complement strand
TTCCTCCGGCGGTCACTTCGTAGTCTTCCACTTCGCCGCGCTGGGGATCACCCAGCAACCCCGCATGGACAAATCCGAGATGCGCAACATCGAGCAGGTTTTCAATCAGCCGCGGCCCCTTCGCGCGAAAGCGGTACGGCCCCGCAAGCACGGTGCGGAATCCCGCTTCTTCTGCCACCGCGAACTCCGGCACTCCCTCGCGTGGTTCGCCGAGAGCAACCCATGCCACTCCATAGCGCTCGCGAACGGCGAAGGTCTCGGCATGCGCCTTGGCGGGCGGGTCCAGTTCCGGTTGCGCTGGAATCCGCACGCACTCGCCGGTCGGCGCATACTCCCACGCATGGTAGGGACACACCAGGCAATCTCGGCCCGCACCAGCCTGCGCTTGATCTCCGCGCCGCACCGTTCCCAGCGACAGCCGCGCCCCCCGATGAACACAGAGATCACGCCAGCAATGCAGACCTTCCGACGAACGCCACAGCACCAGGTCGAGACCCATCAACCGTCGCGCGATCGTCCGTCCCGTTTCGACCTCGCGCGACCAGGCCACCGCCATCCACTCGCGCCTCAGCAGCGGATCGCACAACATCGAACCCGGCGACGCCATTGCTTCGGGTAACAAACTCAATAAGCTCCCATCAAGAAATTGTGGCGATAATCGTCCCGGAGTGAAGCTAGTGTACACGCTTCATCGACACGACCCCACATTCCAGGCGCCCCGCTCAGTGCGATTCTCTCGCGCCGAGCGGGGCATCTGCTTATGTCCTTTTCGAATAAGTGGACAGGTCAGCGTCAGTGGATCATGTTAATGGTTTCCTGCGTTACGGTATCGAAAGTCGTTACCGCCTTGGAGTTGGCTTCAAATGCGCGCTGCGCGATGATCAGGTTCGAGAACTCTGCCGAGATGTTCACGTTCGACGCCTCCAGCGCTCCGCCCACCATGGTTCCGAGGCCGGCTGTTCCGGATGTCCCGATGGTCGCCGTGCCGCTGGCCAGTGTGGTTGCATAGTCGCCGTCGCCCAGCGCCTTCAGGCCCTGAAGATTGACCACGTTCCCCAGCGCCAGTTGCGCTACATTGAGCTTCTGCCCGTTGGAGAAGGTCGCCGTCACCGTCCCGTCGGACCCGATCGAAAATCCCGAGTAATCGCCGCTCGCATAGCCGTCCTGAGTCGTCGAGGCCACCGCGGATGTCTGGTCAATCTGGCTGATCGTCGACTTTCGATTGCTTCCGTAAAGGTCCCACGTCATGTTCAGGCTTGCGGCTCCGTCCGAGAGCGCCGCGAAAGAAATGCCCGCCACGTTGGATGCCGGGCTGACACGGTTGCCATTGGCGTCAAAGGTCATCGCGCCGGTTGCATTGGCCGAAGCAATCGGATCCTGGATCACTGCGCCCGAAGCAGAGACATTGGCGCCCGAGATACTCAACTGGCCCGCGGCTGTGGCCGTCACTGTAACCCCGACGATCCCCGCCGCATTCACCGCATTTTGCAGCGCCGTCGCATAAGTGCCGACCGTTTCGCCGGCCGTTACCACTGGAGCCGTAATCGTTCCGGTGGCCGCGGCCGTGGGTTCCGGTGATAGTGAGATTCGTCCCAGGATCAACCGTCCCCAACGCGCCGCCGCTCGAGCCGAAGTTGTAGTTGATCGTGGTCACACCCGCTGCCGTGCTCGAGTTTGAGGTCAGCGTATCGGGCATCGAGATGCTGTAACTCCACGCATTGTTCCCAGTCTTGGTGTAAGTCACGGTGGCCTCGTAGGAATTGCCCAGCGTGTCAAAACCTTCACCGACCCCGTGGTGCCGGCCCCAATCGCCGATTGAGAATCGAGCGTCGCGTTCATGCCGAAGCTGGTCCTCGCCTGCGGCGGCTGCACCTGGCTCTTCGGAATATTGACCGGCGTCAACGGGGCATTCGTATTCACCACCCCATTCACGGCCTGATACCCCATCACGCTCAGTCCGTTGGCCGTAATCAGGTTGCCGCTCGAATCGGTCGAGAAGTTCCCCGCCCGCGTCAGGTACTGACTGGCCCCGTTGGCCACCACGAAAAAGCCGTCGCCCTGCAGCGCCACGTCCGTATCAACACCGGTTGAATTGGGAGACCCGGTCGAGAAATCCGTTTCGATCGACGCGACCTGCGTACCCGACCCCCGCTGGATCGGATCGCCCGATCCGGTTGAACCGATCTGCTGATAAAAGAGATCGGAAAAAATTGACCGACTGCGATTTGAACCCGGTGGTATTCATGTTCGCCAGGTCGTTGGCGATCGTGTTCAGGGCTGTCGAGTCGCTGGTCAGCCCTGTCAGCGGAATATAAAAACTTGCATGTGTCAATCTCCTTTTGTCTCTGTGTCTCGATCAAATCTGGGTGCCCCATTCTAGGCGCATCTTCTTTCGCTTAGGGCGGGAGAGCACTAACGCTCATCGCTGGAATGTGGTCACACGGACTCACTTCAGGCCGCTCAAGACCTGGGCAACGCGGTGCGCTGCCGGAGCTATACGCGGAACGCTGAGATTGCCTGCCGCGATCGGGACTGCTTTGTTCTGACTCATCGCTTCAGACACCGCACCCGTCGAGCCTGTAGTTTGTCGAGCCGAACTGGCTGACGTAACGGCGCCCGTGCCGCTCTTCACCGCGTGCGCCGAACTCATCCCGTGCCCAGCTACCGATCCGCCGGAGACGGTCCCCGAATCTCCCAGTGCCGAGGACAGATTCTGGTTGATGTCGATTAACTGCTCCAGGCTGTTCACCTGCACGAGCTGGTTGATGTACTCGTTGGGATTCGTGTCCGCGGTGGGTTCCTGGTTCTTCATTTCGGTCACCAGCAAAGTAAGAAAGTCATTGGCCGAAATGGTGGACGCATCACCCGCGGAGCTCCCGCTCCCAGTTTGCGTGCTGTCCATCGGGTTGGCTTTCCCCAGCGCACTCAGCGCCCCGGTCGCGTGATTCCATATTCCTGCTATCCCTGCCATCTCCCCTCCATCCCTGGTTGTCGCAGTTCCGGCACATGGGCCGCCTGTTCAAAATCCGCCCATGTCCCGCTAGGCCATCACAGAGACATAGGTTCCCGCTGTTCTGATCGTTGATCCCTCGGAACCGATGCTTCGATCCCCGGGCCCCGCCGCGCCTGCAGTGGTTCTCACAGACGAATCGCTCTCGCTGCCCGCCTGCGCCAAATTTCTCCCCGCGCGGTCGTCTCTCCCGCTTCCCCCGCCCGCACTGTTTCCCAGTTCTGCTCCCGCCCCAGAACGCCCGTCTTCCGGCGCAGCCATCGTCGCGGTCGCATGCGGTCCATGCTGTTGTGCGAGAAATGCATTCAGGCCACTAAGATGCGTGCCCAGCACTTGCGCCGCTTCCGGCGAACCCGGCAGCAGCGCGGCGTGAACCCCGCTGCCACTCTTCAGCCCGACTCTTGTTGCGGACAACTAAGTCTTCGCAGTCTCCAGCGCGGCCATAATCATGCCCTTCTCGGCCTGAACCGCAGAACCATTCAGGCCATATGCACGCGTCGCCCCCATGAGGTCCACCATCTCTGTGAGGGGATTAATGTCCGGATATGCGACATACCCATCCGGTCCGGCGTCAGGATGCCCGGGATCGAAGCGCTTCAAGGCCGGCGACGGATCGGCGACCACCTGCGAGGTGTGCACCCCGCCCGCAGGCTCGCGCGCACTGGTTGCGCCCAGCAGAGGAAGTGGCTGTCCGGTCATCGGAGCCGGCATTCCCGAAGCACCGGCCAGCGATTCGAGGAATCCCGGATCACCGGTCCCGGCGCCATTCCAGCTCGAAGCAGCCGGATTGGCCGCGAAGACCACGTGCTGGCGGTGATAGGGACCGCCGCTCGCTGTGCGCGTGGTCTCCCGCGTTGGCCATATTGGCTGCCACCACCTCGGCGCGCATGCGTTCTGCCTGCATCGCGCTCCCCGACGTTTCCATCAATCCAAACAGATTCATCCCGCTCTCCGTTCTGCCGGCGTTCCTTGCCGCCTTACTTGTCCGCCGCTACTTGTCTGCATGGATGGCGTCCATCACCGATCAAAACCGGGGTCGAGCGCAGAGCGACGAGGCGAATGCGCCGGCTCACCTCGAGCATCACGGGCGCATTGCCCACCAGTTCCGGCAGGCGTTCGCTTCAGAGCCGGCGCGCCCATTCTTCCCGCGCCCGCGTTTGTCTCCCGGCTGCCGGTTCTTTCCTTGAACTGCGGCAGCTCGGACGGCGACGGTACTGTCAGAGACTGGTCGGTCCTGGACTGATCGGCCCTGGCCGGCGGCAGCGTCTTCACCCCACTTGCCGCGGCGCTCGCATCGCCGTCCTGGCTGATGCGCGGCGCATAGAGCAACTCCTGCCGGTAGGGGCTGCGCGGGCCCTCCTGGGAATTCGGACCGTCGGCGGTCAGCAGGTCCACTTTGGGAAAGGAGGCGCGGAATTCCTTGAGAAATTCACCCAGTTCCAGATCAGGGAGCCAGGAATCGACGATAACCGCATCGGGGGTGAAACATTCAGCCGCGGTCCATGCCTCGGCGCCGGTTCCCGCCTCATGCATCTGCCAGCGAAGGCCGGCCAGGGTCTGGCTCAACTGCTGTAGAAAACTCGAATCGCAACTGGCCAGCAGCGCCGTGCGCGCGCGAACGCGGGATACCAAAGGCGACGTCGGAAGAACAGGTATGGAAAAGGGCTGCACTTGAATTCTCCTTGAGCCGGCCGAAGCCGGGATATTCAGTTCACTCTCATAGCTGGCCCGGCGGAAACGCTCATCCCCAGGGCTGGAGTCGCCGCCGCTAACCCAATAACGGGTTCGCATTGGCCCGGAACCACGTAACCCTGTCCGCGCACGGTTCTGATCACGTGACCCGGCGTCGGGTCCTTCAGCTTGCGGCGCAGATAATTCACATACACGTCCACAACAATGTTGGTCGTCTGGGCCGGTTCCATCTTCCACACCGTCTCCAGCAACTCCACGCGCGACACGCGCTGGCCGCGGTTCAGCATCAGGTGCTCCAGCAGCGCGAATTCCTTGTTGGTGAGCGAAATCTGCTCGCCCCCGCGCTGCGCCGTGTTGTTCATGCGGTCCAGTTCCAGGTCGAGCGCGCGCAGCATCAGCTTGGCTTCGCGCTTGCGCCGCAGCAGCGCGCGGCAACGGGCGCGCAGTTCATGCAGGCTGAAGGGCTTGGTCATCAGGTCATCGGCGCCCCGGTCCAGGCAGCGCACCCGCGTCTCGACTTCCTGCCGTGCGGTCAACACCAGCACGGGCAGGTTCCCATCCACAAGCCGGACTTCTTCCAGTACCTGTTCGCCATCTTTCACCGGAAGATTCAAATCCAGAATGGTCAGATCGGGAAGGTCCTCGCGAAACGCGGCCACAGCTGCCGCCCCATCCCACGCCACCCGCACGCGATGTCCGTCGGCTTCCAGTCCACGGCTCAGAAATGTACCCAGCGCTTTGTCGTCTTCCGCGATTAGCAACCTCATGTGAGCCTTTCTCTGCCGTCTTCCCGTTTCTTCCGCTCGGCCGCCGTGTTAGCGTGTGCTAATTTGTGCGACCCCTCCACCTTCGCGCCGGGTGAGGAAGAACTCAAGGTTGGAATGAGAAAAGGAGGGATGCGAATTCCGCAAAAGAGCTGGGGGAACAAGAGGTCCGGAATGGATTTGATGAACGTGGGCTTGTGATGGCGGGCCACTGAGAAAGAAACGGGGCAAGGAAACTCGGCAAACCTGGCAACCAAGCGATCCGAGTGAACCCACTGTTCCGATGCACCAGCTACCAGCTTAATAATGGGAGGTCGCAATTCGTGCAACGCTCAGGCAACGATGTTTATTGGCTCGGCTCGCACCTGTTTCGACGTTACGTGGCACGTGATCTTTGGTCGCCCTTGCCATTTGCATCGTACCTATCAAGTGTTCTTCGAATCCGCAAATTTGTAGCCAACCTTGGCCACAGTGAGGATTAGTTCCGGGTACTTAGGATTGGTTTCCAGCTTTTCCCGCAAGCTGGAGATGTGCATATCGATGGTTCGCGTCATAGCGTCGGTCGCGTAACCCCACACCGCTTTGAGAAGTTCTTTCCTGGAAATGCTCATTCCGGGCCGTTCTATAAGGTATCGAAGCAGTTGAAATTCACGCGCAGCCATATAAATGGGTTTGCCGTCACGTGTAACTTCAGCGCGTTGTAGGTCCACCTTGATTGAACCAACCTGGTGAACGCCGCGACCAAAACGGACGGGGGCGCGCCGCAACAGAGCCTCGATCCGGGCTAACAGTTCAGCCGCGTTGAAGGGCTTGGTGACGAAGTCGTCAGCGCCCAGCCGCAGGCCGAGAACCGCGTCCGTCTTCTGGCTGTGAGAAGCCAGCAGCAGGATCGGCGTTGCCATTCCCTTCTGCCGCATGTCGCGACACACGTCCCACCCTCGGCCACTTGGCACCATGATGTCGAGGATGATTAAGTCGAAAGGTTGACCGGTGGCCTTCTCGAAGCCATCAATTCCCTCGTTCGCCGTATCCACCACATAGCCCTCGCCACGCAAGCGGCCGGTTAGCGTGGCGCGGAGTGCCTGTTCGTCTTCTATGATCAAAATGCTTTTCCGCTCGGTGCTCACTTCCGGTCACCTAAGAGAACCCAATGGAGAGGGGTCCTGGAGCTAATCGTTCAATGTTGGCAGAAGGATGCCCTCGCACCATCCTCATCCTTCTGGGCAGCTATTGTGCGCTTGAAACCAAATCACTGTTAAGTTGAATGCGCAGTTCCGAGAGCATGGCGCCGTGGGCCCGCTTGACAACCTGCCATGATAGCCATGGAACAGCTATCTTTCGACCGATGACATTCAAACGTGTCATCCGCAGGCTCGTCGGCCGGATCGGGGCTCCCGAAGGAGTTGCCAGAACGAAAGCATTTGGATCTGGAGACAACGCTTCCTGTTTCAGCCGTAAGAGCACGAGCGACAATGGCTCGGGTATCTTAATCAATCTGATTCGATTGAAATGTAGCTCGACTACGCCCTCGGGATTCCAATGTTGCTTGAGCAGGATGCTTCCGGATGGAATTGTTTCTCCGTCACAGTCCGCGCCAGCCTTGGTCAGGTTGACATGCTTCCACTGCAGTCCGCAGATTTCCTGGATACTAATTCCCGTGGTAATTGCGATGAGCGCAATCTCTCGCTCTGGGTATCGCATCATCTTCAGCATTGCCATCGCTTGTGCAATGGTCAGGTCCTGCGTCCTCTTGTGGCAGATGGGAGGTAACTCCACAGCAGAAACGGGATTCTCGTCTGCGAAAAGCCGCTCTCGTTTGGCGTGCACGACGATTACCCCGAGAACATTTCGAATGTGCGTCACTGTCTGCGCCGAATACCCCCGCGCAAACGCTGCCGCGGTCAGATCCCGCACGTGCTGCTCCCGCAGTTCGCAAAGCTGAACATTGTCCAGATAAGGCCAGCCGGGAATCGGTTTGAGTCTAGATTTCCGTTGCGCCATGCCCGGTTCGAACAGTTGGTCTACCGTGTCGGGACGCAGGATATGCTTGAGCATCGATTGATAATGCCTGCGCCCGGCGAGGCTTTTGTGCTCGATGTGTTCCGGGAGGAACTTGCTTCCAACAAATTCCGCCACACTAATGCCCGGCCTCGCTCCCTGCCGCACATTTCGGGTAGCAGGAGCGAGATCAGGTTCTGACAACGACGGCCAGCTGTGATCAGGGATAGGTCCAATCGACTCCCGCGATGGAACAAAATTGTGTCGACTACGGTCGCTTCCCTCGCTCGCCGCATTCTGATCCAGGGATGTGACCACATCTTCCCGTCCACTCAGCGAATCGCCCTTCGCATTTGTTAGCCAGCGCACGTTTCACCTCCACAATCGCACGGTCTATGCAGCCCGGACTCGATGCGAAACCTGAATCGTGAGGCTATGTGAACTCAGCAGGGATTCATGATGATTTGAACCACACCTACCGTCGGTTCTCCCAATCCTCACCTACGAACAAGGAGGATCTTTTTTCAAGGACAAGATTCCCCGAAGCTCTTACGGGTCCAACAACCGAGTTAGTAATGCATGGGCATGCTGTCTTTCCGTAAACGGCAAACTATCATTTGAAAAGGCGCGTCCTATTTGACTTGAAGCAAAGTCGTAGCTGCACACCGATGTTACCGGAAGGTTGCATTTGTGGCGATTGAGTGTATGCCAATTTAAAACTCAAAAGGCGGCTGGGGCCAGCACGTGGCACCTCATTGTGAAACTATTCACAGATTTAAACTTCAGCGAATGATGATATTAGATCAGTCAGCGGGCTCCCGGCAGCATGACTCGAGACCGCGTAAACTCGACTGCATGCAACTTGAAACCCAACCTGATTAACGAATGCTTGCACGCATCTCGAAGTTCTTTACAATGTTTTACAACAGTGAGTCGGGTCGTCGGAGCGAAATGCTTCTTCGAATTTTGCTTTCTATTTATACACACAACGCGCGCCATTCATGCATTCATCTCGCGATTCACAGTCGCCCGGAACATGACCTGCGATGACAAACGAGTCTCGAATCATCGGGTTGGAATTTCAGTCATGCGAAGTCAAGTCTTATGATCGGTGGCGCGGCCCTTGATTCGAGTGCTCGGTCGTAAATGGTTCGCCTTCGGTTTGGCCTTGTTCGCATTCGGCTGGGTAAGGGCGCTGCGATGCGTCTCCAGCAGATCATCCTGTCTCGCTAATCCGCCGCGAACCAGAAATCCGTTATAAACATTCCTCGCTACCCAATATTTCGCAGATGGCAAAGTTCTCGCACCCTTGCTGTCTTGTCAGGAACAGTGCGAAGGCATGCGCTAATTGGGAAAAGTGCGAAGTTAGGAGTTGTAACCTCTATTGTATTTGCTAGGCAGCCGCAGAATAGTTTGGTTCAAGCCGTTTGCACGATCGCACTTACCCCAAGTGCGGACCCTCCTATTATATGTTGTTCACTATTGGATTATTGGATCAGTATGGCAAAAGACAACATTACACACCCCTGTGATTACGAGCACATTTGCTGTATGGCATAAGTAACGTCGTACTCTTAACCGTGGTCATAACTACACTTACCCGATGGATGGGCATATGTCTCTCAACTAAGAAAGTGGTTGCGAAGTTAGCAGCGGTAAATTCTGTAAATTTCATTCTGTCCTTGCGGAACGTCAAATTGGCTCCCCCCTGTTTCGCTCAAATTTCCCGTGTTGCAATATGTTCAACAATCGCTTAGATGCGGCACGGGAACACGAGGCCATAAGCCGAGTTAGAAGAGGTGTTTTTCGCATGCGTTGCGTGCCGGACATTCTTCTTAAGGGGAGTCGCTGGAGTCCGATCGCCAGAGGGGTAGGCGAAATCGGTGAACAGGCCTTTCTCTTTTCGGCCTTCAAGAAGTTATCTCATATTGGCCGCATTCCACCGATGCCCGGTTGCACATGACGAACTTCTCTCGGACAAGGTAACTACACCCAGGCGAAGGACAATAACGCGATTGCTACCAGGAGTTCTGTGGAGGAGGCAAAGTGCAAGCTCAACGCGTCAGTGCCTTCTCACCCCAGCAGGTTGATGCCCGAATTCGTAGTACTCCCGTAGGAGAGCAACCATGAGCCACTTGAAATCGTACCAGGTTTGGATCTCCATACTCACCGTCGCCTTCGCGGCTGTTGCCGCGAGCGCGCAGTCATTTCGCGTGCAGTGTCCAACCAGCACGATTACGCACCCGTTGACCGGGACCGCCTGCATCACGAACCCGACTGGACCGGGGTGCAACAACACAGAACCTCCTTACAACGGACCGACACAATTCAAGGCCGCAACCTCTGGCGTACCCGCCGGAACGAGTGGGGACTTTGTCACGCCGGTTGCCGGAACCGTGAACGGCGCCATCAAGTGCGAGCAAATCTCCGGCGGTGACGGCTATTCGACGATGGGCGACGGCACGCAGACGTTCATGTTCTCGTTCGGACCGCTCTCCGGCCTGGCCGACATCGCGGCCGGCCGCCCTGGCACCCAGTTCCCATATATCTTCAACACCCCGTATCCGAGCACACTCACGCGCGGCGATCCGGCCACGACCGACGGGGCGGCCAGCGGCGCCATGCCATGGGCGGCGGATTCGTCCCCGACGTCGGCTACTCCGGCATTCGCGTGGAACGGCGCGGTTGGCCTGGCGCCCGACATCTCTACGCTCGTGACCGTCACTGACCTGCTCGAGGGTGCTTTTCCCGTCACCACCCCCGCCACCACTGCCCCCGGCTGCCCCACCACGGCCGCCGCTGCCACTGCCCTCGGCCTCAACATCAACCAAATCGTAACCGGCTGGACCGACGCGCCCCTCAACCTTCCTGTCGGATCAACAATCGTGATCACAAACGGCATGGGTGATGACGGCACTCCAACCCCAACCGGGTATGCAGGCACCTGGACAATTAGCTGCGTGTCCACATCAGCCGGTACGAGTCCCGACGCAGTCAGCGATTATGCCTTCCAGTACATCGCTACCGCGACAGGGATAGCCGCAGATACCGGGAATGACGAGGCTGCCACCGTCTCTACACCCCCGGGAATCGATGGCCATGTGGATCCCCGGCAAATCATGGACATCGGGGTGATGAACGGCAATATTCCAGCTCCCCTGTTCGCCTTTGACGAGGATGATGAGTTCTTTCTCACCCTCACCAACGTGGGCATGATCATGCGCCCGGATCTGTTCGAGCAGCACACGGTCCACTTCCACGGCTACCCCAACGCTTCCTCGTTCTATGACGGCGTGCCCGACGCATCCGTGGCCATCAACATCGGCGCCAGCTTCACCTATTACTATCTCGCTCCCGACGCGGGGACCTATTTCTGGCACTGCCATATCACTCCGCCCGAGCATTTGCAGATGGGCATGGTGGGACAGCTCTACGTGCGGCCGCGTCAGGATCGAGTGCCTGTGGGAGGAAGCCTCAATACGTACCTCGGATACCAGAATGGCATCGGCCTGCCGGCTGGAACCGTCGCGGACGGGCGCACGATTTGCAATCCCTCGACCGACATCCTCTGCAGCGCAACAACGCCGGCCATTAACTCAGGCGCCACCCGCCCGGCGGCCGGCACCCTCTGCAATGGTACGGCACCCTCGGGAGAGGGGACAACGGCTGAATATGTCTACAACGACGGCGACGGCTCGAGTTGCTACGACGTGGTTTACCCCATGCAGATGCACGGTTTCGATCCCAACTTCCACTTCGTGGGCATGACCTTCAATCCGGAATTGTTTGTGGACATGAACGACAAGTACTTCCTCTTAAATGGGCGGAGCTACCCCGACACGGTCGCGCCCGGTCCGCAAGCCACCATCACCAGTGATGGCTCGATGCACTACTCCCAGCCGCTGCCCTCCATCGTCAACATTCCGGCGGGCGGAAAGGCTTCCCTGCGCCTCGTCAACCTGTCGGTCGCCGAATACTTCACTTTGCAGAGCCTCGGCGTTCCTATGCATGAGGTCGGATTCAACGCCAAGCTGCTGCGGGACCAGGATGGCAACAACACCGAGTTCTATACCAACTCGATCACGCTGGGCGGCGGCGAATCGCTGGACGTGATTCTGGATGCCAGTGACGACGGCTGCAGCGCCTACCTGGGCACGGGGTGCGCCGCAAAGCTGTATCCACCGGGCAGCACCTTCTACCTCTATGAACCCGACCTCTTCAGGCTGTCGAACGATGCCGAAAACTTCGGCGGGATGATGACCGAGGTCCACATCTGCAACAGCGTGTCCAGCGACACCTACGGGAATACCTGCAATTAGGAGAGCAGCCATGAGGCCGATGAACATGAAAAACGCGACGTCCAAGACACAACTGCTCCTGGCGCTGGTGGCCGTGACTCTAACCCTTGCGCGGGTCGCTTTCGCTGCAGCTCCCGGAATGACCAGCACCGCGGGTACGGCCGGGACATTCAATCTGACGGCCCAGGACGCTTACCTGAATCAGCCCGACGGATCGGCGGTGTACTCGTGGGGATACGGCTGCGTCACGGGCTCAACGCCGACGTTTGTCCCCAAGGCTACCTTCACCTTCACCCCTTATTGCAATACCATGCAGGTTCCCGGCCCCACCATGGTGGTCACCGAGGGGCAGGCGGTCACGATTAATCTCACCAATAATCTGCCCACGGCTGCCGGCAACACCTCGCTCCTGTTTCCGGGCCTCAGCGTGTCGACCACTTGTACTGCTGCAGGTCAGCAGCAGGGCCTGTTGACGTGCGAAGCGGCTCCGGGCGCCACGGTGACCTACAAGTTCACCGCCACAACGCCGGGCACGCACGCCTATTACAGCGGAACGCAGGGCGACCTCCAGATCGAGATGGGGCTCTACGGCGCGGTTATTGTGTTGCCGGCAAGTCCACCTGCCAGCTGCGCCAATGGCACAACCACAACCGTAACCAACCTGTACGGAAAGGTGGATTACGGAACAACGAACCACATCGAAGGATTTCCCGAGCAGGACTTCCGCCTGTCGACCGCAGCCTACGACCATCCCAAGAGCTGCTACGACCGGGAATACCTGTTTCAGTGGGCCGAGATGGATTCGAGAATCCACAAGCAGGCAGAGGCCCAGGTTCAGGCAAAGATCGGCTGCACGGCGGGGACCATGGGATGCAGTCTCGACGTACAGACCGAACCCTACCATCCTGCCTACTTCCTGATCAACGGACGCTCCATGCCTGACCTCATGGATCCCAACTATGCGTCCGAATATCCGCACCAGCCCTACAACGGCGACCCGCACATTCATCCGGGCGAGCAGATGCTGATCCGCACCATTGGCCAGGGGCGCTGGCAACATCCCTTCCACGAGCACGCCAACCACGTGCGCATACTGGCTCGTGACGGGAACTTGATCTTGAGTCCGACCAATCCGGCTTCGAGTCTCGCCGGTACCCTGATGTTCAACACCGATACCACTCCGGGCGAGTCGTTCGACGGCATTTTCTACTTCAGTGGCAGGGGATTGAACTGGGACCCCTATGGTCATCACCCCGCGGGCACCACCGCGAGCACCAATCCGTATCCGACCGATCCCCTCGCCTCGTTGTCGTGTACTCCTGACGCAAACGGCTACAACACAGGGAATCCCGCCGCGTTGAACTACTACGAGTGGTGCCAGGACCATAACAAGCCGGTACAGGTGAACCCCTTCGGCGATGTGCCAACGGGCGGCCCCGCAACTCTGCCTGATCCGAATGTCCTTACAAACGGCGCCTGGTACGGCGGCTCTCCTTACCTCGGTCCGGATGCGACTCTGCGCGGGTCGCATGCTAACTGCGATACAACGACCAACGCCAACTGCACGGATCTGCTGCCTTCGAACGTACAGCTCAACCCCGCCAGCGAGCGTGGCTGGGCGTTTATGTGGCACTCGCACAACGAGCGCGAGATCACGACCAACAACGTCTTCCCCGGCGGAATGCTGATGATGTTGTTGG
>Ga0210409_10005376_pt1 | contig 13466 bp, 10 predicted proteins | sample IncBWH17MmetaG_FD_161649 | JGI IMG/M metagenome (GOLD analysis project Ga0210409, IMG submission 161649) | Forest soil microbial communities from Barre Woods Harvard Forest LTER site, Petersham, Massachusetts, United States - Inc-BW-H-17-M | ecosystem: Environmental > Terrestrial > Soil >... | reverse complement strand
GCCACCAGCGGCTACTATCGCAACTCCAAAGCAACGGAATCGCTCTTGCCGCAGGGCCCGGCAACGGCCCCGGACGAATACGCTTGGGTAGACTCCGGCGACCGCGCCTATCGCGCCGACGGCGAATTCTACGTCACGGGACGCGTGAAGGACATCATCATCAAGGGCGGCCGCAATTTGTATCCACATGAAGTCGAGGAACTCGCGGCGCGCGCCGAGGGAATTCGCAAGGGATGCATCGTTGCCTTCGGCTTGAAGGATGAAGCTTCCGGTACGGAGAAAATGGTCGTTGTCGCCGAGACTCGTGAACGCGATTCGGTGCGGCGTGCCGCCCTCGCTTCGACGGTGACGGACCTCGTGTCTCGCGGATTGGGACTGCCGCCGGACCGCGTGGAGCTGATTCCCCCGGGAAGCATTCCGAAAACTTCCAGCGGAAAATTGCGCCGCGAAGAAACCAAGCAACTCTATCTTGCGGGGACTCTTTCGGCCACCCGTGCGCCCGCATGGCTGCAGATTGTGCGTCTCGGAACAGGCAGCACCATTCGCAACTTCGGGCACGAGGTGCTTGCCGGCGCAAAGCGCGGGCTCGAAATCCTTTACGGTTTGTACTTCGGCGTGGTGTTCCTGCTTTGGATTGTTCCAACCTGGGTGATGGTGCAGTTCATTGCGGATTACAAGAAAGCGGGACGCTTCACTTCTTCTGCGCTAAAAGTGTTATTCGCACTCATCGGATGCCGGGTGCGTGTGGTCGGCAGAGAGCACATGGAAACGCCGGGCGCAAAGATCTATGCGTCGAATCACACGAGTTACTTCGACGTGCTGCCGCTGATGCTCGGATTGGGTGTGCCCTACCGGTTCGTGTCGAAAATGGAAGTCGGCCACATGCCCTTCATAGGCGCGTTTCTGGACGGCATGGGACATTTCAAATTTGACCGCACCGATCCGGAATCGCGCTTGCGTCAGGCTCAGCAGATGGAAGAATTTCTGCGCAATGGCGAATCGGTTTTTATCTTTCCGGAAGGAACCTTTACGGGCCAGGACGGCGTGCGTCCTTTCCAGCTTGGCGCTTTCAAAGCCGCCGTTAGAACAGGCACGCCAATCATCCCCGTGTCTCTTGCCGGGACCAGAAGATTTCTGCGCGACGGCACATGGCTGCCGCGGCCGACCAACGTTACCATCACGCTTTCGCCGCCGATCTATCCAAGCACGGCGGCAAATACTGGCAGCTCACCAGATTTATCGGACTGGCACGAACTGATTCGTTTGCGCGACGCCACGCGCGCCGCGATTGTTCTTTACGCCGGCGAGCCGCTGCTCTGAAAACTATCCGGGGGCGTCCGACTACTTTTAGTTTCCCCTGGTGCAACCTCACGTCTTCCTCCCGCATCTGAATGCCAAACGAGAAAAAAATGCGGATTGGTGCCTACCTGCCTTGGGCATGCCGCAAACTCGGGGGTTGTAAAAGCCGTTTCCTGGCCCGCGAGCAAAATCTAATCATTGCGGAGGCTTCATGAAGCTCAGATTCGTTGTGTCTTTGATTGCTCTTGTGACTGTTCTCGGATTCTCAGCCAGAGCGCAGGAGCTCCCGAAGATAGATGCGTCCGTCAACTACAGTTATCTGCGCGCCAATCCTGCCACTTCCGGGCTTGGCGGCTTCAATCTGAATGGTGGCAGCGCGGCAGTGTCCTATAATTTCCGGGATTGGCTGAGCGGTGTCGCCGATTTCGGCGGCTATCACGTCGGTAGCGCCGATGGCGTGAAGGTGGACGATCATATGCTGACGTATCTCTTCGGTCCGCGCTTCACCTATCGGAAATATCGCCGGATCTCGCCCTTTGGCCATGTCCTGGTCGGCGCGGCGCGTTCCGGTTCGGACGTGTTTGCCACTTCCAATTCCCACACGGCGTTTGCTACGGCGTTCGGCGTTGGCGTTGACTGGAACGTGCGTGACCGTTTCTCGATCCGCCCGTTGCAGTTCGACTACCTGCTGACGCATCTGCCGGAAATTGCCAACGGTAACAACCAAACACAGAACAATCTGCGCGTCTCCACCGGAATTGTTTTTCACTTCAGATAATTCTTCGGCTGGAAACTCCATAAATCGGTTGCCCGGTGCAGGCAGAGGGGCCGCGTCCAAGGCAGACGCGGTCCCTTGCACCTCTTGCCGTAGACATCAGTGCTGCATGATGTAGACCACGGTAATGTAGGTATCAATCTCGACGGCCTTGCCGTTCAGGTATGTCGGCTTGTATCTCCATTGTTGAACTGCTTCTCTCGCTGACATCAGGAAGAGCGAATCACCGGAAACGACCTGGAGCGATTGAATAGTCCCGTCTGTTCCGATGATGGCCCGCATTTCTACACGGCCTTCGCGGTGCGTCTGCTTGGCAAGCGCCGGATATTCCGGTTCGACGCGGCGAATCAGCATCGCGGGATCGATCCTGGTCACATGTAGGATGCGCGGCGTTTCCGCTCTTGTATCAATATATTCTCGTCTCGGACCACTCCGGTTCGCATCGCCGATAGGAATCAAGTCCCCTGTTCCACCGGGAATAGTCTGCCCGATTCCATCGATGGGTGGCTCGTTCGCTTCATCCGTGCTGGAGGCATGATCGCGCATAACAATTGTGGGTGGGATATTGGGCGGCGCGCAGAAATGGCATGGGTTTTGCACCGTGTGGTGACGCGGCGGTTCGGCGGCCGTGTGTTGTGAGGTGTTGCGGTAATGCGAATAAGGAGGCATCGGAGTAACGATAGTGAGGCTTATACGCTCCGCTTTGCCGAAGAGCGGCAAAAGAACAAGCACCGCAAGCGCCGCACACTGTAACAGGACAGAAATGGCCAGCGCGCGGCGGCGGATTCGGCGTTCTCGTGTGCGCTGCTCCGCGTTGCCTTCGACGAGGCAGCCGCGTAAAGAACCAAGACCTTCTTCGGACACCACTTCTGAAAGCTTTTTGGGCTCGGGCGACATCTCACACCTCCACATTTTTTTGCGAGTTTCCACCGCTCCGCGGTACGCAGAACGGAACTACAGAAAATTTTGCGGCGCCGATTCCCTGGGGGTTGCTCTAGATCTCCAGGAGACCGGCGCCGCGCTCGCAGGGATGTGAGGTTGCGCGCGTCCTCACTGCGTTGGACACCAAGTCTTCGGACAAGTTCCCGTCGCCCATTTTTTCTTTAAAGCCGCCTTACGCAGTTGATAAATTGACTCAAGACGTGAAACATATCGGTAAGTCGTTTACGATAAATATCTTACGGACGCGGTATCCGGCCGACACTCTGGCGCATCTTATTGTTGGTGGACGTGGATCTCAGGAGGAAGGCTCCCATGGACCGGCACAACCCGGAAACTGTTGGTGTGCGCCGCACCGGCTGGGCTGCTCTGGACCGCGATCCGCAGCAGGACACGGTGGAATTCATCTGTCCGCACTGCGGCGCGCGGGACAAGAAAAATGCCCGGCGCGAGCGTGCGCTTTATCATTTCACGGATGGCTTTTTACAGGACTTGCAGGGCGAAGTGACGCAGTGCCACGCGTGCAAGCAATACTTGCGCGTGGTCCCCATCGTGATGTTGCACGATCAGGATGAAACTCGCCGCTTCGAAGCTGTTTTTTCCGACGAAGATCTGGTGAATTCGCGCTAATTCTTTTTTGCATTGCGCACAAATGCGGGGCGTCCGCTCGGGTGGGCGCCCCATTTTTTTGATTCATCTGAAGGTCTGGCGAACAAGCTCAGTGCCAAAAAAAGAGCGGGGCCCGCATCTCGAGGCCCCGCCGGATAAAACATCTTCATGAATTAGTGGCGATCGTGATCGTGGTCATCCCAGTCGCGATCGGTGTGCCAGCGATGGCCGTCTTCATCCCACCAGCGGTGGCGTTCGTTCCAGCAGCGTTCCCGCGCTTCATGCAAATCGTGGCGCGCACGATCCGCTTGCCGGCTGTCCCACCCGTGGTGTTCCACGGCTTCGTGCAGCCTGTGGTCCGCTCTGGCGATACGCCGTTGGCAGGCATCATAACTTTCCGCGGACGCCCGCGGCGTGCCCGCGAATGCCAGCATGCCGACAAGTGCTGCGGTAGCCAGCATGGCCCTTTGGAAAAACTTCTTCCCTCCCGTGTGCAGCGTCATAGTTTCTCGATCCTCCCTAATTTGCCCCGACTGGGATGGGGTCACAACCTGTCCCACTTATAAAACACCTTCAGAGGGAGAATGTAGCAAGCGTTTCGCCATACCGTAAGTTGATGAAACGACTACCGTTATCGCCGCATACCGCTCAGTACGCCTGTAAAAAGGAGTCCGCATCCATGTGATATTTCTCCAGCCCCGCCCGGATGTGGTCGAACGCTTCGTCCACCGTGTCTGCAAACTGCAGCATCTTGTATTCGTTTTCGTTGATCGTGCCCCAGCGCACCATGGCCTTCCAATTCAGCACTTCATCCCAATACTTGCGGCCGTAGATCAGGATAATGTTCTGCTTCGGAAGCTTTCCCGTTTGCAGCAGCGTCAGCATTTCCCAAAGCTCGTCCATCGTCCCGAACCCGCCCGGAAAAACAATCAGCGCCTTGGCGATCTGCGCGAACCACAGTTTGCGCATGAAAAAGTATTTGAAGTTAAAGCTCAGCTCCGGGCTGATGTAGGGATTTGCAAATTGCTCGTGCGGCAATTCGATCGAAAGCCCCACGGATTTGCCGCCCGCTTCGTAGGCTCCGCGGTTGGCCGCCTCCATGATTCCCGGCCCGCCGCCGGAACAGACCACAAAGCGCCTCGGCCTGGGCCCCAGCGTCAGCGACCAGGTCGTCAGCTTGTGCGCAAGCTGCCGCGCTTCTTCGTAGTAGCGGGACATCTCCAGCAAGCTTTTTGCGTGCCGCATATCCGCGCGGTGTTTAGTCAGCTTGGCGGCGGACATCTTCGAGGTCTTTTCGTTCTTCAACCGCGTGCATCGCGCCTGCGCGGTCTCGTGCGATTCGATGCGCGCCGAACCAAACATCACGATGGTGTCCCCGATCCCCTCCCGCTTCAGCTGAACCAGCGGATGAATGTATTCGCCCAGAATGCGGATCGGCCGCGCCGGCGTGCTGCTCAGAAATTTTTGATCTTCGTGCGGCGCTTTCGGCGCGTGCTGGGGTTTCAGTTTCTTGCCATCAGACATGTGTCAATTCTCCGTTTAGACGAACCTTGATTGTAGGAATCGCCGCCGCTTCCGGCAACGTCTTCCGCTGAACATGCGTCGAATCAAGTACACTCTCGTGGCAGCAGGAGACCATAGTCGGTACTGTCAGGTGATCCAAATGGCCCGGATTCCCTCTACTTTGACCGTTTTGCTTCTCGCGCTTGGGCTCTCTGTCCCTCCCGCACATGCCCAGGCGCCGCCAGGCCCGCTCGGCTCCAAACCCGGCGTCGAAGTCCAGTTGCCTCCGAAAGACGCGCAAGTCAGGGTCAAAGTCCAGGTCGCCCTGGTAAACACGCCGGTGACGGTGCGCGATGGCCGTGGTGACATGGTTCACAATCTGGAGGCGCGTGATTTCAGTATTACAGACAACGGCGTAGCGCAGCAGATCTCCCATTTCGATCTTGGGGGCGACCCGATTTCCATGGTGATCCTGCTCGAGACCAGTTCGCGCATCGAACCGCTCATGCCCCAGGTACGTAAAACCGGCATTCTCTTCACACAAACCGTGATGGGTTCGACAGGAGAAGCTGCAGTGGTGGGCTTCAATGACTCGGTTGACAAGCTCCAGGATTTCACCACGAATGGCGACGTGATTGAGAACACCATCGCTCATCTGGGAGAAGGCACGTCCGGCTCGAAGCTCTACGACGCCATGGCCGTCGGCGTGGAGATGCTCTCCGGCCGCCCGCAGGCTAGCCCCGATAAACCCGGCCGCCGCCGCGTCCTGATGATTCTCTCCGAAGCCACGGACGCCGGCAGCGGAGCCAAGCTCGGCGAAGTCCTGCGGCAGGCTCAACTGGCCAATGTCACAATTTACAGTGTCGGCCTCTCCACAACTCGCGCCGAGCTTCAAGCCAAGCCGAAAGACACGCGCCCGCAAATCACGCCGCCCGGCACGTTTCCGCTGCCGCCCCAGCCTGGGGTCCCGCAAACACCCACGAGCGAAGAGAACCGTTACGGCAATATTGATCTGATGGCCGCAGCCGTCTGGATCGTCGAGCACATTCACGATCAGGTGAAGGATCATGCGCTGGAAGTCGCCGCCGCGGCCACGGGCGGCGCTCATCTCCCCACCTTCAAAGACCGCTCTATCGAAAAAGCCATTGATGAAATCGGCGGCGAGCTGCACTCGCAATATACGGTCAGCTACACTCCGGCGGGCTCGAATGCTCCCGGCTACCATGAAATCAAGGTGAATGTAGTTCGCAACGACCGGAAGAACTTGAAGGTCCGCACCCGCCCGGGCTACTACCTGGCCCCGCCGGAAACCTAGGCTTTCGGCCGGCGCTAAACGATCTGTTTCCAGAAATTTCTGTCGCTGGACGCAAGCAGTGCGTCCTTGCGCGCGTTCCAGCGCAAGAAATGCGGCGTATGGGTATGCTCGGTGTGCGCCTCACGGCTGGCCCAGACTTCGTGCAGCAGGAGCGCGCTAGGCGCCTCAACGGACCGGTAAAGATTGTACGTGAGGCAGCCCTCCTCTCTGCGTGTCGGGCCGACCAGCGCGCGCAGTTCCGCCTCCAGCAGCGTCTCCTGGCCTTCGCGGGCGCGCAGAATTACGATGAGGGTTGCGGCATCCTTCGGGAGTCTCTCGTTTCCTCTTCCGCGTGAGATTCTCTTCCTGCTGGACCGCTTCCGTCCCGCTCTCTTTGCTTTGCGCTTGGCCATAACGGGCGGGATTTTAGCTCAAATCGCCCAAGGCGCAAGTCGTTTCCGCGAGCGCAGGCCTCCCAGAGGCTCGGCGGACGGCTCCGGCCAGTTACAAGCGGCTCGGTCATTCCTGTGGCAGGAAGGCAATGTTCACGGGCGAGGGGACTTCTACGACCTCCCCGGTAGGCGTCAGACCACCTGTCGCACGGTCAATCTTGAAAACGACAACGCTGTTCGACAACTGGTTCTCGGCCAACAGGTATCTGCCGCTCGGGTCGATTGCAAAGTGCCGCGGCTCCTTGCCGCCCGTTGGCACATGGGCCACTAACGTCAGTGTGCCCGTTGCGGAATCGATGGAGAAAATGGCGATGCTGTCCTGCCCGCGATTCGAGGCATAGAGAAATTTGCCACTCGGATCGAGAGCGATTTCAGCAGCATCGTTTCGCCCGGAGAAATTCTTTGGCAGCGCTGAGATTTGCTGTTTCAGAACCAGATGAGGTTGCTTCTTCTTCTCGGCGGCAGACGAAAAGACGGTAACCGTAGATTTCAGCTCGTTCAGCACGTAGACAAATCGCCCATTGGAATGGATTGCGATGTGGCGCGGCCCTGCGCCAGCTTCGAGCGTTGCGAACGCCGGCTCATCAGGCACAAGCGAACCTTTGTTCGCATCAAAACGGTATATCAAGACCTCGTCGAGCCCCAGATCGGCTACGAATGCGAAAAGGTTACCCGGCGTGACTCCAATCCAGTGCGCGTGCGGCGCCTCCTGCCGCTCTTTATTGGGACCCGTCGCGCCCTGGTCTTTCACGAGCGCGGTGTGCTCTCCCAGCCGCCCATCGGCCAAAATAGGAAAAACGGCGACAGTCCCCGAACTATAGTTGGCAACGAAGAGGTACTTGGCGGTCTTATCGAACGACAAATAACAAGGATCCTCGCCGAGTGATGGAATTTGATTCAGCAGCGTAAGCTTGCCGCTTCTCGCGTCCACCGCAAAGGCGCTCACCTTGCTCGCCTGGCCCGACTCGTTAGCGGCGTATGCATACTTTCCACTCGGGTGTAGTGCGACCCACGAGGGGTCCGGCGTCTCCGCCGCAATGCCTTCGGGCTCGAGCTTTCCGGAATTCGCGTCGAATTCGTAGGTGTAAATCCCTTTGCTCCCGGTCTTGGCCGTGTACGTCCCAACGAACACGAGATACTTGCCAGCTGCTTTAGGCTTGGCCGCCGATCCACCGGCAAGCAAACAAGCCGGCGCAGCAATGAGAAGAAGAATGGCAAAGATCCGTCGCATCATTTTCATGGGAGAGTAGTGTAGCGCAGCCAAAAACAGAAAAGGGGCACGAAACATGGTGCCCCGAATTTTCCGAGCTGCGAATTTACTTCTTGTCTTCTTCGTTTTCTTCCTGCAACACAGCGGCGGCGGCAACGGAGTCGTCTGTTTCGAGCCGCAGCAGGCGCACGCCCTGCGTCGAACGGCCGGCCTCGCGAATTTCGTTCGCGTGAACGCGAATCACTTTGCCGTTGTGCGTGATGATCATCACGTCTGATTCTTCCGTCACCTGCAGCGTGGCTACGACGTACCCGTTCCGGTCCGTAGTCTTCATGTTCACCACGCCCTTGCCGCCGCGTGAAGTGATGCGATACTCCGCGAGCGGCGTGCGCTTGCCGAAGCCTTTCTCGGCCACCGTCAGCATCAACGTCACCAGCGAATCCTTGATCTGCTCGTTCTCGAGCTCTTCGAGATTCTGCGTGGTGGTGTTGTGTTCCTTGGCGATGATCTCGAAGTCCGGCTGCACCGCATCCATGCTCACGACGTAGTCATCCTTGTCGAGATCCATGCCGTTTACGCCGCCGGCGTTGCGCCCCATCGGCCGTACTTCCGTTTCGCGGAAGAGAATTGCCTGCCCTTCGTGGCTGGCAAGGAAAATCATTTTCTTGCCGTCGGTCAGTTTCGCCCCGATCAATTCATCCTTGCCGTCGAGTGTGACTGCGATGATGCCGGTCGAGCGCGGGTTCGAAAATTCCGTAAGCGCCGACTTCTTCACCGTGCCGCTCTTGGTAGCCATGAAGACGAACTGGCCCGCTTCTTCCAGGTTGCGCGCCGCGACCAGTGCCGTCAGCTTTTCGTCTTCCTGGAATTTTACCAGGCTGGAGATCGCCTTGCCGCGCGTGGCTGCGGCGGCTTCCGGCAATTCGTATACCTTAAGCCAGTAAACGCGGCCCTTCGAGGTAAACAGCAGGATATAGCTGTGCGCCGAAGCGATAAACAAGTACTCGACGAAGTCTTCTTCTTTTGTCTTCGCGCCGATGCGTCCTTTGCCGCCGCGCGACTGGTGCCGGTAGGTGTCCGCCGCGGTGCGCTTGATGTAGCCCGCGTGGCTGACGGTAATCAGCATCTCCGTGTCGGCGATCAGGTCTTCGAGTTTGATCTCGTCGACCTTGTCCACGATCTGCGTGCGGCGATCGTCGCCGTACGCTTTGTGCACTTCGCGCAGTTCGGCGACGATGACCAGCTTGAGTTTCTTGTCGCTCGCCAGAATCTCGCGCAATTCGGCAATCAATTCCCGTATGGACTTCAATTCCTTCAGGATTTCATCGATGGAAAGCTGCGTCAGACGGTGCAGTTGCAATTCGAGGATGGCGTCGATCTGCGCGTAACTGAGCCCCAACGCGTTTCCGCGGCCAGCCGCTTCGATTTCCGGCGCTCCCTGCGCGCGGTACTTTCTTCCGTCCAGCTTCACGCCTTCGATTTTTCTGGACTTCCCGTTTTCCGTGATCGTGACGTCCTGTTCGCTGAAGTACTTGAACAGGTTTTCCTTCGCCTCCACGCGGCTGGTGGAACCACGGATGACTCGAATCACGTTGTCCAGATGATCGAGAGCGATCTGGTAGCCGAGCAAAATGTGCTCGCGCTGTTCGGCTTTCTTCAGCTCGAAGATCGTGCGCCGGCGGATCACGTCGATGCGGTGCTCGATGAACAGCTTGATCATGGCGATCAAGCCCAGTTCGCGCGGCTGCCCGCCGACGATAGAGAGCAGGATCATGCCGAAGGATTCCTGCATCTGCGTGTACTTGAAAAGATTGTTCAGGATGAGCTGCGATTCTTCGCCGCGCTTCAGCTCGATAACGATGCGCATTCCTTCGCGCGAGGATTCGTCGCGCACGTCGGAAATGCCTTCGAGTTTTTTGGTCTGCACCAGTTCGGCAATGCGCTCGATCAGCCGCGCTTTGTTTACCTGGTAGGGAATTTCTGTGATGATGATGCTCTCGCGGTCTTTGGTGGTCTCTTCAATCGCGGCTTTGGCGCGCATGGTGAAGCTGCCGCGCCCGGTCTTGTAAGCGGCTTCGATGCCTTCGCGCCCCGCGATGTATGCGCCTGTCGGGAAGTCCGGTCCCGGCACAATCTTCATGATTTCTTTCAGTGTTGTGTCGGGCTTTTCGATCAGCAGAATCGCGGCGTCCACGATCTCGCGCAAATTGTGCGGCGGGATGTTCGTGGCCATGCCCACGGCGATGCCGCTCGCGCCATTGACGAGCAGATTCGGGATGCGCGAAGGCAGAACCACCGGCTCTTCGCGCGTCTGATCGAAGTTGGGGATGAAATCGACAGTTTCTTTCTCGAGGTCGGCGAGAATGTCCTCTGAAATCTTCGCCAGCCGCGCCTCGGTATACCGCATGGCCGCCGGAGGGTCGCCGTCAACGGAGCCGAAGTTCCCTTGTCCGTCGACAAGCGGATATCGCATGTTGAAATCTTGCGCGAGACGTACCATCGCGGGATAAATCACCGCTTCGCCGTGCGGGTGATAGTTGCCGGAAGTGTCGCCGCAGATTTTCGCGCATTTGCGGTAACCGCGGTTGGACGCCAGTCCGAGATCGTTCATCGCCACCAGGATGCGCCGCTGCACCGGCTTCAATCCGTCCCTGACATCAGGAAGCGCGCGCGCGATGATCACGCTCATCGCGTAATCGAGATACGACTTCCTCATTTCTGCTTCGATATCGATCGGAAGCAGTACCGATGTATTTGTCTCGTCCGCCATTTCCCCTCGCTGTTGCTGCAGAATCTCTATCGCTTCGCGGCGTATTCCAGTATGTAGGCCTTCACCGTGTCGAAAGCGTCCGCCGAATTTGTAAACCGCCGCGTCGCAAAGTGCTCTTCGAGTTGCCTGAAGAACGCCTCGCGTTCAGCATCCTTGCTGAACTCGATCGCCACTCCGCGTTCATTGTCCGGCGCGCTCGTCGGCGCTCCGCGAAACTCGCTAACGCGCAGTCCCCGCAGCCCCGGCAGCGTCGTCCACCCCAACTGATAAATCATGGCTGGCTCTTGCCCCGCGGCCGCAAAGCGAAAAAAATCACCAAGCCAAATGCCAGCACAATCAAGAGCCCGATCGAGTCGGCGACCAGAAAAGTTCGCCAGCTCTCCGCGCCTGAGCCGTCGCCAAGCTGTACGGCTCCGCGCCATGCTCGGATTTCATTGACCAGCCGGGGCAGCCGGAATCCAAAGGTCGCGACCGCCGCGAGGACAAGACCCCAGCGAATCGCGCTGCGAATGGATCCGTCGCCGGCTTTGGAATCGTCCGGCACGCCTCAGATATCCAGGTTCACGACTTCCAGCGCGTTGTCCTCGATGAACTTGCGCCGCGCCTCAACATTCTCGCCCATCAGTGTGGTAAAAATGTCCTCGGCCGCAACGGCATCTTCGAGCTTCACCTGAAGCAATGTGCGCGTGTCCGCGTTCATGGTGGTGTCCCAGAGCTGCTCGGCGTTCATTTCGCCCAGGCCCTTGAATCGCGTGATGGTGAAATCCTTCTTGGCGTCCTCGACGATGTAGTTCAGTACGTCCGTCACCTTTTCCTTCGTCACCTTGTCGCCGTTGCGCGCCACGGTGAACGGCGGGTGGTTGAACTCTTCAATTTGCTTGGCCAGCCCGCGCAGGCGCTTGTATTCCGCCGTCGAAGCCACCGCCCAATTGATCTTCTGGCTGTGCGGCGGACCAAACTGGATTTCGTGCAAGCTGTGTTCTTCATCAAACACAATCTTGCCTTCCAGCTTCAGCTTGGTCTTTTCCAGTTGCTTCAAGAGTTTTTCGAGTCCCTTTTTGTCCTCGAAGTCCGTCTTTTTCTCGAGTCCGCTTTCAACCAGCAATTCCACGAGCGCGGGTTCCCGCAGCCGGCGGCCGAGTTTTGCCGCCGCCGCTTCATACTCCTGCACGTTCAGCAGGAAGGAAGTCAGCCGTGCGCCTTCCAGATTCACGCCTTCTTTGGCCTTCACGACGTGGTCTTCCGTGGCGCGCTTCATCAGTTCGCGTGCAAACTCGCGGTCATCGCGAATGTATTTTTCCGTCTTGCCGCGCTTCACGCGGTACAGCGGCGGCTGTGCGATGTAGATGTGTCCGCGCTCGATCAATTCCTTCATGTGACGGAAGAAAAAAGTCAGCAGCAGTGTGCGGATGTGGCTGCCGTCCACGTCCGCGTCGGTCATCAGAATGATTTTGTGATAGCGCAGTTTTCCGGCGTCGAAATCGTCTTTGCCGATCCCGGTGCCCAGCGCCGTGATGATGGCGCGAATTTCTTCATGCCCAAGCATCTTGTCGTAGCGTGCCTTTTCAACGTTCAGAATCTTGCCCTTGAGCGGCAGGATGGCCTGATACTTGCGGTCGCGCCCCATCTTCGCCGAGCCGCCGGCCGATTCGCCCTCGACGACGAACAGCTCACACCGCGCCGGATCGCGCTCCTGGCAATCGGCGAGTTTTCCGGGCAGGCCACTCGAATCCATCGCGGACTTGCGGCGTGTCAACTCGCGCGCTTTGCGTGCCGCCTCGCGGGCCCGCGCCGCGTCAACGCACTTGGAAATAATGCGGCGCGCCACGGTCGAATGTTTGTCAAACCATTCGCCCAGCTTTTCGTTCACGAGTTGCTCGACGTCGCCCTTGATGTCGCTGTTCAGCTTGCCCTTGGTCTGTCCCTCGAACTGTGGCTGCGGCAGCCGCACGCTCACCACGGCGACCAGGCCTTCGCGAACGTCATCCCCCGTGATGGTGACCTCGTCCTTCTGTTCTTTCAGCATGCCCGCCGACGAAGCAAAGTTATTGATCGAGCGCGTCAAGGCGGACCGGAAACCGGAGAGGTGCGTGCCGCCATCCACAGTGTTGATGGTATTGGCGAAAGCAAAAACGTTTTCACCGTACGTATCGTTGTATTGCAGGGCGATTTCGATTTCGACCGCCCCGCGTTTCCCCTCGATATAGATCGGCGAATCGTGCAGCGTTTCCTTGCCGCGGTTCAGGTGCTTGACGAATTCCGCGATGCCCCCCGTGAACTTGAATTCCGCGACTTTCTCGGTGCGCTCGTCGGTGAGCGTAATCGTCAAGCCTTTGTTCAAAAACGCCAGTTCGCGCAGCCGCTGCGACAGCGTGTCAAAACTGTAGACCGTCTTTTCAAAAATGCTTGGGTCGGGATGGAAGGTAACTTTCGTTCCGGTCTTGCGCGTTTTTCCGGTCTGCTTCAGCTTGTTGGTGGGCTTACCTTTTTCGTACGTCTGTTCCCACACCGCGCCATCGCGCGAGATTTCCAATTCCAGCCAATCGGAAAGCGCATTGACCACCGAAACTCCGACGCCGTGCAATCCGCCGGAAACTTTGTAGGTGTCGCTGTCG
>Ga0210409_10005375_pt1 | contig 13466 bp, 9 predicted proteins | sample IncBWH17MmetaG_FD_161649 | JGI IMG/M metagenome (GOLD analysis project Ga0210409, IMG submission 161649) | Forest soil microbial communities from Barre Woods Harvard Forest LTER site, Petersham, Massachusetts, United States - Inc-BW-H-17-M | ecosystem: Environmental > Terrestrial > Soil >... | reverse complement strand
GGGAGCGGCGACATCCAGTCTCTCGCCGACCTGGTCAACAGCTTCGACGTGATCCAGAGGATGCGCGCTTTCCCCTTCTCCTGGGACGTCGTGATCCAGCTCGTCGTGACGGTCGCCCTGCCGATCCTGCCGCTGCTGCTGACCATGTTCCCTCTCGACGAGCTGCTCGTGAAGCTCGTGCAGGTCCTCTTCTGACCGGGTGGCGGACCGTAGGCGGGGTGTTGGCCGCGCTCGTCGCGGCTACGATCCTGGCGCCGGGGCGCGGCCTGCACGCCCAGGCGCTCGAGCCGAGATCCTACGTAAACACCCCGGTCGGGGTCAATTTCGTGCTGCTTGGGTATGGTTACACGCAAGGCGACGTCGCCTTCGATGCGGAGTCTCCAATAAAGGATGCCAAGGTCCACGTCCACGCCGGCCTCCTCGCCTATGCGCGGTCCCTGGACGTGTGGGGGCTGTCGGGCAAGGTGCTCGTGGCGCTGCCCGTTGCCGAGGTATCGGGCAACGCAAAGGTCAAGGGGCAGGAGGTGGACCGCCAGGTGCTGGGGCTCGCCGACCCGCTGCTCCGCATCTCGGTCAACCTCTACGGAGCCCCCGCGCTGTCGATGGCGAACTACTCGACGTACCGGCAGGACATCATCGTCGGGGCAACCCTGCAGGTGACCGCTCCGCTCGGTCAGTACGACTCGAACAAGCTGCTGAACGTTGGGACCAATCGGTGGTCGTTCAAGCCGGAGCTCGGGGTGTCGAAGGCCTGGGGCCCCCTCACACTGGAGCTGATTCCCGCCGTCACCTTCTTCACCAAGAATGACGACTTCTTCGGTGGCAAGACCCTCGAGCAGGAGCCCATCTACTCCGTGCAGGGACATCTCATCTACGAGTTCTTCCCCGCTTTCTGGGCCGCGTTCGACGCGACCTACTATGCCGGCGGGCGCACGACCATCGACGGCGAGAAGGGCCAACAGTTGGAGAACGTACGTCTGGGCCTGACCGCAGCTTTATCTCTGAGCCGCTACCAGTCGATCAAGCTCTACGGCAGCACCGGTGTCTATAACCGCACCGACAGCAACTTCTGGGCGGTCGGGATCGCCTGGCAATTCCGCTGGGGTGGGGGACTGTAGAGCGCGACGGCTCCGACGTAGATGTCACCCGAAGGGGGAACGGCAATGAGTCACACGAGGCGGCGAGCGGGGCCAATGCGGGTGGCTCTGCGCTCCAGGTGTCGCTCAACCCCCTCGGGCCGGGCACGTACCGCGTGAAGTGGCGCGTGCTCTCGGTGGACACCCACGTCACCGAGGGCGACTTCACCTTTCGCGTTACCGACGGGCCCTAGCCCCTTGCTCTAGAACTTGACGAGTTCCCCTTTGGTCTTCCCGGCGAGCTCGATCACTTTGCCGCCGCGAAGCACGCTTATCGTGAACGGTGTGCCCGCCGGCACGGAGGCCAGCTTGTTGCGGATCTTCTCGATATTGTCCTCAGAGACAACGGGAATGCCGTCGACCGAGAGGATGATATCGCCGCCTACGGCAATCTCCTTCCCGCCGACGGTGACGAGCCGGTCGCCCCCCTGCACGCCCATGTCCCACGCTGTCGAGCCCTGGGCGACCGTCTTGACGAGGAATCCGGCTGGCGCAGGGACGTTGAACATCGCCGCGAGCTCGCCGCTGAGCAGGACGCCCTGGAAAGCGCTCCAGAATCTCTTCCGCTCGACCAGGAGCTTTTGCGCGGACTTGACCGTCACGACAAAGCCCAGCCCCTCGCTGCCGCCTGATTTCGATATGTTCTGGCTGACGATGGCGATGACCTCGCCCGCCATGTTGAACATGGGGCCGCCGGAGTTGCCCGTGTTGATCGTCGCCGTGGTCTGGAAGAACTCCGCCAGAGGCATGTCGGGGAAAATGGTGTTGGGCGGCCAGCGGGCGCTGATCCAGCCGGCGCTCATGGAATGGGAGAGCCCGTAGGGGGCGCCGACGACCACGACTTGCTGGCCGACCCGCACCGTGTCGGAGTCGCCTATCTTCGCCACTCGCATGGCCGCTGTGACACGCTCGAGCTGCAGGAGCGACACATCGGCGGCGGCAACGGACGAGATGATTTGCGCTCGCACGACCTCACCGGCGACGCCTTCGACGGTGATCTCGTCCATGCCGTTGACGACGTGAGCGGCCGTCATCACCCTGCCGCCGGCGGAGATCAGCACGCCCGAGCCTGTTTCGGTGAAGCGGATGATGCCGCCGGCGCTGACGTCACGTCCCTTGGCTCTGACCACGACGACAGACGGGTTGACCTGGCGAAAGACTTCTTCCAGGCCCTGGGCTTGGGCCACTGGGACGAAGGCCGGCAGCACTGCGACCCCGACGATCACCGCGACGAGCTTCTTCATAGGCACCTCTCCGTGGACCGGTAGTTGGAGCGTAGGCAACATTAGTACCCTCCGGCGGGTTGGTCACTCTGACCGTGCCATTCAGAGCCACTGCTCCCGGTTAGTCGGCGAAGCGCGTCATTTCCAAATTCCGCGCCTGAGTTCTGTTCCGCCATCATTCATGCAAACAGTGACAAGGGCCAGGGTGTTGCGTTGCTGTTCAAGGTCTTGTGTCTTTATCCCTTGGGGAGCACCGGTCCGACGGGAAGCCAAGCTTCGTGCGGGTAAATTAGAGGACCACCCGACACCAGGTCCATAGGACCTTGGTCTTACCGTGCTCCCCAGAACTGCCGCGGCCTCTTGACGTTGCCGCTCACTGGCCTGGTGTTCGGGTGTCTACGAGCGGCCCCGCGACCTGGCGGAAGTCTACGCGCTTAGACCCTCCAATGCTGCAGAGATAAAGCCCGGTGAGCAGTTCGTACGAACCAGGCGGTCGCCACAGGCGCCTCCTCACGCCTCGGGCCGCCGGCTTCTCTTTAGGTATGAGGAGAGCACGAAGAGGGTCTGCGCCCGGTGGTAGATCTCCACCGGGGGTCCCGACCTGCTCGACGCGGCCCTGGTTCATCACGGCGATGCGGTACCTCGCCGGGTTCCTCGTCAAGACGGTCGCCCAGGGTTCGATGGCTTGGAACATTGGCCTGCAGGGGGGCGATCGAGTCGTCGTCATCGGCGGGGAGGAGGTGGCCCTGGGCGGCGACATCATCCTCTCTGTCGAGGGCATCCCCGTTGTGTCTGAAGACAACATCGAGCAGATCCGCAACCGGTTGGCCGGCGGGGCGCCGGGCATCCCTTCAAGATGAGCGTGCTCCGCGCCGGCAAGATTCTCGAGCTGACGGGCACGAGCCGCTAGCGCACGCCGCCACTACCAGAGGAAGGCGTTCAAGCCGTTGAGTAGCATGCCAGCAGGGTAGAGCCACCGCCCAATGCGATCGGCGCGCTCCACTAGGGCTGCCCGCTCGCGGTGCAGCCAGATAACCGTGAGAATCCCCTTCATCAGGCCGAGGAACACCAGGAACGCGGCCCCGATGTAGAACTGGTCCGCCCTCGTCAGGTAGGAGATCTTCGGCAGGCTGTTGCTCAACGCGAGCAGGTAGGCGATCAGCGTCAGCATCGAGGTCATGCCCACGCCGATCTGCTGCGCAACGGCGGCCGAGGGGATGAAATACACGCTGTACGCCATCAGCATGATCAGGACGAGCGGAATGCCGAGCTTGCAGACGTAGAAGAAGGAGTCCCGCCGCGTTTCAAGGGTGACGTCGAATCGGGCGAACTCGCCCAGCCGCCCTTGTCGCTGTTCAGTGCTGGCCTGAGCGTCGGGAACGCCGGTGCTCCAGCCTAGAAGCGACAGGCGATCGTTCCGCCCAACGAAAGGCCGGAGCGGCGCGAAGACTATCTCGTCAACCTTGGAGAACACCGGCCAGAGCGTGAATCTCCACACGTGCCGATCGAAGGGAAAGTCGCGCAGGTCGAGCGGCTGGGCGATCTGCACGAGCAGGCGGCGGCCGTAGGTGATCGTGCCGCCCGCGTCCACCAGGAACCGGGCCTGGTAGTACTGCTGTCGTGACCGGAGGTTGTCGGCCTCGATCACCGGCGTCCACAGCGCATCGCCTGGAACCGGGCAATCGGCGGAACCGTCGGCCCGACGTGCGTCGGCCAAGCGTGGATCGCGCCAGCGGAGCAGGATGTAAACATCCGCCGCGATCATTTGATCCACATCGTTCAGCTGCGAGATGTCATGGAAGAACATGCCCGCACCCACGAGGGTAGGCACGCCGGGAGGATCCGGCCGCGTCCGCGAGTACCGATCCGACGACGGGCACGGGAGCCCGGAGCGCGGATTGACCGGACGCTCGAGCCCGAGTTGGGGATCCTGCGCGGACACGAGCGCCGGGCTCGCCGCACACGACCCGAGGATAACGAGCAGGAGCGCAGAGGCGAGGGCGGTCTTCACAGAGTCAATCGGCGCTCCACCATCCGCGTGGGGTGCTCCCTCGACGCAGGATAGCGGTGGTGGCTGCGGTTCACTGGCCGCCGAGTGCCTTCCCGATCGCGTCGAGCAATGACTGCGGTTCGAAGGGCTTCGGAAAGTACGCGACGCCGCCCTTCCGGGCCCGCTCCCGAGTGGAAGCATCGTCGTTGGCGGTGATGAAGATGATCGGAATCGGGAACCGGGCGTTCGTGAGACGCTCCTGCAGATCAAAACCACTCAACCCGGGCATATGGATGTCTACGACCAAGCAATTGATGGTCTCGGGATTCTTCAGGCCGAGGAACTCCTCGGCCGAGCCGAAAGTCTTCACCGCGAAGCCGGCACCTTCGAGGAGGCGCCTGAGGGCCCGAAGGACGAGAACGTCGTCGTCGACGATACCAATGACAGCACTCACCCGATTCCTCTGTCCCGCTCCTGTTTCCGAACGCGTGAAGAGTGCCGGGTCAGCTTCCATTGGCGTCTAGCTTGAGCCGGGCGCGCACGCGTCGATATGGGGCCTTGGTCGTATGTGATCGGGCTCTAGGGCGACATGGCAGACGAGGCGAGGCGCCCTTCCGAAGCGATGACCCAGCATACACGATCCGCTGGGGGGGGTATCTACAGACCGAGCTTCCCGGTCATCCGGACCAAGTCCGCCACCGAGTCGGCCCGCATCTTCTGCATGACCCGGCCGCGGTGAACCTTGACGGTTTTCTCGGCATTTCCGAGGTTGTCAGCGATCTGCTTGTTCAGCTTTCCGGCCACGACCAGCTTGAGTACCTCGCGCTCGCGCGGAGTCAGGGTCTCCAGGCGGCGCCGGAGCTCCACGAGCTCCCCTCGATTGGCTCGCTGCTCTCGACTGAGGTCGAGCGCCCGCTGGACACAATCCAGGAGCTCCTGGTCGTTGAAGGGTTTCTCGAGGAAATCCACCGCGCCTCCCTTCATCGCACGGACGGTGGTCGGTACGTTCCCGTGGCCGGTGAGGAAAACTATGGGGATGTTTCGCCGGGCCTGGCCCAGCGCCGATTGGAGATCGAGGCCGCTCGGGCCGGGCATCCTGACATCCAGCACCAGGCATGCGGGCCGGTCCGGGGGAGTGTAGTCGATGAATGCCGGGGCCGACGGGAAGGTCCTCGCCTCCAGGCCGACAGAGCGGAAGAGCCGGGCGAGGGCTCGGCAGACCAGCTCGTCGTCATCGACCACGTACACCACGGCATCGTTTGGTTGGTCCTTGCAGAGCATACGGTTCCTCTAGTGCCAGCAGGATAGTGCAGTAGCGCTCGCGGGTCCATTCCAATGGGAAGCCGGACCCAGGCCCATCCTGCGGGTTGTCTTCGGTCAGACCATGTGCTAGGTAGATCGGGAGCCTGCTCGGCAGGAGCTGCGCTTGAGATGAGTGCACAGACATGTAAGGCGAAGTATTGAGCGCTGTAGGCCGGGCGATGAGCGTCGTCACGCGACCTCTTCGCCGCGGGGTCCTGGACTCCCAGGGGATCGGCCGGCGCCTAGTACTGCGAACTGCGCTGATCGCCCTCGCGGTCTCGGCGGCGTACTACCTCGGGACCGAGATTGGCCTGCGCTCCCGGTTTCCTGCCGCCGGTCCTTCGATCCTCTGGCCACCGAACGCGATCCTCCTCTCGGTCTTGCTCCTGACGCCGGTACAGAGATGGGGTGTCTACTTGCTCGCGGCCTTTCCGGCCCACTTTCTGACCGAGCATCATGCTGGCTTCCCGTTGGTACTGAACCTGGGACTCTTCATCACCAACTGCGGGCAGGCTCTGCTCGGGGCCTTGGTCGTGCGCTGGGCCGTCGGGTCCCGCATGAACTTCGACAGTCTTCGCCATGTCGTATTCTTCATCGCGGGTGCCGCCATCCTTGCCCCGTTCGTGAGCTCATTCGTCGACGTCTGGCTGTGGGTCGCGACGGGCTGGCCGGAAGGCATTCGCTACTGGCCGGCGTGGTGGGTGCGCTTTGCGAGCAACGCGCTCACGATTCTCGTGGTGACGCCGGCATTGCTGCTCGGTATCAGCCGGGCCCGCACGTGGTTGCGGAGACCTCCTCCGTGGTCCCGGTCCGTGGAGGCGGCCGCCCTGGTCCTCGGGCTCGCGACGGCTGGGGTGATGATAGGGGTCTCCGAACCCCACCAGGTTCAGGCCTTGATGTACACGCCCCTGCCGCTGCTGCTATGGGCCGCGGTGCGCTTCGGATCTGCCGGGGTCAGCGGGTCGCTCTTGGCGATGACGCTTTGCATGACCCTCGCCGCTACCCGTCACCTGGAGTGGTTCGCCCGATCGCCGGAGGCCGCGCAGGCCTTCTCGGTCCAGTTCTTCATGGTGATGGTGGTCACCGCCGTGTCGCTGATGTTCCTGGCGGCCGTCATTCGGGAGCGAGAGCGGGCGGAAGCGACGCTCCGGGAGCGGCTTGCGTTCGAGCGGCTTCTCTCGGAGGTATCGACCGGGTTCGCCGGCCGGGCCGGCGGGGACATTGGCGAAGCGTTTCAGGGTGCTCTGGCTCGCATCGCCGAGTGCCTCGATGTCGACCGGGCGACGCTGGCACAAGTGTCAGATGACGGTGGCACGCTCGACCTCAAGCACGCTTCTCATGCCCACGGGCTCGATCCGCTGCCGGGACAGATGCGCACGAGTGAGTTTCCTTGGGGAGTAGAGAAGAGCCGCCGCGGCGAGGTGGTTTGCTTCTCGAGCCTGAAGGACCTTCCCGACGAGGCGTGTACTGATCGAGAGAACTATCTCCGGTTCGGTACCAAGTCCGTGGTCGCGGTTCCCTTGATGGCGGGACCGGCAAGGCTTGGCGTCCTCGGATTGGCTACCGTACGGAACGAGCGGTCATGGTCCGGCGAGATGGTGGAGCGGCTCCGGTTGTTTGGGGAGACCTTTACCGCCGCGATGATGCGCCAGCAAGCGGATACCGACGCTCGCGAAGGCGAAGCCCTGAACCTGGCGGTGCTGGCGTCACTGTCCGATGCCGTCGCGGTCGTAGACCGCGCGGGGGTCATTATCCGGGAAAACGAGACCTGGATCCGGTTGAGCCGCCACGGGCATTGGTTTGTTCCCGACCTCGTGGTGGGCGTGAGCTATCTGGAGGCCTGCCGGCGGGCGGCGGCGCGGGGCGTGCAGGAAGCCCAGCCCGCGGTGGAGGGGATCCAGGCGGTCCTGGAGCGGACTCGCGCTGGGTTCTCGCTGGAATACGCGGGTCCCGGGTTGGACCAGGCGGGGTGGTGGGAGATGCTGGTGGTGCCGTTGGACCGGCCGGAGGGTGGTGCGGTCATCACTCATCGCGACGTCAGCGATCGCAAGCGCAGTGAGCACGAGGCCCAGCAGCAGCGGCAGAGTCTCGCGCACGCGGCGCGCGTGCTCGCCGTCGGCGAGCTCGCCGGGTCGCTCGCGCACGAACTCAATCAGCCGCTGACCGCGATGGTGACCAATGCGCGGGCCGCGCAGCGCCTGATCGATCAATCGACGCCCGATCCCGCCGTGCTGCAAGAGATTCTGGCGGACATCGTGCTGGCTGGCCAGCGTGGGGCGAACGTGATCAGGGGCGTGCGGGGGCTGCTCAGGCGAGCCGATTCCGACCAGGTGACGGTTGACATGAACGTGCTCATCCGCGAAGTCACTGGGCTGCTCCAGAGCGACGCCATACTCAAACACATCGCGGTACGCCTCGATATGAGCCCTGACCTCCCACCCGTCCTCGGGGAGCGAGTACAGCTGCAGCAGGTGGTCTTGAACCTCTTCATGAATGCTTACGAGGCGATGAGTGGCGCACCTGATGGACCACGCGAGCTGGTGGTCCGGACCAGGCGCGGGCCCGGTCACGTCGAGTTCCTCGTCTCGGACACGGGCCCTGGTCTGAGCGACGAGGCCGTGGAGCGGATGTTCGAGCCTTTCTTCACGACCAAGCCGGAAGGCCTGGGTCTGGGGCTATCGATCAGCCGGACAATCGTCAGTGCTCACGGCGGTGAGATCAGAGCGATTCGGCACGTAGAGCGCGGAAGCACGATATCGGTCACATTGCCGGCACTCCTTTGAGGGCTATCCGCACGCGTGATATGCCGCAAGGTGTGAGCTCCACGAGCCGCCGCGGGGTCTGTCCTGTCTTGCTGGCCGTTGCGCTCTGGATGGGTGGCGCCGCGCCGATGGCTATGGGCGTCGAGCGCACGTCTGACGCCGGCTCGCCCGGCCCGGCCGGGACCGGGGCCGTCAAGCACGTCCTCTGGCTCGCGATGTCCCCGATGAGCCGCGCGGTGCTCGCCGTTGATGGGACTTTCCGGACGACCTTGAAGGCAGCTCTGCCCGGGAAGGTCACGGTCCATGCCGAGTTTCTCGAGATGACGCTCTTCGAGGACCAGGTCCACGAAGACGAGCTCGTGGCGTACTTCGCCGCGAAGTACGCGAGGACGAAGTTCGACCTCGTGGGGGTCATAACCAGCCGGGGGCTCCGTTTCGCCCTGCGCCATCGCGAGCGTCTGTTTCCGGGCGTGCCGATCGTCTTCGGCGCGGTGGACCGGCGTGCGGTCGGCGACATCGCGCTGCCCCGGGACGTCTCGGGCATCTGGCTGCCGGCAGACTGGACGGGCACGCTCGACGCCGCGCTACGGTTGCAGCCGGACCTCGAGCATGTCGTCGTGGTTACCGGCGCATCGGGTGTCGATCAGACCTGGCTGGCGACGGCGCGTGCTCAGCTGGAGCCTCGCCGGGGGCGCCTGACGATCACCTATGTGAGCGACCTGCCGATCGAGGCACTCCTGGAGCGCATGGCCGCTCTGCCCCCGCGGACCGCTGTTCTCCTCGGCGCTTTCCTTCGCGACGGGGCCGGGCGCGACTTCGTGGACCCGGAGGTCGCGACCCGCCTTACCCGCGTGGCGACAGCCCCTGTCTACACAATGAGCGAGGTGAACATCGGCAGCGGCGTCGTCGGTGGACACATCGTGAGTTGGGAGGCTCTGGGCCGCCGTCAGGCGGAGCTCGGGATCCAGATGATGCGCGGAGAGCGGCCGGCGCCGGAGGGCACGGGGATCAACACCTATCGCTTCGACGCCCGCCAGCTTCGCCGGTGGAAACTGGACAAGCGTAACCTTCCGTCAGGGAGCACCCTGTCGTTCGACGAGCCTTCGGTGTGGCAGCTCTACCGCGGTTACATCGTGGGCGCGGCGATCCTGCTCGCCCTGCAGAGCTGGCTCATCGCGGGGTTGCTCGCGAGCCGGGCGCAGCGGCGACGCGCTCAGGCGGCGCTTGCCGAGCAGCTTCGTTTCGAGACCCTCGTTTCGAAGGTCCTGACCGCGCTCATCATCGCTCCTGGCGGCGGCGAGCAGCCGATCGAACGGGCCCTTGCCCTGATTGGGGACGAGCTGGGCGTGGACCAGGTCGTGCTCGCTGAGCGGAACGAGGCGCGGCGCGCGGCGGACGTAACCCATGCCTGGTTTCGCGAAGGGGCCAAAACACTTCCGCCCTCGATCGAATGGAGCTTGTATCCGTGGATCTCGCGGCGACTGCGGGAGAACCAGGTGGTCACGGTGACGCCCCGCCACCCCCTGCCTCCGGAGGCGGAGACAGATCGCCAGAGCGCGATCGCCATGGGCATTCGCTCGTTACTCGCGGTACCCCTGATTCTCGAGGGCACGGTGGCGGGCTTCCAGAGCTTCGCGACCATACGTGCGGCGCGGGAGTGGCCGGACGGGTTCGTCGAGCGGTGCCGGCTGCTGGCCGAGGTCCTCGCCAATACCGTGGCGCGTCGCCGGGCGGAGGCGGCCGTGCTCGCCGCCGAGGAGCGCTATCGAGAGCAGCGGGAAGAGCTGGCCCACGCCCTCCGGGTCAATACACTGGGGCAGTTCAGCGTTTCGCTGGCCCATGAGATCAATCAGCCGCTGACCGCCATCGCGCTCAACGCGCGCGCGATGGCCCCGATGCTAGAGGGTAGCCCAGCCGAGGCCGCCGCCGCCGAGGCCTTGGCCGACATCCACGCCGGCGCCATACGCGCCGGCTCGGTCATCGCGCGGCTCCGCGCGCTCTCGCGCCGGGAGCATTCGCCGAAGGCCGGACTGAATCTCGATACCCTGATCGACGAGGTGACGAGCCTGTTGCAGCCGGACCTGGCCCTTAAGCACATCACGATTCGCCGCGTGTTCGCGCCCGGCCTGCCGCCGGTGTCGGGCGATCCCATCCAGCTCCAGCAGGTCTTTTTGAACCTGGTGATGAACGCTAGCGAGGCCATCGTCCGCGGTGGCGAAATCGAGCGCCGGATCACCGTCACCTCCAGCCACCCGGTCCGCGGCCACGTCGAGGTTGCCGTCGCGGACACCGGCGGCGGTGTGAAGATGGACCTCGAGCAGATGTTCGAGAGCTTCGTCACCACCAAGGTGGGCGGCCTCGGCATGGGACTCGCGATCAGCCGCTCGATCGTCGAGGCGCACGGCGGGCGCATCTACGCGAAGGCCACCGGCGAGCTCGGCCTGACGGTATACGTCGAGCTCCCCGCGCAGGAGCCCGCCGCCTAACGCCGACCAACGTTATCATGCCCGCGCTGGAGCTGTGGCGCAGCTGGGATACAGCCTTGGTTACGTTCAACGCCGGGGCGGAGATCGGTCAGCTACTGTTCGTCGCAGCGGTGCTGCCGTCGCCCCATCGCGTCGAGCATAGAAGGTCTGAGGGCTCGCGTAGTTACAGGTAGGACTCGGACGGGCTGATCGAATCCCGTTGGGGCCACCAAATTGTTTTCGTTGAGTGTTTCTGGTCCGGGTGCGAGAAACATTCGAATGTTTCTCGCACCCATCGGGGCGCGTCCTACTTCTTGGTGACCATGTCCTCGGCAGTCGAGTTCCTGCCTTCGGCACCCAGACCATAGGTTCGCAATCAGCGCGGCCGGGGAAGGTCAGCGCGTCGCCGCGCCTTTCTCGTCCTCCACCAGCTTCCGTAGCTTCTTGATCGTGTCCACAAGGCTCTCCCGCTCGGCCCCGAGGGTGGCAAAGCCCGGCAGGATGGTCCGCACCGCGATCGCGTAGGTGACGAGGCTGCCGCCGTCAGCCGGGTCCACTTGCCAGTAGCCGGTGTTTTCCCTGAAGAAGTTGTTGGCGTGGCCGGTGTCGAGACGCCAGTCGATCCGGCGCCGAACCGGATCCGGGTACTTGATCATGTAGAAGCCGAAGGAGAACGGACCAACGCCCACCTCGTAGCGGACCAGGGCGTGTTGCGCGTCCGCCTCCACCAGCTCGGCGCTGACCACCCGCGGGTAATACCGGGGATGGCCCCGATAGTCGATGAGCACGGACCACACGCGCTCCGGGGCGGCTCGCACGAGGGCGACCGCGGTTCCACCACGGGCGGATTCGCTCGCGTTGGGTGGCAGGATGTCGAGTACGACCACCTCGCCGGCGGCGAGGCGGTGCTGCTGATCCGCCGACATGCCGAGGGGTGCCGCGCCCAATGCGGCGGCGAGGCCGAGGGCCATGGAGACCAGGGCGAGGGTGGTGGCCCGTGCTCGGCATGCGGTTCGATCCTGGCGCCGAGAGCCATGCGCGGTCACTCTGGCACCTCACCCTTGAACGCGGATCTCTTCGACCATCTTGTGGGCGATGTAGCGACCCAGCGTGTAGACGGTGTAGCAGGGATTCACGCCCAGGGATGTCGGGAAGATGGAGGAGTCGGCGACGTACAGGCCTTCCACGTCCCAGGAGCGGCCTCGCGAATCCACCACGTCACGCCGGGCGTCCCCGCCCAGCGCGCACCCGCCCATGGGGTGACCGCTCGTGATCTGGATGCGCTGCTGGCTCACCAGATCGAGCGTCAAGGCGGCGTCGATCTCCTCGGGCCCGTTCAGGATCAGGGGCCGATGACTGTTGAAGAAGACGCGGCGGCCTCCGGCGGCAAACATGATCCGGGCGCCCGTCCGGAGTGAATCGAGCCACCCCGGATAGTCCTCCTCGGCCAGGGCGTACTCGAACCCATTGGGCGTGACGCGCCCGACGGGCCGATCGCGGAACATCACCGCGAGCGTCATGGTCTGGTTGAAGCGTTTCATGAAAGCCTGGTGGCTCTCGGCCGACTCGTACGGCACGAGCTGAGCGTGGGCCAGCGGGTGGTTCAGCATGCCCTCCAGCGCGTAGCGCACGTGGTCCTTGGCGGGATCGGCGACCACCTGATCGTCGACGTCGTACTTCTTCACGAAGTAGCCCATAGGCGGCGTGGCGGCGGATGGGAAGATGGCCTCGTCGAAGTCGGCGCAGAAGGTGATGGTGGCATGGGTCGAGAAGCGCTCCCCCACCGCACGCTCGGACCCCTTGACGGACCGCAGGCTCGGCACGCCGCTCCGCATGAGGATGCGCGGTGAGGAGAAAGGCCCCGCGGCCAGCACCACGCGCCGCGCCCGGATCTCGACGCGCTCCCGGTTGGTGCCGCGCGAGTCGGTCAGGTACGCCACCACCCCGGTCGCCCGGTGGGTGCGCCCACCCCGGCCGTCGTCGGGAAGCGGCTCGAGGAGCACTTCATCCACCCGACAGTTGGCCAGCACCTGGGCGCCGCGCCTCGCCGCCATGGGCAGGATCATGTTCAGCGGGGTGAGCTTGCGATTGTAGCGACAGCCCAGATCGCAGTAGCCGCACCCGATGCACTGATGGGCGTTGCGCTGGGTCGGGCCGTGGTGAGGCAGGCCCAAGGTCTGTACGCCCCGTCGCAGGGCCAGGTTACTCCCCGAGATCTGCGACTCGGGGACAGGGCCGATCCGCAGTAGCGCTCGGATCGCCTCCAGATGGGGCGCGAGGTCGTCGTAGCCGAACTCCGCGCCCAGGAGATCGTGCCAGTCGCGGATCACGGGCCGGGGCGGCTCGAAGGCCAGCGCATGGTTGATCGTGGCGGAGCCACCCACCAGCTTGCCGCTCGCGACGACGGTCGAGACGGTCGGGATTTCCCGGCCGAAGACCCGGAGCACCGAGAACTCCGTGTCGAGGATGCGCGGCATCATGAGCCGCTCGCGCTGGAGGAACTCGGCGGGCTCGATGAAGTCACCCTTCTCGAGGATCAGGATCCGCTGATCGGTCTTCGCCGCGAGCTCGGCGGCCACGAACGACCC
>Ga0210409_10005374_pt1 | contig 13467 bp, 13 predicted proteins | sample IncBWH17MmetaG_FD_161649 | JGI IMG/M metagenome (GOLD analysis project Ga0210409, IMG submission 161649) | Forest soil microbial communities from Barre Woods Harvard Forest LTER site, Petersham, Massachusetts, United States - Inc-BW-H-17-M | ecosystem: Environmental > Terrestrial > Soil >... | reverse complement strand
AGGTCTGCACCTACTCCAACGCCACGCGGGGGAACATCGATGTCACGCTGACGGCGAACGGACAGCCGGTGTCCTGACCGGGCGCTGCGCAGCGCTCGGGGAGCGGCCTATCCCAGAAGTCGGCCGCTCCCGTTAGAGCGCTCCGGGAATCCTGTCCCCGAGCCTGATGCCTGCTGGCAGCCGGGACCTAGGAGTGGTCCACCTTGCTGCCGCTGGGCGAGAGCACGTACCAGGACGCGCCGAAGCCGTTGACGCCCTGGCCGTAGGCGTCGCCTTTGTCGCCGTCGCGGGCGAAGCGGTAGAGCGGGTGGCCCTTGTAGGTGACCTGCTTGCTGCCGTCTGAGCGAGTGATCGTCCCGAGGTCGGCCGCCATCGCGCTTCCGCCGCTTCTGGCCTGTCCCGTCGTCGTCACCGGGGGCCAGACCTGCGTGCAGGCGCCCGTGCAGGCAGACCGAGCACCCTTGTCGCCCTCGAACAGGTAGACCGTCATCTGCTTCGCTCCCGCCGCGAGGATCGTGCCCAGCTTGTCTTGCTTGGTGCTGATCAGCACCGCGGCGGCGGATCCGGATGTGGGGGTCGCCGTCGACGTGGCCCTTGCGTAGGCAGGGCTCGTTTGCGCCGCGCTGCCGGCTGCGGCCGGCGTCGCCGTCTTGGTGGCGGTCGAGCTGCTGCCGCCACAGCCGGCGACGATCGCGGCGAGCGCCGATGCGGCCGCTCCAAGAGCGAATGCGTGTCTCACTAAGGCCTCCTGATTTCAGTTGGTCGGTCAGAGGCACAGACGCCCGCGCCTGCGCAACCTTCCCGGCCGGAGGCCCCCTGTTGGCTAGCCGAGCTGCTCGCTCGGCCGCACGAGCACCTCGTTGACGCTCACGTGCCGCGGCTGGCCGATCGCGTAGAGGATCGCGTCAGCGATGTCCTCGGCAGCCAAAAGCGTGATCCCGCCGAAGCGCTTGGCGATCTGCTCGCGCACCTCCGGGCGGTTGTGGCCCGCAAGCTCCGTCGCCACGGCACCCGGCTCGATGAGCGTGACACGCACGCCGATGTCGACCGTCTCCTGGCGCAGCGACTCTGAGAAGGCGCCGACCCCGAACTTCGTCAGGTTGTAGACGCCAGAGCCGGCCCTCGCCACGCGACCCGCGACCGAGCTGACGTTGACTATGTGCCCTGAGCCCTGCTCGCGCATCAGCGGCAGGGCGGCGTGCGTGCAGTAGAGGACGCCGAACACGTTCACCTGGATCATCTGCCGCCATTCCTCCGTGGGCGCGTTCTCGATCGGGCCGAGCAGCATCACGCCGGCGTTGTTCACGAGCACGTCCAAGCGGCCGAGCTCGGCGTGCGCGCGCTGGATGAACGCCTGGGCCTGGCTCTCGTCGCCGACGTCCGTCGGCACGGCGATCGCCCGGCCCCCGCTGCTGGCGATGCCCTCGGCGAGCGCCTGGATCCGATCGGCGCGCCTTGCCGCGAGCGCGACCGCGGCGCCGGCCCGTGCGCAAGCGAGCGCGGTCGCCTCGCCGATGCCGGAGGAGGCGCCGGTGACGGCAACCACCTGACCGGAGAGGTCGAGGTCGATGGCCATGCGCCGAGCTTACCGCCCGATCGATCACGCTCGGGCTTGTGCAAACCGACACTTGTCCTATCGCAAGAGGCGATCCTTTCAAGCGTGCAGCGGGTTTCGGCTCCTTTAGCAGGGGCATTTTCTGATCGGGCGGGCAGGTAAGGCCGTACAGAGCGTCGAACGAGGTCCCTCGCAAAAAACGCCCTCCGAATGATTGACAACGCAACTATCCGGAGCTATAATTCCGACTCCAAGCATCGGATTAAGAAGGTTTACATGCCAGACAAGCCCAAAAACCAAGCCCCCACGCTCGACCCAACCGGTCCGGTCGGCGTCGTAGAGCTGGAGCCGGACGCCGTCGATGACGCGTCGCCCTCCGCTGCCGCCGAGCAACTGGACAGCCCCATCGAGCGCACCGACCTCGGGACCGCAGACACGTTCATCCCGGAGGCGGTCGACCAGCTGCTGGCGCACTCGCGCCGCTATCCCCTGCTCACCCCCCAGCAGGAGATCGACCTTGCCAAGCGGATCGAGCGCGGAGACCTGCACGCCAAGGAACTGCTCGTCAACTCCAACCTGCGTCTCGTGGCGTCGAACGCTCGGCGCTACCAGAATCAGGGCCTGCCGCTGGGAGACCTCGTCCAGGAGGGCATGCTCGGTCTGATCCGCGCCAGCGAGAAGTTCGATTGGCGCAAGGGCTTCCGCTTCTCGACCTACGCCACGCTGTGGATCCGTCAGGCGATCCAGCGGGGACTTGAGAACTCCGGACGCACGATCCGGCTCCCAGTGCACGTCGCGCAGCGTTCGCGCAAGGTGGGCCGCGTCGAGCGCGAGCTGTCCGTGCGACTCGGTCGCGAGCCGACACTCGACGAGCTCGCCGAGGAGACAGGCCTGCCTGTCGAGCAGGTCGAAGAGGTTCGCCACCAGCGCGCGGCGCTGGTGAGCCTCGACCAGCAGATCGGCGAGGACGGCGACACCGCTCTCGGGGACCTGCTTCCCGCTGACACCGAGGCGCCGGAGGACACCGCGTGGGACAACGAGCGCGAGCGGATCGTGCACGAGGCGATCTTGCAGCTGCCCGAAACCGAGCGCACCGTGCTCACGCTTCGCTTCGGAACCGGCCGCGAGGAGCCGCAGACGCTCACGGCGATCGGCAAACGCCTCGGCTTCTCGGCCGAGCGCGCCTCGCAACTGGAGCAGCGGGCGCTGAAGAAGCTCGCCGAGTCTCCGGAGCTCGCCGCGCTGCGCGAGGCGGCCTAGAGCCATCACCCGATTCGCAGAGCCCCGGCTGGAAGCGCTCAGCCGGGGTTTTTGCGTTTGGCGCCTCGGCGTTCACCGCCTGGCCGTCTTGCCTAGCCAGACCGGGCGCGCACCCTCGCGCCGGGAGCCGTCCACCGGCGCTGTAGGATGCGATCCGTGACGGAGCCGCAGGGCAAGTCGCTTTGGGACAGGGTCGTTGCGTGGACGATCAAGATCGGGGAAGCGGTCCTCGTGCCCATCGAGCGCTTCATCGGCAAGCGCTCGCTCGTCGGCGACGCCACCTTCTTTCCCCTCGAGCGCTTCCCGTGGGTCAAGCACATCGAGGACAACTGGATGGTGATCCGCGAGGAGGCCGAGAGGCTGCTCGAGGACCAGGCCGACCTGGCCAACTTCCAGGACATCTCCAAGGACCAGATCGAGATCACCGACGACGATCGCTGGAAGACGTTCTTCATCTACGGCTACGGTTTCGAGGCCAAGCTCGGCGTGGAGATGTGTCCGCGGACGGCAGCGCTGATGCGCGAGATCCCGGGAATGAAGACGGCGATGATCTCGATCCTCTCTCCGCGCAAGCACATCCTCGACCACCGCGGCCCCTACAAGGGCGTGCTGCGCTACCACCTCGGGCTGATCGTCCCGCAGGACGCCGAGGCCTGCCGGATCCGCGTCGGCGAGGACTTCCGCCACTGGGAGGAGGGCAAGAGCCTGATCTTCGACGACACCTTCAACCACGAGGTCTGGAACGACACTGACGAGACGCGGGTTGTGCTGTTCGTGGACGTGATGCGCCCTCTCCCCTTCCCCGAGTCGGCCATCAACGAGGGGATCGTAAAAGCGATCGGCTACTCGCCCTTCGTGCTCGACGCCAAGCGCAACCAGGAGGCCTGGGAAGCGCGCTTTCTCGAGCGCCGCGGCGGGCGCGCGCCGGCCGCCACCGGCACCAGTTGAGCGCGCGGACGCGGGGGGCGCCGAACGCGCACGCGTGGGCTCGCGTATCGTCACCCGAACCCGAGCAGGAGAGGAGCCTCATGGCAATCATCAGGATCGTACGCCCGCCGATGCTCACCGCTGAGGTCTACGACGCCGTGAACGCGAAGGCGGGAGTCGATGGGAACCCGCCAGATGGACTGCTTATGCATACGGCGGGCGAGGTCGACGGGCAATGGCAGATCGTCGACGTGTGGGAGTCCGAGGAGGACGCGGATCGCTTCAACGCCGAGCGCCTGGCGCCAGCGATCGAGTCGGTCATGGGCGGCGCGCCCCCCGGCCCGCCGCCGACAACGATCTATGAGCTGCACAGCGTGGTCCGCCCCTGAGAGCGTGATCCGGCGCGCGTCGGATCGGCCATCGGGCAGACGTGGAACCTGCCCTCAGATGCTCAAGCCGTCGCTGGCTGGGGCCGACCGATCAGTATGCAGGCGCAAGCTGGCAGGAGCGAGGCTACTCAGGAGCAACCGTCGGAGGACCCACGTCGGGAGATCGCCTGCTCGATGACGAGCGTCATGCTGCGCCTCGTGCGAAGCACGGGCGGCGCGGCGGCCGTCGCTGAGCTGCTGGCGCGCGCCGGGGTCCAGCGCGAGCCCTCGTATCTCGAAAACGTCGAGAACTGGATCTCCCTGGACGAGGCGACCGCGATGTTCCAGGCGGGAGTCGAGCTCACCGGCGATCAGCTGTTCGCCCGGCGCGTTGGCGAGAACACGCTGCGCCAGCATGCCGGCACGCAGGTCGCCACCGTACTGCGCTCCCTCGGCTCGACCGAGGCGGTTCTTCAGGCCGTTGCGCAGAGCACGGCGAGGATCAGCGCGGTCACGCAGATGGAGGCGATCGAGGCCATGCCGGGCCGAGGTGTCGTGAGGGCCTGCGCACGCGAGGGCTTCACGCGCCGCCGGCTGCACTGCGACTGGACCACGGGACTGCTCGCCGGCCTTCCGATCCTCTTCGGGCTTCCGCTCGCCCGAGTGGAGGAGAGCGAATGCCAGACGCGCGGCGATTCGCAGTGCCTCTACACCGTTTCCTGGGATGCCGAGCTGGCCGCGACCGCCGCCGATCCCCAGCAGCGTGTGACCTCACTGGAGGCGCAGCTCGTGGCGATGTCCGAGCGTCTGAACGGTGCGTACGCGACCGCGGGCGACCTGGTCTCCACCGACGACCTCGACACGGTGCTGCGTCGCATCGTCGAGCGCGCAGCGGACGCCGTGCGCGCGCCGAGCCACATCCTCGCGGTGCGCACGGACCCGAGCGCCGAGCTGCAGGTCTACAGCCGCGGCATCGACGAGGGCAAGGCGCAGCAGCTCGCCACGGCGACACTCGCGCAGGAGACCCCGGTCGGCGAATCGACGCTGGTCGTCGACGTGGCTTCGGCGAGGCGCCAATACGGGCAGCTGATCGCACGCTATCCCGGTGTGGTCGAATTCTTCCCGCAGGACCACGAGGTGCTCAGCCTCTACGCGAAGCACGCCGCGGCCGTGCTCGACATGTCCGTCGCGCTCGAGCAGTCCACGCGGCGCCACGAACAGGTGAGCGCATTGCTTTCGCTCTCCAGCGCCGTCGCCCAGGCGGGAACCAGCGACGAGGTCGCGGAGCGTCTCGTGGCCGTCGTCCCCGAGGTCGTCGACTGCGACCGTACGGGTGTATGGCTGTGGGACTACCTGGAACAGAACCTGAGATCGCTTGCGATGTCGGGACGCACGGCCCAGCAGGATGAGTATCTACGCGAGCTGGTCATATCCGTCGAGGACACCCCGTACCTGCGTGACATGATCGCGGTCCCCGAGGTTCAGTTCTTTGACGATCAGACCGAGGACCCGTTCATGCGCGGCGTGATGGAGAGGCTCGGTGTCGTCGCGCTGACGACCGTGCCGATCATTGCTCGCGACATCTTCCTCGGTGTGCTCACCGTATCCGTGACAGAGGATCCCCGACGGCTTCGCTCCGATGGCGAGCTCGTGGAGCGGCTCACCGGCGTGGCTGCGCTGGCGGCGACCGCGATCCAGAACGGACAGCTCGTGGACAAATTGCGCCACAAAGCCAGCCACGATGCGCTGACCGGGCTGCTGAATCGAGTGGGCTTCAGGCAGCACATCGACCGGATCCTCGACTCGGGCCGCCCGGCGCTCGGGCACGTGGGCCTGCTGTTCGTCGACCTCGACGAGTTCAAGCACGTCAACGACGCCTACGGTCACGACGTGGGCGACGAGCTGATACGTAAAGCCGCGCACCGCCTCGAGGAGACCGCCCGCGCCGGCGACGGCGTCGCCCGGCTTGGCGGAGACGAGTTCGCGATCATCCTCGCGGACGTTCGCGAGCACGATCAGCTCCGCGCCGCGCAGGACCGAGTACGGTCCGCGTTCCGCGAGCCATTCATGCTGGAAGACGTGACGATCTCGGTGGGCGCGAGCGTCGGCGGCGCCATGTGGCCCGAGAACGGGCAGACCGTGAACGAGCTGGTCAACTACGCCGACGCCGCGATGTATGAAGACAAGGCGAAGCACCGCTCCTCAGCCATGCAGGTGTGAGGCGCTCAGATCTTCGGGGCGTCCCGTCCCGTGCCCTGAAGCAGGGTCGTCGGGGCTCGGCGCAGCCACCAGGTCGGGGGCCCGCCGGGCAGGGCGATCGTCGTTGCCTGGGTGAAACCCCGGCGTTCGTAGAAGCGACGATTCTCCCTCGTCGATGTCTCGAGGCAGCACGCGATGCCGGCCGTGTCTGCCTCACCTAGAACGGGCGTCAGCACCGCAGTCGCCAGACCCCTGCGTTGGCGCTCTGGACGCGTCGCCAGTACCCCGAGATACCAATAGTTCCCTCCCGGCGAGGCCGCGAGAATGGCCTCGTTGTAGATGCCCAGCCGTCGGGTCGCTTCCTCCCCGGCAACGGTGCGGTAGCTGGCCCAGATGCTCTCGATGCGTTGGGCCGGGCCGGCGCTCATGTCGGGTGGATCCCACATAGCGACGGCGGCAAGGTCGTCGCTGACCCACACGTTCTGCGAGCCGACCCTCAGATCGAACAGCGTCGCGGCGAAATGAGCAGCCAGTCGCCCGTACTCCTCGCCAAGGATGAAAGCCCACGCCGGGTCGTTGGCGAAAGCCGCAGCAACGGTCGCCGACACCGCGGACCGATCGGCCGGCAACGCCCGACGAATCACCGGCTCATCACCACGAGATGGATCAGGTGATCCCGTTCCGGCCATCAGTCGCGCCGCGCTTGCAGCTCCGGCGGCGGTCTAGATCTTTTCCTGCCATTTGCCCAGCGGGACAGTTTTGGACACCCAACTGTTCAGCACCGTGAACTCCCCCGTGAGGATCAGCACGCCGAGGGCGATCATGACCACCCCGCCGATCCCGATGATCACCGGGAAATGGCGCTTGACCACGACCAGAGCATCGGTCATGCGCTCGAAGGCGAGGGCGATCAGCAGGAAGGGAATGGCGAGACCCGCCGAGTAGAAGGCCAGCAGCAGGGCTCCATGCGCGGCGGAGCTCGAGACGGCGGCCTGCGTGAGGATCGCCCCGAGCGTGATGCTCGTGCAGGGTGTCCAGGCGATCGCGAATGCGGCGCCGGCGACGAGCGGGCCGCCCCGCCCGGCTAGTCGCAGCAGTGCCTCCGGGTGCCACTCGGCGTTGAGTATGCGCACGAACGGCGTCGCCAGGAAGATGAGGCCCATCGCGACGATCAGTGCCCCTCCGACCTGCTCGAGTGTCTGTTTGTGGGCATTGAGCGTCGAGCCGATGACGGTCGCGCTCATGCCGAGGAGGATGAAGATCAGGGAGAAGCTCCCGATGAACAGCAGGCTCGGCACGAGCACGCGGCGGGCGCCCACGCCGCCCTTGAGGTCGGCGGGCGTGACTCCGATCACGGTCGAGAGGTAGCCGGGCACGAGCGGCAGCACGCACGGCGATAGAAACGAAACGAGCCCGGCCGCGATCGCAAGCGGGATCCCCACCCCGGTGGCGGCGTCCGAGGAGGCAGCGATCAGCGCGTGGGCGTGGATCATTCGCGCACCGCCGCGACGGGCTCGCTCCTGCTCGCTTCCCCGGAGCCGTCGCGATCGGCTCGCAGGTCGGCCATTTCACGCTCCAGCCTGGCCACGCGATCATGCAGGGAGGCCACCGGGTCGTGGGCCGCCGCGAGGCCGGGCGCGGCCTGCCCATCCGAAGCGGAGGACGCAGCGTCCCCACTCGCATGCGCCGCCGCTGCGTGGCCGGCCTCCGCCACATCCTCGCCGGCTCGATCCTCGAGCAGTTGCGCGTAGCGCTCCTCCTTCTGCCCCGGGCGGCGCTCCAGGCGGGCCACCAGGCCCCGCGCGATCAACCTCCGCAGCGTGTCGTTGACCTCCTCGAGGCCCGCGAACGCGTGGATGCGCTCGGCGCGCTGCTTGAGCTCGCCGGGCGTCTGCGGGCCTCGCAGCATCAGCACGCACATGAGTCCCTGCTCGTCCTCGCCCATCGGCAGGGCGTCGGCGAGCAGATGACGGTACTTCGGCGCGCGGCTGCCTCGGCCGCTCGCCAGGCGGGTGAAGCCGCGGCGCTCGAGACGGTGAAGCGCAACCCGGATGGCGGTGTCGTCGTAGTCGACGACCGGGTCGCGGTTCGTCGACTGGTTGCAGGCCAGGCGCAGCGCGTTCAGCGTGAGCGGATACGCCTCCGGCGTCGTGTGCTGCTTCTCCAGCAGACAGCCCAACACGCGTGTCTCCGCCGCGGAGAGGTCCATCGCACCCTCGATCATTCCTCCAATTTACCGGTCCAAACCCGTGCGGATGACTTCAGCCAGGCCGCGATCCCGCGATGGACAGCGACTCTTGGCGTCCCCGGCCGCCACGGTCGGTGAGCGTGGCGACGATAAAGTCAGTCGACGTGAGTAGCCAGCCGTTCTCGCAGGGTCGCTCCGGCGACGGGCGCCATCGAGCGACTCCCGAGCTCCGGCCCGAGGACATCCCCGCGATGCCCGTCTCCCTGCAACGGATCGCCAGGCTGTTCGGTCCCTACCGGGCTCGCCTGGGCGTGCTGCTCAGCCTGATCTTCCTCTCGGCGGGCCTCGGCGTGATCAGCCCGTTCCTGCTTCGGGAATTCATCAACGTGGCCTACCCGCGACACGACACGAAGCTCGTGATCGAGCTCGTCGGCGGAATGATCGCGCTCTCGGTCATCACAAGCGTGATCGGCGTCGCACAGACGTGGATCTCAAACCAGGTGGGCCAGCACGTCATGCACGACCTGCGGGCCTCGGTGTACGCGCACCTGCAGCGCATGTCTCTGGCCTTCTTCACGCACACCCGCACGGGCGAGGTGCAGTCGCGGATCGCCAACGACATCGGCGGCGTCGACAGCGTCGTGACCTCGACGGCAACCTCGATCGTCCAGAACGTCACGACGGTCGTGGCGACCGTCGTGGCGATGGTGCTGCTCGACTGGCGTCTGGCGGCGTTCTCGCTGTTCCTGTTACCGTTCTTCGTGTGGTTGACCCGTCGCGTGGGCGAGGAGCGCCGCCGCATCCAGTCGGTGCGCCAGAGCCGTCTGGCCGACATGTCGACTCTCGTGGAGGAGTCCCTGTCGGTGTCGGGCATCCTCCTGGGCAAGACGATGGGCCGCTCGCCCGAGCTGGTGCGCCGCTTCAGCGGAGAGTCGGGCGAGCTCGCAGACCTCGAGGTTCGAGCCCGCATGGCCGGGCGCTGGCGCATGGCCTCGGTCCAGATGAGCTTCGCGATCATGCCGGCCCTCGTGTATCTCTTCGCCGGCCTTTCCGGCGGCCAGGCCATCTCGATCGGCACCGTCGTCGCGTTCACCACGCTGCAGACGCGCCTGCTCTTCCCGATCCAGTCCCTGCTGTCGGTTGGGCTTGAAGTACAGACGTCGCTTGCGCTGTTCGGGCGCATCTTCGAGTACCTGGACCTGCCCGTGGACATCGTCGAGCGGCCGGGAGCGCGCGCCCTGCAGGACGTGCGCGGCGACGTTCGCATCGACGACGTGTGGTTTCGCTACGCGCCGGACTCGCCGTGGACGCTCGAGGAGATCTCGGCCGAGATCCCCGCCGGCACGCGCACGGCGCTCGTCGGCGAGACGGGGTCGGGCAAGACGACGCTCGCGTATCTCGTCGCGAGGCTGTACGAGCCCGAGCGGGGCTGCGTGAGCATCGATGGCGTCGACATCCGCGATATGACACTCCAGTCCCTCGCCGCGACGGTGGGTCTCGTCTCTCAGGAGACCTACCTGTTCCACGCTTCGATTCGCGAGAACCTGCGCTTCGCATGCCCCGAGGCGACCGATGAGGAGATAGAAGACGCCGCCCGGGCAGCCCAGATCCACGAGCTGATCTCCGGCCTGCCAGAGGGCTATGACACGCCTGTTGGCGAGCGTGGCTACCGATTCTCGGGCGGTGAGAAGCAGCGCATGGCAATTGCCCGCACCGTCCTGCGCAACCCGCCCGTGCTGGTGCTCGACGAGGCCACCTCGGCGCTCGACAACGAGACCGAGCGCGCCGTCCAGCAGGCGCTCGACGACCTCTCGCGCGGTCGTACCACGATCGCAATCGCCCACCGCCTCTCCACGATCCGCGACGCTGACCAGATCCTCGTGCTCGACGCGGGCCGGATCGTCGAGCGCGGCACGCACGAGGAGCTGCTGCAGATGGGCGGGCGCTACGCGGCGCTGCTCAGCGGCGCCGAGGTGGCACCGGACGCCGGGATCGCGCGGTCCAGCCCGGCGCTCGCCTGAGCCTCGCGGCTAGGCGACCGCGTCGATGTTCAATCGCACGTAGTCGACCGTCACGGGCTCGCCGACGCTCTCGAGCAGCTCGTCGAGGAAAGGCTCCCGCAGGTCCTCGGGTAGCTGCCGCAGGTGGGGCTCGAAGATGATGGTGGCCAGGAACTCGCGCGGGTGCTCGGGCAGCCGTGGCGACGGTGCCAGCCAGCAGTCGGCTGCCGCGAACCCAGCCGCGTGAAGCCGCTCGCGTGTCTGCTCGGGTCCTGCGTAGTTCCAGGGGGCGCGCCAGCCGGCGAAATGCTCGGCGTACGGGTCGCGCGAGAGGATCGCCCGCCCGTGCCCGCGAAGGACGTCGATGTTTCCCTCTCCCCCACACTGCGCAACCAGACGCCCGCCCGGGCGAAGGGCTCGTCGCAGCCGCCGGAACAACGCATCGTGGTCGGAGATCCAATGGAAGGTCGCGGTCGACAGCACGGCGTCCACCGGGGCCTCGAGCTCGAGCTGGAGCAGATCGGCCACGCGGACATCCGCGTCCGCTCCGAGGCGCACGCGCGCGGCGTCAACCATCGACGGCGACTCGTCGACCGCGATCACGCGGCCGCGCGGTAGCCGGTCCACCAAGGCCTCGGTGATCCGCCCCGACCCGCAGCCTGCGTCGAGCACGACCTCGTCGCCGGTCATCTCGAGCCGCTCGAGGACCTCGCGACCGAGTGCCTCCATCGGTCCCGAGATCCGGTCGTAGCTCGCTCCATCCCACTCCCGCACCGGCATGCGTGTGTACGTTATCACGTACTCGCGTCTGCTGCGAGCTCCACCAGCAGCCTGGACAGCGCGCCGCCCTGCCAGGCGATCGGCGACGGTGCAGGCGGCCCGGCGGCCTCCACGACGAGCCTCGCGCCCGCGATCGTTCGCGCGTAGAGCTCGCCGACGGCGAGGGGATGACCCGGATCGGCCTCGTCACGGCTGGCAACGACGAGCGTTGGCAGCTCAATCTCGGCGAGCTGCTCGAGCGACTCGAAGGGGCGAGACCGCGGCACAGCCTGCAGCGCGTCGGCCACCGCCTCGGGATGCTCGTGCAGGGAGAGCCGTTGGCGCAGCACCTTCTCCACCGTCTCGCGCCAGCGCTCCGGCACGGCCGCCAGGTCGTAGGCGCGCACGAACCCCTCGACGCCCCCCTCCCGTAGACCGTCGGCGAGCGCGTCCCAACGCGCGATCCCGGCGGCATCCTCGGGCGAGGACGGGTCGAACGACGGCGTGATCAGCGCCAGCGCCGCGACCCGCTCGGGACGGCGCAGGGCGAAGCTCACGGCGGTGTGGGCGCCCATCGACGCGCCGGCCAGCACCGCCCGCTCGACCCCCGCGGCGCCGAGCACCGCCTCGAGATCGCCGGTCAGCTGGTCGTAGCCGTAGTCGAGCGGGTCGGTAGCCGGCGCGGACTGGCCGTGCCCACGAGCGTCGTAGGCGATCACGGGCTGCCCGGAGCGCTCCAGGACGCGGGAGCCCATCACCACATAGCGACGCGTCGCCGTCAGGCCGTGCAGGAGGACTACCGGGATCCCCTCGGGACCCAACCGCTGGCCGATCGTCGATCGGTCACCCGGGGCGACCGGGCCGTCGCCGACAGCTCGCCGACCGCTCTGCTCGCCGGATAGCCTCACCCCGTCGTGCCTCGCGGTAAGCGGCTCGAGCTCCAAGGACACGCTCAGAGGTCTATCAGCCGGGCGACCACGCATCGGCGGTCTGGGACTCGGGTTGGGGCCCTGCTCAGGCCGGCACGGCCGCGTGCGAGCGCACGAGCTCGGCTGCGCGCTCGGGCCGCTCCCAGAAGAACAGATGACCGACGCCATCGAAGATCTCGAGCTTCGACCCCGGTATCAGGCTCGCGATCTGCCGCCCGTTCTCGACCGGCAGCATGAGATCGTCGGTTCCGTGGATCACGAGCGTCGGCACCGTGAGCTCGTGCAGGCGAGCGCTCGTGTCGTGTGCGACGCAGGCCTGCAGCTGGGCCATGATCACGGGCACGGCGACCGCGCGCTGCTCAGAGATCGCGAGGAAGGCGGCGTAGGCGATCGCGTCCTGCGCCATCGTGTTCGAGACGTTCACCTCCCAGGCCGTCCGCAGCGCGAGCTCGCGGTCGCCGGACATCATGCCTTCCGACAGCCGTTGCAGCACCCACGGCGGGCCCTCCGTGGCGTCGGGGCCGCCACAGTACGTGCAGCCGAGAGCGAGCGTCCGCACCTGCCCGGGGTGTTTGAGCGCGAGCTCCTGCCCGATCATGCCGCCCATCGAGATCCCGAGCACGTGGGCCGAGTCGAGCTCGAGCGCCGAGAGCAGGGCCGAGGCGTCCTCGGCGAGCTGCGTGATCGTGATCGCTTCGGTGAGCGGGCTGCTCACTCCGACGCCGCGATGGTCGTAGACGATCACCTCGAAGTCGCGCCGCAGCAGCTCGAGGAACGGCTCGCCCCAGGTGAGGGCCGTGCCGCTCATCCCCATGATCAAGAACAGCGGCGGACCCGATCCACTGCGCTCGTAGTCGAGTTCGATCTCACCGGCGCGAACCGTGGGCACCGACCGATCCTACATACGCACGGCAGCGGCCGCGCGCCCCGCGCTCCTACACGGGCAGCACGAGCTGGTCGTCCGACCTTCGCGCCTCTGCCGCGCTGGCGATCGTCTGCGGCCGGTCGGGTTCGTCCCCGCCGGGTTCGCTCGAGGTCAGGCCCGCAACGCGCACCCCAAGCAGCCGCACCGGGCGCGCGGGCGCGTACTCCTGCAGCAGCTGCAGCGCGACCTCGGTGACCGAGGCGACGTCGCAGGTCGCCTCGGCGACGGTGCGAGCCCGGGTGACTGTCGTGAAGTCGTCGAGACGGACCTTGATCCCGATCGTGCGCCCACGACGCCCGTTGCGGGCGAGCCCCGCGCACAGCTCAGCCGCCATGCGCACGAGCGCCTCGCGCAGCT
>Ga0210409_10005373_pt1 | contig 13467 bp, 7 predicted proteins | sample IncBWH17MmetaG_FD_161649 | JGI IMG/M metagenome (GOLD analysis project Ga0210409, IMG submission 161649) | Forest soil microbial communities from Barre Woods Harvard Forest LTER site, Petersham, Massachusetts, United States - Inc-BW-H-17-M | ecosystem: Environmental > Terrestrial > Soil >... | reverse complement strand
TTAACGATGTCTTCACGGACATTTCACCGTTGTTCGTGATCAACAACGAGAGCGGGTGGTACGAAGGCTGGATGATTCACGACCTCGTCGTACCGGCGACAGCCGCCCCGCGCGCTGACGGTCATGCGCAATTCGGCACGCTTACCGCGCAGGACGCCCAACAGCTCCAGGAGATCGGGCGACACCACAACATCGCTGGCGCAATCTTCACGGTTGACGGCAACGAGGTGCAATTCCCCAGCAAGTCCGACCACTTTCCGGATCGGCAGACCAATGTCGTGTCTCTGTTTGAAAGCATGGGTGCCTATAACGCCTTGCAGCAGAGCGATGTCCACTCGTACTGGGAGTTCAACTACCTGGGCACCAATTGGATACATCCCCTGTACGAGTTGCCCTTCACCGGCGGCTTTCCCGATGACTTCGCCAGGGCTCCAGATGCCTTTCAGGAAGGCGAGATAGGGAAATTGCAGTCGATCGTTCCAGGTTCGGGGCCTCGAGGAATCGTCAACGAGGCCAATGTCGTCGGCGACAATCCAGCGCTGCCCCGCGATCCGGACAAATTTGACGGTAGCGCGGATGCACAACGGGAATTTCGCCAGCGGGGCGTTCCGAGCGGTCTCGCGAACGAGATCTATCTGGACGTGTATGCGAGGCCCGCCTCCTTTGAACCCGGGGTGAAGAACCTGCAGCGCCGGCTGTTCGATGCCTATGCCGCGGAAGTGGCGCGCGTGGACAAGAATCACGACGGCATCATCTCGGCCGTTGAGGGCGATATCGACACCGCCTCCGACGGCTTCCCGACTAATGACCGGCTGTTCCTCCCGCCGACGGCATTCAATCGCTTTGCTGTTACGCGGGAGATAAACGACGGACTACTCGCGCCGCGCTTTGCACCAAGCCAGCGCGCCTGGGTTCTGACAGGCTTTCGCGTGGCTGTGACGCCTGCGGTACCGGCATCTGCCGGGCGCGATGCCGACGATCGCTGATTCGGAACCGGTAGCTCACGTCTGAGCGCGCAGGGGCACGAGCACGAGACTCGTGCCCCTGCTGCGGCCGCAAGCCTCGGGACAGGGATTGGAGCGGGTGATGGGAATCGAACCCACGTTAGCAGCTTGGGAAGCTGCAGTTCTACCATTGAACTACACCCGCTCGAGGGGCGGTATTTTACGCTAATCAGAAGGGGTAGTTGATCCCGCTGAACACCGCGGCACGGCCCGGTCCGTAGCCGACGTCGACATAGCCGACGACGTGCGGGCTCGCGACGGCGCGTACGCCGAGCCCGAGCACGCCGTGCAGGTGTGAGAGCGGACTCGTCCCGGGGGCCGCGAACACCTTGCCCATGTCGATGAAGGGCGCGAGCTCGAGACTCACCTGGGTGCCGAAAGCGGCGAAGCCTGCGACGCGCGTCCGCGCCTCAAGCCCGGCGGCCACGACGTTGGCGTCGAGGAAGCGGCCGGCACCGTCGGAACGCAGCGGCTCGGCCTCGCCCGGAATGCTCCGGTCGCCGCCGAGGCTCGACAGTGCCCAGAAGGGCGCCTCCCTCGACGACGGCATGTAGCGCACGGCAGCGTGCCAGGCGATCGTGAGGGTATCCGCGAGCGGCTGATAGCCGCGGGCCTCCGCACCCAGGTAGCTGTAGGAGACCGAGCTCCCGAGCGCGTGGCTGACGAAGCCCGCGTAGACGAGGTAGCGCACACCGCTCCGTGGAATGACCACAGAGTCCCGTGTGTCGTAGGCGAGGCTCAGGCGCTCATCGAGCACGTGCTCCGAACCGATGCCCGCCTGTCCGGGGAACAGCGTCCCGATCGATGGCACGCCGGGCAGCACGCCGGGCAACACCTCGACATAGCGCCACCGCAGCAGGTTCGCGAGCTGCAGCGCGCGGCTGAAGTTGTGCCCGACCGTCAGGTCCACGCGCCCCTGGTTGTCGAGATAGGTCGACTCGTTCGCGGTGTGCGAGTTGTTGCCGAGTCCGAAGAAACGCGGCGTGCCGCTACGGTCGTAGATCGCCTCGACTGACCAGCTGAGCTCACCGCTGCGCGTCTCGCCGGTGGCGTAGCGCCCGTCGAACTCGCGTTCGACGCGCTCCTTGGCGCCGCCGACCACGGTCCACTCCGTGTCGGCCGACGGAAAGCCGAACCAGCGCATCCGGCTGCCCCAGCCGAAATACTGATTGCGGATGACATCCGGGGCGATGATCCCGACGATCTGATCCTCGGCGTTGGTCTGCAACACCGTCGGAATCACCCCGAGCGTCGTGCCGCTGTAGGGGTCGAGATCGATTTCCGGGATCGGAATGAAAGGCGCGGTGGCGGGATCGAGCCAGCGGCCGAGGCCGCTCTCGTCGGCGCCCGCGAGCCGGGCGGCGCACAGCGCCAGCACGCAGGCGCAGGCGCGGGCGCCGGCCGCGAACGCGGTGGCGCGGCGCCGGCGCGGACGCTGCCTCAGTGAGCCGGATTCCAGCGGTACGTGCCTTCGATGCCGTAGGTCCGCGGAGCGCCCGGAATGTTCCACGCGATCGTGGGCGTCGGCACCAGCGTCCCGAGCGGTGTCGGGCTGAAGGCCTCGACCGTGCCGCCGGTGTAGGCGTAGCGCTTGTCGGTGAGGTTGTAGCCGAACAGCGCCAGCTCCCAGCGGCGCCCCCGACCCGCGAGCGCCACGCGCCCGTTCAGGGTTCCATAGGAGGCCTGGGAGTTGAAATCGTTGATGACGTTGAATTGCACCTTGTCCTGCCAGGCGTAGTCGGCGCGCAGGGTGAGATCGCCGGCCGCGGTCGGAACCTCGACGACGGCGCCGAGCGAGGCCTGGTAGCGCGGCGTCTGGTAGAAGTCGTTGCCCGAGAGATCGACCGCCGGGCCGCCAGGCACCGGCTGATAGAGGAAGCTCACGTAGCGCGCGTCGGTGTAGCCGAACGAGCCCTCGAGCGAGAACTGCCGCACCACGCGCCAGCGGGTCTCGAGCTCCACGCCGCTGATGTGCGCGCGGCCGGCGTTCGTGACCAGGGTGGACGGGGTGCCGTCGATGAGCTCCGCCAGCAGCCGCTGCATGTCGTCATAGTTGCCGTAGAACACGTCGCCGTTGATGAGCAACGTGTGCTCGAGCAGGTCGGCCTTGAGCCCCACTTCGTAATCGGTGAGCTGCTCGGGGCGGAACGGCTGGTCGGTGAGCGATGCCACCGGCACGTTCCAGCCGCCCGATCTCTGGCTGCGGCCGATGCGCGCGTAGGCGTTGAGCTCCGGCGTCAGCCGGTAGCGCGTCGACAGCTCCCACGACCAGAACTGGTAGCCGACGCTGTGATCGTCCGGGGGACAGGGGCCTGGCGGTGCGCCGCCTATGGTGCAGTTCTGGCCGAGGCCCGGAACGACCACGTAGTCGTTCTCGTCGAGCTCGCGCCGGTCGTCCGTGCGCCTGAGGCCCGCGGCTGCGAACCAGTCCGGGGTCAGCTGGTATTCGCCGTGCACGTAGGCGGCATAGGAGCGGTTGGTCACGGAGTTGGCCTCGTACACCGGCAGCGGCGCGAACTCGCCCGTGAGATCGAAGCAGGTCGGGGCCGCGGGGCAACCGGTCAACTGCGCGACCTGGCCGAGCGCACCGAGGAACTGCTGCGACGCCGGCGCATGCACCGACGGCGCCGAGCCGTCGTCCTTGAACCAGTAGAGACCCGCGACCCAGTCGAGCCGGTTGCCGAGCGACTTGCCGTTCAGTTGCAGCTCTGCGCTCTTCTCCTTCGAGGTATTCGACAGCGTCGAGTCCGCGAGCGGCAGCGGCGAGGCGTCGACGTCGAGCGCCGTGGTGGCGTCGAGGTGCCGGTAGCCGAGGATCAGCTTGAGCGCGAGACCGCCCTCGAGCACGTGCGTGGCAGTGAGTTGCAGGGCATCGGTGCTGGCGTTGTCGCTCGCCGGGAAGCTGCCATCCGTCTGGAAGGGATTCGTGGGGAATGCCACCGTTGGAATCCCCGGGATCATCGCAAACGGCGCGAGCGCGCCGCCGAGCTGCGCCACGAGCGTCCCGGGAGGCGGGCCGGTGAGCGGGTGCAGGATGGCGCCGGCCTCGCGCGCCTCGAAGCGCTCATAGGTGAAGTAGACCTCGTCGGCCGCGTCCGGCTTCCACAGCGCCCCGACCCGCGCCTGGTAGCGGTTCTGGTTCTCGAGGTCGTCCTGTCCCGAAGCGACGCTCGATCCGAAGCCGTCGCGCACGTTGCTCTGGAAGGCGAAGCGCAGGCCGAAGGTATCGCTCACCGGCACGTTCAGGATGGCGCGGCCCATGAACTGGCCGTAGTCGCCGCCCGCGGCCGCGAGCTCCACCGCCGGGCGATCGAGCTCCGGGCGATGCGTGAGCAGCAGGATCGAGCCGCCGGTGTTGTCGCGCCCGAACAGCGTCCCCTGCGAGCCGCGCAGGATCTCGACCGAGTCGATGTCGAGCAGCGTCGCCATCGAGCCCTGGCCGCTCGCGACGTACACGCCGTCGACGTACAGTCCCACCGCCGAATCGAACACGATCGCATCGCGGTTCACCGTCTGGCCGCGCATGCTGATGTCGAGCGCCGATACCGACTGCGGCGAGGCGTACATGTGGGTGTTGGGTACGTCGCGCCCGACGTCCTCGAGCAGCAGCGCGGAAGCTTCGCGCAGTTCCTCGCCGGTGCGCACGCTGACGGCGAGGGGTGTGTCCTCGACCGGCTCGGCGCGGCGGCGGGCGTAGACGATGACCTCCTGCAGCCGCCCGGCATCGGCGTCCGCCGACGCCGCCGGCGCCTCGTCCGCGGGCGTCGCCAGGGGCGCACCCGACATCACGCCGAGCGCGAGCCACGCGGCCGCGCACCCTGGACCCAGCGCCCTGCCACGGACGCGCACTGCAGGCTCTCTAAGGCTCATCATGACCGTCCGGTTGAGCGTTGCGGCCGACTGCCTTCTCGGGACCGGCTGGGCGGGAGAATGTAACAGATTGTTCCATTCTATAATCATCCGAACGGATCTCCCGAGCGTACCGAAGGCCTGGAAATGAGTTCAGAAGCCGGGCGGCGCGAGCGCGCCGTGTGTGTCTACTGCGCCTCGAGCCGCTCCTCGCATCCCGATTACCGCGCCGCCGCACATCGCCTCGGCGAAGTGCTCGCGGCCGCGGGGCTCGCCATCGTCTACGGCGGGGGCGCGTCCGGCTCGATGGGCGCGCTGGCGGATGGCGCGCTCGCGAGCGGTGGGCGCGTCGTCGGCATCCTGCCGCGCTTCATGGCGGACCTCGAATGGGGCCACCGCGGGCTCACCGAGCTCGAGCTGGTCGAAGACCTGCGCGTGCGCAAGCACCAGATGTTGACGCGCAGCGATGCCGCGATCGCGCTGCCGGGCGGCTCGGGTACGCTCGAGGAGCTGCTCGAGGCGATCACGCTCAAGCGCCTCGGCCTCTATCTCAAGCCGATCGTGTTGGTGAACACGCGCGGCTTCTTCGCACCGCTCCTCGAGCTGCTCGATCATGCCGTGGCCGAGCGCTTCATGGACCGCCGTCACCTCGACATGTGGCAGGTGGTCGCGCGCCCCGAGGAGGTCCCCGGGGCGCTCGCCGCCGCGCCCGCCTGGTCCGCCGCCGCCCGCGACTTCGCTGCCCTGTGACCCGCGCGCCTCAGGCGCGCGCGCGCCGCGCTGCGGCGAGATCGAACGGCAGTGAGTGCAGCCGGATGCCGGTCGCATCGCGCACCGCGTTCGCCACCGCCGGCGCGATCGGCGGCGTGCCGGGCTCGCCCACCCCGGAGGGCGGATTGGCCGAGGGCACGATGTAGACCTCGATGAGCCGCGGCATGTCGGGCAGGCGCAATACCTGATACTGGTGAAAGTTGCTCTGATCGACGTGCCCGTCGGTGAGCGTGATCCGGCCGAGCAGCGCCGCCGACAGGCCGTAGCCGATGGCGCTCTGCATCTGCGCCTTCACCACATCCGGCGTGACCGCGATCCCGCAGTCGACGGCACACACGACGCGGTCGACGCTGACACGATCGCCTTTGACCGTGACCTCGGCGATCTGCGCGACCACCGTGCCGAAGGACTCGTGCACCGCCACGCCGCGGCCGCGGCCGCCGGCCTTGGCGAACGGCTGGCTCCAGCCGGCCTTCTCGGCGGCGAGCTTGAGCGCGCCGGTGTGGCGCGGGTGCTTGCCGAGGAGCCCGAGGCGAAAATCGACCGGGTCCCTGCCGGCCGCCTGCGCGAGCTCGTCGATCATCACCTCCTTGGAATAAGCGGTATGCGTATTCTCGACCGAGCGCCACCATAGCACCGGCACGCCCACCAACGGCCGCGTCCAGCTGACGTGCGCGTGATCGAGATCGTATTCCTCGGCGGCGTTGCCACCGACGGCGGTGGGATCGACGCCGTTCTTGACCAGCACGGGCTCGAACGGCGTGCCGATGACGATCGACTGCCCGACCAGGCGCTGCCGCCAGGCGACCTTGCCATCCTTGTCGATGCCGGCCTCGATGCGGTGATAGTTGAGCGGCCGGTAGCGGCCGCCGGTGATGTCGTCCTCGCGTGTCCAGATGAGCCGCACCGGATACTTGCCGCCGGTGGCCTTGGCGATCGAGGCGACCTCCGAGACGAAGTCGGAGTCAGGGGTGGCACGGCGCCCGAAGGTGCCGCCGGCCGCGAGCGTATGGATGGCGACCTGCTCGGGCTTGAGGCCCGTCATGGCCGCCGCGGCTGCCTGATCGGCGGTCTGCATCTGGCAGCCCGCCCAGATCTCGCACTTGTCGGCGCTCAGCGCGCACACCGCCGTGAGCGGCTCCATGGTCGCGTGCGCGAGGTAGGGAAACTCGAACTCGCCCGCGACGCGCTTGACGGCGTGTGCCAGCGCCGCGTCCGCATCGCCCAGCTGCGCGGCAGTGACCGCGTCCTTCCCGCGGGCCAGCTCGCGATACTCCTTCATGAGCTGCGCCGTGCCGCGCTTCTCCGCGGCCGACTCGTCCCAGGTGACGCTGAGCGCCTCGCGCCCCTTCTTCGCCGACCACATGTCGCGCGCGACCACCGCGACACCGCGCGGGATCTCGACGACGTCGACCACGCCCGCGACCGCCTTCGCCTTGCTGGCGTCGAACGACTTCACCTTGCCGCCGAAGCGCGGCGGCCTGGCGACGACCGCGGTCATCATGCCCGGCAGCCGCACGTCGATCGCGTACCGCTGCGTGCCGGTCGACTTGGCCTGCGCGTCGAGCCGCGGCAGCTTCTCCCGGCCGACGATCTTGAAGGCGGCGGGGTCCTTGAGGGTGACCTTCGCAGGGACCGCTTGCCTGGCGGCGGCGCCGGCGAGCTCGCCGAGGGTCGCCTTGTGCCTCGAGCCGGCGTGCGCGACCACGCCCTCGCTCACGGTCACCTCGGTCGCGGGCACACCCCACTGCTGCGCGGCGGCAGCCACCAGCATGGCGCGGGCGGTGGCGCCTGCCTCGCGCAGCTGCGTCCAGGAGTTGGCTACGGCCGTGGAGCCGCCGGTGAATTGCGCATGCACGCCGAGCGGCACGAAGGCGAGATTCTGATACAGAGGAACCTGCGCGGGCGCGCTCTCGACCCGCATCTGCTGCCACGAGGCGTCGAGCTCCTCGGCGACGATGGCGGGGAGGCCGGTCCACACGCCTTGCCCGGCCTCGAGGTGCTTGCAGAGCACGGTGACCGTGTTGTCGGGCGCGATGCGCACGAACGGCATCTCGAGGGGCGCCGCGGGGACGGCCGCGCCCCCGCCCGATCCGGCGGCGCCGCAGCCGGGCAGGATCACGCCGAGCGTAAGGCCGCCGCCGGCAAGGGTGGTGAGCTCGAGGAACTGGCGGCGGGTCAATGCGCCGGGGCTGGCTTCTTCCAGATAGCGTACGTACATGGCTCAACTCCCCGCGGGCTTCGGCGCACCGAGCGCCGCAGCCGCCTGGTGAATGGCTGCGCGGATGCGCACATAAGTGGCGCAGCGGCAGATGTTGCCGGCCATGGCGGTGTCGATGTCGGCGTCGGTCGGTTGCGGATTGCTGGCGAGCAACCCGGCGGCCGACATGATCTGTCCGCTCTGGCAGTAGCCGCATTGCGGCACATCGAGCGCGATCCACGCCTGCTGCACCGCCCTGCCGGCGGGCGTCGCCAGGCCCTCGATCGTAGTGATGCTCTTGCCCGCCGCGGCCGCGACCGGCGTGACGCACGAGCGCGTCGGTTGTCCGTCGATGTGCACCGTGCAGGCGCCACAGAGCGCCATGCCGCAGCCGAACTTGGTGCCGCTCAGCTCGAGATGATCGCGGATCGCCCACAGCAGGGGCATATCCGGATCGACGTCGAGCTCACGGCTCTCCCCATTGACGGTCAGCTTGATCGACATACAGGCTCCTCCCCTGACGCGCTGTCGCCGCAGTCGCGATCTAAGGCGCGTCGGCCGCGCCCCGCCATCCCCCGTTGGGGAGATTAACCGACTTTAATCATTTGCCCACCCGTGGAGAACCTCGCCAGGCTTAACGTGCGCCGATGCGCGCCTGGCTGGCTCCTGATGGAAGGATCCGCCCCGGGCGGATTGCTTCGTTGCGTCCGTCGGGCGGGCGCCCGTTACTGCTCGCGTGCAGCGCCTTCCTGATCGCGGGCTGCAGCCTCGGGCCCCGCTACCACAAGCCCGACATTCCGCCTCCCCATGACTGGGTGACGCAGGGCGATGCCGCCGCGCCGGAGTGGCCGTCCGCCGAGTGGTGGCGCGGCTTCAACTCGCCCGATCTCGATGCCTTCATCGCCGCGGCCGAGCGCGCCAACGACGATCTGCGGGCGGCGGTGGCCCGCGTGGACGAGGCGGATGCCGAGCGGCGTATCGCCCGGGCGCCGCTCCTGCCCGCGCTCGCCGTGAGCGCGGCCGCGACGCGCGCGCGCTCGGGGGTACAGGGCGGCGGCTACTCGACCGGCGACAATTTCAACCCGCTGCTCACGGCGAGCTACCAGCTCGACTTCTTCGGCAGGAATCGCGCGCAGCTCGCGGCGGCCACCGCCACCGCCCACGCGAGCCGCTACATCCGCGGCACGGTCGAGCTCACGGTGATGGCGGGCGTGGCCACCAGCTACTTCCAGGCGCTCGAGCTGCGCGACCGGCTCGCGGTCGCCGGCTCGAACCTCGCCAACGCCTCGCAGGTGCTGCACGGGCTCGAGCTCGAGGAGCACGCCGGCATCGCTACCGCGCTCGATGTGGCGCAGCAGCGGACCGTGGTCGCGACGGTCAACGCCTCGATACCGCCGCTCAGGCAGCAGCTGCGCCAGAGTCTCGACGCGCTGGCGATCCTGGTCGGTTCCACCCCCGAGGCGGTCGACGTCACGAGCGGCGGGCTCGATGCCCTGAGCCAGCCGGCGGTGCGGCCGGGCCTGCCGTCGGAGCTGCTCGCGCGGCGCCCGGACGTCGCCGCGGCGGAGGCGCAGCTGATCGCCGCTAACGCCAACATCGCCGCGGCACGCGCCGCGTTCTTTCCCACCATCAACCTCACCGCCGATGGCGGTTATGAGAGCCCGGCGCTCGCGACGCTGCTCACGCCGGCGAGCCGCGTTTGGTCGCTCGGGGCCGGCCTCACGCAGCCGATCTTCCAGGGCGGGGCGCTGCTCGGCGGCTACTCGCTGGTCAAGGCGCAGTACCAGGAGCTGCTCGCCGACTATCACAAGGCGGTGATCTCGGCGCTCGCCAATGTCGAGGACGCCCTCGTCGCCGTGCAGCAGACGGGCGAGCAGGTCAGCCGGCAGCAGCAGGCGACCGAGCAGGCGCGCCGCGCCTACCGCTTCGCGCAGGCGCAAATGCACGCCGGGACCATCAACGTACTGACACTTCTCAACACGGAGACGACCTTGTTCACGGCCGAGGATGCCCTGGCGCAGGCGAAATACGCGCACCTGCAGTCGCTGGTATCGCTCTACCAGGCGCTCGGCGGCGGTTGGCAGCAGAAGGACGAGCCGCTGTGAAGGTGAGACTCCCGCCCGCCATCGCGGCGCGCCTCGAGATGGTTCCCCGCCGCACCGTCTGGGGCATCGCCGGCGGCGCCGTGGCGCTCGTGCTCGGCGCTTATTGGCTGCTGCACAAGCCGGCCGCGCATCCTGCGGACCCGCCGGCGGTGGCGGTGAACGTCGCGACCGTTACGCGCGGCGACGTGCCCGAGTATCTCGAGGGCCTCGGCACTGTGCAGGCCTTCTACACCGTCACCGTGACTGCGCGCGTCGACGGGCGCATAGACAACGTGGCGTTCCGCGAGGGACAGGACGTGAAGAAGGGCGCGCTGCTGGTGCAGATCGACCCGCGCCCCTACCAGGCGGCGCTCGGCGTGGCGATCGCCGCGCGCGACAAGGACCGCGCGCAGCTCGAGAACGCGCGCCGTGATCTCGAGCGCTACGAGGAGCTCGCGCCCGAGGACCTGGCCAGCAAACAGACCGTCGACACCCAGAAGGCGCTCATTGCGCAGCTCATCGCCCAGGTCAAGGGCGACGAGGCAGCGATCGACAATGCCCGCACCAACCTCGACTACGCCACGATCACCTCGCCGATCGAGGGGCGCACCGGCATCCGTCTGGTGGACCCCGGCAACAACGTGCACGCGACCGACACCACCGGCATGGTGGTCGTCACCCAGATCGAGCCGATCTCGATCATCTTCAGTCTCCCCGAGGAGAACTTCACCCAGCTCTCGGCGGCCCTCGGGCGCGGCGCGGTCACGGCGGTGGCGCTGTCGCGCGATGATAAGGACGAGCTCGACCAGGGCACGGTGGCCCTGATCGACAATCAGATCGACCAGACTACGGGCACGATCCGCGTCAAGGCGACGCTGCCCAACAGGCAACGCCGGCTCTGGCCCGGCGAGTTCGTCAACGTGCGCGTCCTGACGCAGACCCGCCGCCAGGTGCTCACCATTCCCGCGAGCGCACTGCAGCGCGGCCCGGACGGGCTCTTCACCTACCTGGTCAGGGCGGACTCGACCGTTGCGGTCGCGCCGGTGAGCGCGAGCGAGCCGGCAGGCAACGTGGTCGTCGTCGACCAGGGTCTCGCCGCCGGCGATCAGGTGGTGACCAGCAACTTCTACCGCCTGCAGCCCGGCACACGCATCCGCGCCAACACCGCGGCGGAGGGCGGCGCGCCGCAGAACCTGCCGGCGCCGCGCCAGGCCGGCAGCGGCCAGACCGGCGCTACCGAGCCCGCGTCGTGAACATCTCCCGCCCCTTCATCGAGCGCCCGGTCGCGACCACGCTGTTGATGGCGGGCGTGTTCCTGGTCGGGCTCGCCGCCTTTCCGCTCCTGCCGGTGGCGCCATTGCCGCAGGTCGACTTCCCGACCATCCAGGTGAGCGCGCAGCTCCCGGGGGCGAGTCCGGAGATCATGGCCTCCTCGGTCGCGCAGCCGCTCGAGACGCAGTTCGCGCAGATCCCGGGCGTCGCTCAGATGACCTCGACCAGCGTGCTCGGCACCGCGCAGATCACGCTGCAGTTCAACCTCGACCGTAACATCGACGGCGCCGCGCAGGACGTGCAGACCGCGATCGACGCCGCCGGCGGCCAGCTGCCGAAGAATCTGCCGGCGCCGCCCACGCAGCGCAAGGTGAATCCGGCCGACTCGCCCATCCTGATTCTCGCGGTGCACTCCGACGTGCTGCCGGTCACCGCCGTCGACGACTACGCCGAGACCGTGATCGCGCAGCAGCTCTCGCAACTGCCGGGTATCGCCCAGGTGACGGTCGGCGGGCAGCAGAAGCCCGCGGTGCGCGTGCAGATCGATCCGGTGAAGCTCGCCGCCGTCGGACTGCAGCTCGAAGACGTCGCCAATCTCATCAGCACCGCGACCGTCGATGCGCCCCAGGGGGCGATCACCGGCCCCGAGAAGAACTTCACCATCTACGACAACGATCAGCTGCTCAAGGCCGCGCCCTGGAACGACGTCATCCTCGCCTATCACAACGGCGCGCCGATCCGCATCCGCGACGTCGGCGTTGCGGTCGATGGGCCCGAGAACACCCAGGTGCGCGGCTTCCAGAACGGCAAGACCGGCATCCTGCTGCTCGTCTACAAGCAGCCGGGCACCAACGTCATCGAGGCCGCGCGCCGGGTGAAGGCGGCGCTGCCGCACGCGCTCACCTCCGTACCCCCGTCGCTCAAGGTCGATCAGGTCATCGACCGCACCGTGACCATCCAGGCCTCGGTGCGCGACGTAGAGGTCTCGCTCGCAATCGCCATCGTGCTCGTGGTGCTGGTGATTTTCCTGTTCCTGCGCAGCTTCTGGGCCACCGCCATCCCCGGCATCACCGTGCCGCTCGCGCTGTTCGGCACCGCGGCGCTCATGTACCTCGTGGGCTACAGCCTCGACAATCTGTCGCTGATGGCGCTCACGATCGCGGTCGGCTTCGTGGTCGACGACGCGATCGTGATGCTCGAGAACATCTACCGCCACATCGAGGAGGGCCTCACGCCCTACCAGGCGGCCATCAAGGGCGCGGGCGAGATCGGCTTCACCATCCTCTCGATCAGCATCTCGCTGATCGCGGTGTTCATACCGCTGCTGTTGATGAGCGGCATCATCGGCCGGCTGTTCCGCGAGTTCGCCGTTACCGTGACCATGACCATCGCGGTGTCGGCAGTGGTAGCGCTCACCCTCTCGCCGATGATGGGCGCCCTGTTCCTGCGCGACGAGCGGCACGCGCAGCATGGCCGCCTCTACATGCGGCTCGAGCGCGGCTTCGAATGGCTGATCGACCACTACACACGCGGCCTCGACTTCGTCCTGCGGCACCAGCGCGCGACGCTCGCGAGCTTCCTCATCACCGTCGCCGTCGCCGTGGCGCTCTACGTCATCGTCCCCAAGGGCTTCTTCCCGCAGCAGGACACCGGCATCATCGCCGGCCTGACCGACGCTCCGCAGGATGTGTCCTTCAAGCAGATGCTGCGGCTGCAGCACAATCTCACCGCGATCGCCGCCAAGGACCCCGGGGTCGCGAGCTACGCCGCCTTCGTCGGCGGCGGCCGCCCGCTCAACAACGGCTTCGTCATCCTCGGGCTCAAGCCGCGCGACGAGCGCGACGCGACCGCGGACCAGATCATCGACCGGCTGCGCAGGAAGATCGCCGCCGTGCCCGATGGCACGCTGTTCCTGCAGGCGCAGCAGGACCTCAACGTCGGCGGCCGCCTGAGCCGCACCCAGTACCAGTTCACGCTGCAGGATCCGAGCCTCGAGGAGCTCAACACCTGGGCGCCGCGGCTGCTCGGCGAGCTCAAGAAGCTCCCCGAGCTGCGCGACGTGGCCTCGGACCAGCAGTCGAGCAGCACCAAGGTGGCGCTGGTCATCGACCGCGACCAGGCGGCGCGCTTCGGTATCCAGCCGGCACTCATCGACAACACGCTCTACGACGCCTTCGGCCAGCGCCAGGTGACGCAGTACTTCACCCAGCTCAACAGCTACCACGTGGTGCTGGAAGTGAGCCCGCCGCTGCTCGGCGACCCGGACACCCTGAGGAAGATCTACATC
>Ga0210409_10005372_pt1 | contig 13467 bp, 8 predicted proteins | sample IncBWH17MmetaG_FD_161649 | JGI IMG/M metagenome (GOLD analysis project Ga0210409, IMG submission 161649) | Forest soil microbial communities from Barre Woods Harvard Forest LTER site, Petersham, Massachusetts, United States - Inc-BW-H-17-M | ecosystem: Environmental > Terrestrial > Soil >... | reverse complement strand
AAAGCTTCTCCGCCCGTGAGAGAAAACGCTTGGAGAACTGCGGTGGATGCGGTATTTTGGCCGGCATCAGAATTTAGGGGCCGCGGGGCGCAATGCATCTAAGAATGAACAGAATGGCCGGGGCTTGGGGACGAAGCGACCTTGGCGTTCGCCGGGCTGGGTCGACTGGTCAAGGTGACTACCGCTCTCTTCCTGGGTGTGGTCAACGATAGATGCTTTGATGTTCCGTCGGCTCCCAGAGGATTCCAGCCGTGAAATCTCCTCTCCGCCTGCCTCTCTCAGTCTCCGTTTGCGGTTGTGTGCTTTTCTGCCTGACTCTTAGTCTTTCGTCTGCCCTTGAACCTCCGCGCTCGGGAACGGCGGATCAAGCGAATACAACCCCGGTTGCTGTCATCCCCGGGCCCCTTCGCTCTTTTCTGCGGATGGCGGGCATTAGCCAGAAGGTGGCGCCCGTCGATGTGATGCCGCTACTGGCGCGTAACGTCTATGCGCAAGGATATGAGGGCGGCACCAGGACGACCGAATTTCTTATTCTGCTGACCCGCTACGTTCAACAGGCCAGAGAACTATCCACGCTCGCGGGCCCCAATGGCGTAATTCGAGTCTCCAACTGCGAAGAAGCAAGGCCCTTGTTGCATACCCTTGGCTACCGCCCCCGCCAGGAATGCGGTCAACCGACAAGCACATTGGAAACGGCAGACCCTGAGAAGGCATTCCTGACCGTCGACTCTGGTTTTCCGCTTCCCGCACTTGAGCAAACGCTCCAAGGCGGAAAGCCCTTTGCCTACGACTTTCCCGCCACCCGGGTCCCGGTGTTGTTCGGCGAAGCTGAGTGGATGAACGCAGCCAGCAAGAATGACCAGCCATATAGTAAGGACCTGGTCGACACTCTCTTGCATGACCCCGCGATGGCCCGCCTGTATTGGGCGATGTCCAGGCTCGATCCCGATAGTCGGGAAGCCTTGCGAAACTCGGTTGGAATCAGAAAATTGGTTGGAGATGCGGCCGTACTCGATTTTTATGGAGCCTACTTAAGGATCCGTGGCGGGCGCGTGATTGTGCCCGGAGGAGAACAGGCGGAAGCCGCGTGGAAGAATCTTACGGGAGCCAGTCCTGACTCTCCGGGTCCCTTTGTGACCGAGTTGTTGTCACGAGACAAAGGCTGGCTGGCCGCGTATTTCGATGTTCTCTCCCGTGTCAACCGGAGTCAGCAAGCCTATTTCACAGAACCCAACCGGCTGCACCACTTCTACGAGGCTTTGCGTGCGCCGGATCGTTCCGCCCCAGCCACACGCGGAGCTTTTCGGCCCGCGCCTGGTCTTCTCTTATTAGTGACCCGCCTCCAGGTTGACGCCAATGGCGATCCACACATTCCCGGAAATCTGGAGGTGTGGAAAGAGATCCTTCGTCAAAAAAGCGACTCGAGCATCGTCCGCGAGTGGGGCAAACGGGCCAACCATCTAAGCAGCCCCGAGCAACTGCTGCAGACCATGTTCGCGCTGTCGCGGGCCAATACAGAAGTCGGTCCCCTCCAGACCTATCTCGCGCTTAGCGAAATCGAGGGACGGCGCTCTTCACAACAGAGACTAGCCCCGGAAACCGTGAAATTGCTCGCGCGCAAATTCGAAGAATTTAGCGACCAGTATAGAGTTTTCTCAGAGTTTCCCGAACTGAGCGACGCGTCGCTGGTCTTGTTCCTGGAGACCGCATCCAGTTTGGATCACACCACGAACTCTGCGTTGCGCGGTAATGCACTAGGGACATTTCAGGCAAACCTGGGAATCTGGCAGATCCTTGCGCGCCAGGGGCAGATCCCAACGGCCCAGTTGAATGAAAGTTGGCAACAGGCGATCAAGCCTTTTTCGAAAATGCATTCTTCCGCTCAGTTGTACGAAGCTGGTCGCGCTTCGCTCGGGGAAGTCTTATTTGCTGCAACAGGAAAGCGGCGCAACTCGCAAGAGGAGATCATCGAGCTTCTTGCTGGGCCGCGTCAGACGAGCCCCGAAGGAAAGCGGATGCACGAGGAGATCGCGAATCACATTCGCTCAGTTCTCGACAGCCAACGCTTGGTCTCGCTCGATACGGTCCTTGCGATTGGGGATGGCCTGAACGAGAAAGCGCAAGGGAAGCAGGTCGACGAGTCGCTAACCATATTGGCAGGACAGCTCCGGCAATTCGAAATGCCGCGACCCATCTTCACGAACAGTGAACGATCGGAATGGGCCGCGGGCATCTACAACAACAGCCATACCGATTCGGAAATGCGTACCGATTTGACAAAGGTCGTCAAGGGAACAGTCTCACGCAGTCAAATTGAAGATGCCAAAGGTGAGCTGGCTTCTTTCCAGAGAGACATCCTGGTCGGCTTGAACTACGCGTATTATGAGCCCCCGGGCGCGCAGGCCTTGCACACCAATCCTCTGCTGGTTCGGTCACATGACTTTTCCGCCGAAACGGTGGGAGGGATCAAAGCAGTGTGGCAGGCGCCACAGTTGTTCGGGGAGGGCTCGCCGGCGGGCGGCGGTGCGCACCTGGTGGGATCGCTCGCCGATCTTCCATATGTCTTAGCGGAAATCGAGCAAGACTTCATCGCTCCAGAGAATGTTCAAGCGCTAATCTGGAGAGAACTTGTGCCCGGGTTGATGTCCAGTGCCATTCTGCCCCGGTGGTGGGGCGTCAGTCATGATGAACTGCATGCCATCACTCTTTATCAGCGTACCGGCGAAGAATTGTTGACGGCCTCGGCCACGAACTCTGACCTTCGGGCCAAAACGATCTTGATCCTCTCCGAGAGGATTACTCCGCAGGCTCGCGAACAACTCGAACGGGCTTTACAGAGTGGACAGGTCTCGGAATCAGCTTTGCTCGTCACGCCGGCCGACACGTTTTACCTGGCTGGCGAATATCGGCGGAAGTTCCCGGATGATATTTCTTCGTGGGGTTCAGCCGGACAAGAACTGCAGAAACTTTCCGAGCAGCACCCTCAGGATGCCAGTTGGGAACGGCTGTCACGCGATTTTGGCGTACCACATCCGACCCTGGCGCAGACCTATGCCCGTGAACTGCTCAACGTTCCCCCGATTCCAGCGTTCTCCGGCTATTCCAGCCGTCTACTCGCAGAATCGTGGGAGTCGGGCAACCTCTATTGGGCTCGCCTCGCCGATGAAAACGGGTACGCTCCAGAAGCTCTAAACCAGCTTGTACCGGAGCTGACTCGGCGTATGGTGGAAAAGGTATTTGCCACGGATTTCGAGGACTGGCCCGCGCTAGTTCGGGCCATGCGCGAGACCGGCGAGGATTTTCGCCACGGTAAGTTCGGCTCCGTTGCCGTTACCGCGGAAGCATCGGGACGTTGAACACTTGGGGAATCAAAATGAACGAGGATCGAAAGAAGTCGTTCCGTAGAGTGGTCGCAGTCACTATGAAGTATGGTCTCTGTTTGGCACTGGGCCTGGCAATGTTTATTCAGTCTGGCGACCGCGTGGTCGCGCAGGAAGGCGAAGGGCATATCCATGTCATCGTAAACATGGTGCAGCTCAATGTCGCCGTCACTGACAAGAATGGCAACTACATCACAGGCCTCACTCCCAAGGATTTCATCATCACCGAAGACGGTATTCCGGAAAAACTAGCGACCTTTGGCGAAGGCAACGGTCCTACCCATTCGCTGATGGCGGCTGCCACCAACGACAAGCCGGAGCCGTCGGCGGCCGAAGTCGTTGAACAGGCCAGTGCGCGTTCCTCCTTGCTTGATTCCCGCCAAAGTCTGGATGCGCTCGTGGCCGGGGCCAACGTCTTTATTCTGTTCGACACCAGCAACTATATGTACCGCGGTTTTGTGTTTGCCCAGGACGCCATCGCGGATTTCGTGCGTTCGCTCGAAACCGCGGACAAGATCGCCCTCTACTCTTACAGCCGCGACTTGTCACGGGTCGCGACGCTGACTCCGGATCGCGGTGAAGTGTTGCGCGCTGTTCGCACGACCGTGGCTGGAGACGAAGCTGCCCTTTACAACACGCTACTGCTTACTCTTAAGGATGCTGCTCAGTACAAGGGAAGAAAAGTCGTTGTCGTGTTCTCCAACGGACCTGACAATTCGAGCGTCGTGCCTCCTGAAGATGTTGCCGAGTTGGCGCAGTCCTCGGGAATCTCGGTCTACATGATCAGCACACAGCAAGCCAGGCTCGAGCCGGTGTCCACAGCGGTCTTTGAGAGAATGACGGCGGCGACCGGTGGCAAAGCCTATTTCGCGAAGAACTGGAGAGACGAGAAAAAAGCTTTTGCCTCGATTCGCGATGACCTCGCTCACCTGTACTCACTCAGCTATTACCCCCAGCCCAACCAGAATCGCGGCTGGCGCTCGATCAACGTGAAGCTGGTTGGCGATGCGCTGAGGAAGTATCACGTGCGCACGCGCAACGGATATCGTCCCCAGCCGACTCGCTTCGCTTCGGCGCGAACCGATGCCACGGAGGCGAAGTCGGAAGCCAGCAGGGATGCAACTCCGCAATAGATTACAGAGAAAACCATCCCTCAAGAAAAATGCCCTCCCAAGCGGGAGGGCATTTTCATTTTTTATGGATCCCCGGCGCGGATTCCGCGTGCTAGAAGATAAACTTCAACCCCAACTGAATCGACCGCGGACCACCCGAACCGACGGCGGGATTCGCCGCCGCGATGTCGGGCGTTGCACATCCACAACCGAAGGTTCCCGGTGCGCCGGGATCATTCTGGCCGTAGCCATTCTGCCCGCCATAGGGGTTGGCGAAGTTCGGATGGTTAAAGATATTGAAGAACTCGGCCCGGAACTGTGCGCGCAGCCGCTCTCCCAAATGCCAGTTCTTCGCCAAGGAGAAGTCCAGGTTTCTGAAACCGGAGTCTGGGAAGATGTTCCGCCGCATCGTGCCGAATGTTCCATACGCGGGAGGAGTCATGATGGAGTTGCCCTTCGCATAGCACCCGAATGCCGTGAGCGAAGTCATCAGAGCTGGCGTATTTGCCTTCGCGGCGCACGCAGCATTACTCGCTCCAGGGAAGTACGGAATCGGGGTCGGGCCCGACTTGAAATCTGAAGGGTTGCCAGAGAAATCCCAACGCATCGGTGTACCCTGTGGCGGGCTTACCGGCAACCCACCTAAACCAACGATATCCGTCGTCAAATCAATAGGTCCCCAATATTGCGGGCTGGCAAGCGTCGCGATCGAGTTGATCTCCCAGCCTTCCATCATCTGGCCGAATCCCTTCTTCCCCGGGATCGCGTAGGTGATGGATAGCGTCAGCCGGTGGCGAACGTCAAAATCGCTATTACCGTACTCGGCCGCCAGATTGTTGGAGTTTTGCGGCAGGCCGTAGCCAGCTCCAAAGTCCCAGTTCGCTCCCACATCATCTAGTGCGTGTGAATAGGTGTAGCCTGCAATCATGGTGAGCCCGTGGTAATTACGCGACGTTAGAGTTGCCTGCAGACCGTCGTAGTTCGAGCGGTACACGTTCCCCATCATGAAGATGTTGCTCAGGTATGGGAACTTCCCGTTGAACGGCCGCGTGGTGGGATCGCCCGTGCCGGGTCCGCCAGGGCTGGGCGCTTCCTGATTGATGTCCCGAATTCCGGTGAGCCTCGATCCGTGATTTCCCACGTACGACAGATCCAGAGACAGGTTCGGAGTGAACGCATGCTGCATACCGAAATTCCAGCTCCACACGTAGGGCGTCTTAAGGTTGCGATCCACGCCCATGATGGCGCAGGGCTGCGCGTTGACGGGATCGCAGTTCGGTTTCGATCCGCTCAGATTGCCGTAGATCGGCCCGTTGTCCCACGGATAGCTTGGGAAGATCGTCAAATTGCCGGTTGTGATCGTACCTCCGGCGTTGTCACCTGCAGCGTCGATGGTTGCGCCAGTTGGAACGCTGGGTAAGCCAAAGCTGTTGTTGAAGGCGAGAAACGATTGCCAATTCACGAACTCGTACATGACCCCGCCGCCGGCGCGGATCACCGTGTTGCCCTTTCCGTTCATATCCCAGGCAAAGCCAAAACGAGGAGCAAAATTCTTCCCGTCGGAGTTGTAAGCGCTGCCGATCTGTTTACCTACCTGCACAATCCCCAGGTTGGGATCGAAATTTCCGAGCAGGTTGTGATCTTCTTTCAAAACTGTGTTGAACTCATACCGCAATCCGAGGTTGAGGGTTACGGTCTTTGCCAGCCGCCAGTCGTCCTGTACGAAGCCTGCGTAGGACCAGCTATGCGACTGCCGGCGCGGATCGCCTGTCAGAACCGAGACTTTGAACGGTGCGCCAGCAAAAAAATCTTCCAGTTGCGTTGTGTTCAGCAAATTCGCAGGATTCGTGGGATCCGGGGTGTTGGCGCCGAGGAAGGTAAAGCTGCCGCGAGCGTTGCCGAACGCACCTCCACTCACGTAGTTCCGATGGATCTCGCCGCCGAACTTCAGTGCGTGCTTGCCCGTCGTGTATGAAAGGTGATCGATGAACTGCGTAATCGAATCCGGGCCCTGAAACTTCGGCCATTTAAAGCCGCCCAATCCCGGAAAGAAATAACCGCCAAATCCGATGCGGGGTAGGCCGCCGGTGAATGGACCGCTGACCCCCGTGTTCAAGCCGTAGCTCGACGCTGGGGTATTGAGATCTCCGGGAAGGGTGGGTTGGTACAGGCGGTTGTACCCGAAGCGCGCTTCATTGGCCAGTCGGGCACTCGGAGTCCAGACCCAGCTGCCTCCGACGACCTGCGCGCGCGTATGAATCTTGGACCGCCAAAAATCCTGCAACTCCGGAAAATCCTCGACCGTGCCGGAATTGTTTCCAAAAAAGTACATGCCGCTCACGGTATTCCGCTCGTTCGGGTGCACGTCGACTTTGCCCACGAAGTTGTCAACCGTGACCTGGTTGGGGAACCCGTTCACAATATTGATGCTGGGATTGTTGTTGGTGGGAAAACCCTTTCCGTTGCAGCTCACAGTTCCCGCCGAAAGAGAGCAGCCCGCCACCTGCAGACTGGCTGGGCTGATTGGCACATTTAGCGCCTGCAGATCTGCGATCGCATCGGGGATACTGTCGGCACAATCGCGGCTGTTCGTATAGCCGCCAAATAGACATGTTGGCGTGGGCGGAGCCATCGTTACCATCGATGGGCTAGTGACGCCGCCAAACTGGTTCCCTACGTCATAGCGCTGGCCTTCATACGCGCCAAAAAAGAATGCCTTGTCTTTTACGATGGCCCCACCCAACGAACCACCAAACTGCTCGAGCGACCGTGGATTCTTCGGGCTCGGCGTCTGCGAAAACGCGCAAGGCTGGGCTGAGCAATTGAAGAAGTTCCGTGCGTCCATACTGCCTTCGCGCCCGAACGCGAACGCGGTTCCGTGCAGGGAATTGGTGCCCGACTTCAAGGCGACGTTCACGATCGCGCCCGGCTTCCATCCGTACTCCGCGGAAGGGTTTTCCTGCAGGTTGAACTCCTGAATGGCGTCAATCGGCAGAATGGTTGCCGAGTCACCGGCGATTCCAGCGCCGTTGATGATGCCCTGTCCCGAATATGGCTCGCTATTGAACAAGCCCTCAATGACGTACGCATTGTCTTCTGCACGCAGCCCGTTCGTGCTAGTCGTCGAGAATCCGCCCCCCGGATATCGCACAACTCCCGGCCGAAGCTGCAACAGGTTCTCGTAATTGCGTCCGCTCAGCGGAAGGTCATTGATCTCCACGTTGCTCAGCGTGCCTCCGAGCGTCGAAGAAGCTGTATCGAGCAGCGGCACTTCTTCGGTGACGACGACCGTTTCTCTCACTTCGCCCGGCTGAAGCTGCAAATCCACGACGACGTCTTTGGCAACTTCCAGCACGATGTTGATGCGTTCGACCGACTTGAAGCCCTTGGCCTCCGCGCGGACCTTGTATGTTCCCGAAACTAAATTCGGCGCAACATAGGCGCCGGCTTGGTCCGTCGTGAGCGAGCGAGTCACTCCACGCTCAACGTCCGTAACGACCACCGTGGCGCCGTTGATGGCGGCACCTGTCTGATCCGTGACTGTGCCCAGCACGCGTCCTGTATTGGTTTGCGACACGACGGGAAGGGAAACCACAAACAGCAAAATTACTAACGCGACGAACCGAAAAGCCACGATCACAGGACGCATTGCCCATCCTCCGACGGAGAATCGTGCGATTATCGTTTGTTTGTGCGGTGAAGGAATCTAGGTCCGATGCTATCCGTTGTCAAGCAATAGATCGGCCCATTTCTGGTCCGACAGCTATACCACCATATGCCCTTTAGGGTCAACCAAGTTTCTTGATCACATGAATTAGAAGTGTGGTTCGAAGTGCCCAGAAGATCCCCACAGTACGTCGAACATAACCTGCAGTCAGCTTCGTTACCAAGTTACTTTCTGGCATCGTCCTTACACGTCGAAGAAAACTGTTTCACTTTCGCAGCAGAGGCGGATGTCGAGCCGCCAGACGCAACCTGTTGCGGGGTCCGCTTTCGCCAGGAGTGTCTCTCGCCGGTTTTCTGGTACGAGAGCGAGCACCGGATCCGACGCATTGTTGGGATCGCCCGCAAAATAGATCCGCGTCACCAATCGCTTCAGAAGTCCACGAGCGAATATCGATACGTTGATGTGGGGGGCTTGTAACCTCCCGTCAGGCCCGGCGACCCGGCCGGGTTTGATCGTGTGAAAAGTGCAGCTTCCCTCATGATCGAGAGCGAGCCGTCCGAAACTGGCGAATTCCGGATCCGCGTCCCGGTGCTGCGGATCCTCGGGATGCGGATATTTCCCCGAAGCGTCAGCCTGCCAGATCTCGATGACGGCATCTGTGACCGGGCTACCGTCACCGTCCCATACAAAGCACCGCAGATCGACCCGTTCGCCTCGAGCACCGTCGCGCACAAGGCAGCCCACGGCATGCTTGTCCGTCGTACCGAGATGCACAAACGGCCCTGCGGTTTGCGACGACGTTCCTTGTAACGTCATCGCCGCGTCTCGAAGGGCGTAGACTCTCGGCCACGCAGCACGATGTCGAATCGGAAGCCCAGCGCCCACTCCGGTTGCGTCGTTTCCAGATCGAACGACGCCACCAGCCGCTTCCGCGCCTTGGCATCCGGAATCGATTGAGATACCGGATCAATCGGAAGGAGTGGATCACCCGGGAAGTACATCTGCGTCACCAGTCGCGTCGCGAAGGCATTCCCAAAAATCGAAAAATGGATGTGCGCCGGCCGCCAGGCATTGTCGTGGTTGCGCCACGGGTACGCGCCGGGCTTGATGGTCACGAATCGGTACACACCGTTCTCATCGCTGATTGCACGGCCCGCCCCAGTGAAGTTCGGATCGAGCGGAGCAGGATGATTGTCATTCCCGTGCCGATACCGTCCAGACGCATTCGCCTGCCAGATCTCGACCAGTGTGTTCGGAACCGGTCGTGCATCTTCGTCGAGCACTCGGCCGGTGACAATGATCCGCTCGCCCAGCGGTTCGCCGGCGTGCTGTCGTGTCAAGTCCGTATCGGTCTCGCCGATGTCCTCATGCCCATAGACGGGGCCGGTGATTTCCGACAGCGTGTGTGGCAACAGAATGAGCGGCTTGGTCGGAGCGCGTCGCGTCGTGGAGCGGTAAGCCGGATAGAGATACTCCGGCTGCGTCCCCGGCTCCGGCCGACGATAGCCTTTTACATTCATCTCTGCTTCTCCGGACCAGCCGGAGTTGCCAGCAACGGAATCTCCTTCACATCTGGCGAATGCGGAATGGACTGAAGAAACGAGTAGATGTCCGTCAACTCCGCATCGGTTGTGACCTTGCTGGTATACGGTGGCATCTGTCCGCTCGGCATTCGAATGTAGCGCACGAAGCTTCCAAAATGCATCGGCTCCGGCGCGATGCGAGGCCCGCTCAAAGGCGACCCTTGTCCCTGGCTGCCGTGACATTCGTAGCAGCCATAGGCATCGTAGAGACGTTTCCCGTTCTTCGCATCTCCATGAACCGGAGCTTCTGGTTTAGGGATGGACTCACCCTCCTGTGCCCCCGCCTTCGTCCCGATCAACGCCACGAATGCAGAGACTGCAAGCAAGAGTGCCAGGCGGAAAAAGACACTCGACTTCCCGCGGCGCCACCATCCCACACCCAAGATGTACCCACGAATCATTTCGTTCCTGTTGTTCCCAATCACACCTACCTCGGCTGTGTAATGACATCAACGAGCGCTGGTTCGCCTCGTTCGACCACTTCAAGTGCGCGTCCAATCGCCGGGCCCAACTCCTTCGGATCCGCAATCGGTCCTTCTGCATGCACTCCCATGCTCTGCGCTAGCTTTGCGAAATCAATGTCGGGATGGTTCATCGTGGTTCCAATCCATGCGCGATCCACGCCGCGGTTATGACGATTCCCCATGCGCTGCAAATGCATGACTTCCTGATGATAGGCGCGGTTGTTATGCATGATATTCAGGAGCGGAATGCGGTGATGCGCCGCCGTCCATAGAACACCCGGCGCATACATCAGGTCTCCATCGCACTGGATGTTCACAGAGAATCGTCCATGTTGCCGATTCGCGAGAGCGGCGCCCACTGCGGCCGGCGCACCATAGCCCACCCCGTATCCACCCGCCCCCCCGATGAACTGGTAATGCTTGTCGAACGCCCACAGTCGTAAGGGCCAGTTGCTCATCCCCGGAGCCACGTCCGAAACGAGGGACCAGTCTTTGCCTTTGATCTGCGCCCACAATTCTGCCGACAGGCGCGCCGTGCTGATCGGGCTCGCATCCCAGCCATAGCTGGCATCAACCCGAACCTGCTCCATGATCTCGTCGTGGGTCTGCGACAGCCTCTTTCCGCGATCCTCGAGCGCTCGCCTCCGGTCCGTCGTCAGCTGCCGTTTTACCGCTTCGATTAACGACGGCATCGTCGCCTGCGCATCAGCGGCAATCGCAACATCCACCTCGGTGTAACGCTGGACGTCCTGGTAATTGCCCTTCATGTACAGATCATTGGCCGTGACGCAGATCAGCTTTGTGTTCTTGTCGATAATCGGTTGCGATGTGCGCTGCAGTTGATCGCGATAAGAGTGGACGGTGCCCCAGAAATCGGTGACTTCCAATCCGAGGATCACGTCGGCGGTCGAGACCAGTTCTCGTCCTCGCGCCGAATGATTCAACGGGTGCAGGGTCGGAAAATTCATGCGCCCTGCCAGATCGAGCACTGGGGCCTGCAGAGTCTCAGCCAAGTCGATGAGAAGCAGAACGCCTTCCGCAGTGCGCGCCGCGCGGTCCACCACGATGACAGGGTTCTCTGCTGCCGCTAAGACTTTTGCGGCTTCGCTCACCGCAGCTGAGTCACCTTGGGGAGGCCCCGCCAAAGTCAGCTTTGGGATTCGCAACGAACTGTCGGAAGGAACGGGCCGCTCCTGCAGATCGCTGTCCGCGACGAGAAGCACGGGCATCATCGGAGGAGTCATCGCGATCTTGTACGCGCGAACGGCCGACTCCGCAAAGTGCGTAAGAGAAATCGGCAGGTCGTCCCACTTGATGTAGTCCCGCACCATGGCGGCCGCGTCTTGCACGCTGTGATCCCATTCGACCCCCGGCCGGCGCATTGTCTCGTCGATCGTATTTCCCAGAACGATGTAGACCGGAACCCGGTCGCAGTAGGCATTGAAGATTCCCATCGCCGCATGCTGCAATCCGACCGTGCTGTGCGCGAACACTGCCATCGGTTTGCCCGCAATCTTGGCGTAGCCATGCGCAATCGCTACCGCCGACTCTTCGTGACAACAGGTGATCAATTCCGGCGACCGGTTTTGACCGTAGTTGATCACCGATTCGTGCAGCCCGCGAAAACTCGAGCCCGGATTGGCCGCCACATACTCCATGCCCAGCGACTTCAGCACATCTACCATGAAGTCGGAGCCGGGCCGATCGGTTGTCAGAACCTCCGCGTCGGATGGATTTCCAATCTCCGCCGGGCGGCACATCAAGGGCGTACCGTTCGCCGGCGTCGCGCCAACTTTGACTGTCGGCATCGCGGACGCCTCGCCACCAACCATCGCAGCCACGCTCGTGACGGCAGCACTTTTCAAGAAGTTGCGGCGGTCGATTGGCGTCCGTTTCTGTTTGCCCATGGATCCCTTGGTCCTATCGGGTTGCTTTGCGCCTTTTCCTACGAAGTTCGCCGCCACGGCCCCGACCGGAATTCCAAAGATGTCGAGCGGGAAACCGCTTCCTCTCAACTCAAAAGCTGAACGAATGTGCGCGCATTTTCGTGCAAGATCGGTAGCAGGCGCTCGATCATCTCTGCCGTCGATACACGAGCCGCGTGAACCCCTACGTTGATCGCAGCTACGGTACGATTCTGGCGGTTCCGCACGGGCACGGCGATCGAGCGAAGCCCCAATTCCAGTTCTTCGTCGGTCAACGCATAATCTTGCGCCCGGACCGACTGAATGATTTCAAGCATCGAGCTTTTGTCTGTTACGGTTTTCGGAGTCAGACCTTTGAGTTCAACCCGGTCGAGGTACGCCGCGAGTTCCACATCGGGCAAGGCCGCGAGGAGCACTCGCCCCATCGACGTGCAATACGCCGGCAGGCGGCTCCCGACCGACAAGCTAACCGACATCACGCGCTTCGCCGCCGACCGCGCCAGATAGACGATCTCATCCCCATCGAGGATGCTCAGGGAACTTGACTCGTGCACCAGTTCCGTTACACGCTCCAGGATCGGTTGTGCGAGCGTGGGCAGGGAAGTCGATGTAAGATAGGAAAAGCCTAGCTTTAACACGCGAGTCTTAAGCCGATACACGCGACCGGTGTACTCAGCGTACCCGAGGCGTTCCAGCGTAATCATCAGCCGCCGCACCGCAGCCCGCGACAGTCCGGTGGTGCGCGCAATCTCAGCTACCGTCTGCCCTTCGGTGTGCCCCTCGAAACTTTCAATGACCTCAAGCCCGCGGGCCAGGGAAAGCACGAAGTTCGGGTCGGCGGAATTCTTGAGAGGATCGATGTCATCGTCGACCGGTGCGGCGATGTGCTCATCGACCGGATTGTCGGGTACCTGCATAGTCGCGTGTCAGAATCGGAAAATCCTTGGCCTTCCGCAGTTTTTTGGCGATATTCGCACATTTGTACTAAAACAGGCAACACAATCTTGACAGTCTCGTCTCTGCAAGCGTATGTTTGCCCGCACAAATCCGCGATAATCGCACAATGTCGGCGAAAGCTCCCTTGCGGATTGGACCTTTCAGATGGATAGCTCCCGAGAGCGCAACGACGTCAAGAGTCCTGCATTCCTAATTCGGACCGCAACAATATGCGCCCCCCTCATTGTTTCTCTGATTTTCGGGGCTCTCGTTTGGGCGGGTGAGGTACCGCAAACGAAGTCCCTGACCGCGCAACAACAGTTAGGTCGGGGGATCTTTCAGCAGCGGTGCGCTGTCTGCCACACGCAGCCTATGGTGATCAGCAAACAGTACGGTCCGT
>Ga0210409_10005370_pt1 | contig 13469 bp, 12 predicted proteins | sample IncBWH17MmetaG_FD_161649 | JGI IMG/M metagenome (GOLD analysis project Ga0210409, IMG submission 161649) | Forest soil microbial communities from Barre Woods Harvard Forest LTER site, Petersham, Massachusetts, United States - Inc-BW-H-17-M | ecosystem: Environmental > Terrestrial > Soil >... | reverse complement strand
GGCTGGTGTCGCCGCCCTCGAACAAAGCGAGCATGTTGGGCGGGACCAGGGCGTCGGCGAGGCGCTCAAAGGCGCTTTCGTTCTCGACGTCTCGCAGGTAAAGAGAACAGGCGGAGAGCAGGTCGACGAAGCGGGCGTCGTCGGTCACGGCACCAATGCGGCGGCGCTGCGCGGGATCTTCGAAGGTGACGAGTCGCATAGCGGGGCTGCCTGTAGCGATGATTACTACTTAGTTATCTAAGCGTGTTCTTTGGTTAATCTTTTAGTACATGATATATAGGTCGAAAAATGAGTTTTTCGCCTAAGTTCATCAAAACAAAGGTCGTCGTAACGAGATACCCTCGTAAAATATCCCTTCTAAAGGACTTATTGGAGGGATAACCCCTCAAACATGCCTGCTTTGAATGCCTAAGTGCTTGAAAATACGTGAGACGTCTGAGAATATCTTGAGATATCCCCTAAAATGTCTCCTCTAAAGGACTTACGTCTGTACCGCTAATTCCTGTCGTGTTGCAAACCAGTTCTCGGTTCCTGGTTCTCGGTTCACAGTTCCCAAGTGCCTAGTACCAGTATGACAGGATGGACAGGGTAAACCCGCCATTTTTTGAAAAATATATTTGGAATGGAATGAGTGGGTTGGGAGGAATTAAGTCCTTCCAGGGGCTTGACAAGAAATCTTGGCACCCCTCGTTTTTCGGTTGAGTCGGCGGGGATATCCGTGGTAGCGTTCCTACGCTCGCACTGAGTGCCCCCCGTTCTGTGCCTGCCCTAAGAAGGAGATCCCAATGCTTTCCAAGATGTTCCGCACGTCCGCCTTGATTGTCGCCTTTAGCGTGCTCGCCTGCACGGCGTGGGCGCAGTCGATAGAAGTTGGAGCAGTCAACCCAGCAACCCACACGCTCACTATTACCATCAAGGGGACGATCGGCCCGATCCTGTCAGGTTCAGATCCTCTCGGCTTAGATGGGCAAACCGGCACCGTTAAGATACTGGCCAGCGAGTCGCTAAATCCGACAAAACACACCGCCACTTCCGCTACCTACACCCTTCCTCCGGGTGCCATTACGGTAACGGCGGGAAGCAACAAGTTTTCGACCAAATCGCCATCCAAGATGGTCATCAATCTGACGAGTACGGCGGACATTTTGACCTTTATCATCGCGGGTCAGGTGCACGGAGTCAGTGTGATGGTCACCGATACTAACTATTTGAAGGCAGGCAGCTGGACGACTGCGGTGTTGAAGCACCCCGGAGTTTTTTCGCCGTCTCCACAGACACTGACTGCGGCGAAGACTGCTGGCGGACCGGGCAGCAAGATCAAATACACCGTTTTTGGTTCCACATCGGTTCTCGGGTTTAGCGGAACCGCTTCGAACAGCGCTACCGTGGATCCGGTGCTTCCTGAGGACGACCTGGATTAGTGACGTGTGCAGGTTGGCCGTTCAGCTTGGCAGCTTTAACCAGTGAGATTCGAATGGACAGGCCCGATGGGAATCGGGCCTGTTTTTTCGTTGTAGGTTGTTGTCATTGCACGGCGGCGGTTTGATCGGATAGTGTTTCGTCGTCTGTCGAGCTTTGCTCGACTGGACAGCCGGGAGCGGCTGTCCCCACGTGTTCTTATATGAATTCCTCTTTGCCTGAATTTCGAGCGCCTACCGGTGTCGAGCGTGCTTTCAACCGGGTCTTCGGATTCCTGGTTGGACTGGGATTCGGCTTTTCCCACAACTATCTTTTGCAAGTGCGCGGGCGAAAGAGCGGGAAGATTTATTCCACTCCGATCGATCTGCTGGAACTCGGGGGCAAGCGGTTTCTGGTGGCTCCGCGCGGGCGGACGCAGTGGGTGCGCAATGCGGAAGCTGCGGGAGAAGTCACGCTAAAGAAAGGGAAAATTCAGCAACGGTTTCGGCTGCGGCCTATTCCGGATGCGGACAAGCCGGAGATTTTGAAAGCTTATCTGGATAATTTCAAGCGTGAGGTGCAGCGGTATTTTCCGGTGACAGCGGGTTCGCCGGTTCAGGCTTTTGCCGCGCTGGCGCAGAGTTATCCGGCGTTTGAATTGATCGCGGTCTGATACAGAATCACGGCTTCCGGGCAAAGATGTATGCCCGCCGGCTAGGATACTCGACGTCGGGATAGGGGTCGCGTTCGACTACGTCTTCGATGATGAAGCCCGCGGCCTCGAGTTCCAGCTTGATTTCTGTGGGTGGGAGAAGAAAGAAATCCATGGAGATTTTCTGGCCCCACAGTTCATCCTCGTGAAGCATTTCGTTTCCAGTGTGAAACGCGAGAAGCAAAAGCCCACCTGGCCGCAGGACGCGCTGCATTTCGCGGAAGACCGCGGGCAGAGACCGCTTGGGAATATTCACGATGGCATAAAAGGCCGCGATGCCAGCGAGTGCTCCATCCGGGAAGTCCAGTGCCAGCATGTTTCCCTCGCGAAAGGGAATGTCAGGGTTCAGCTTTCGGGCTTGCTCCAACATGCCGTGCGAGAGATCGAGGCCGAAGACGGATGCGCCCGCGTCGCGCAGATACCGGGCGACGTGACCGGGGCCGCAGCCCATGTCGCATACTTCGCCTCGTCCTGCGGTCTGTTTGGCGAAGCGGTCGAGTAGTGCGCGATCGAGGGGCTTGTGCTGGAGTTCATCGGCGATGCGGCGGGTGTACTCCTCGGCGAGGCGATCGTAGCTTTCGCGGATCGAGTTGGTGGGGTCGTCGTTCATTGGTGAAATATCGATCTTCATATGATGACCCAAATCCTAAAGACGATTTTCACCAAAGAGACACAGAGTCACAGAGAAATCGAAAAAGAAGAATTCTCTGTGAGTCTGTGGTGAACCTTACTCCAGCACGCTGTCGTCCAGTTTTTTTCTTCCCCAGTCGGCCGCGGCCTGCACGAAGGCCAGTACTAGAGGGTGCGGCTTACCGGGTTTGGAAGTGAGCTGCGGCTGATACAAGGTTGCGATATAGAAACGGTGCGTGGGCGATTCGATGGCCCGGATTTCGCCCTTGGCGCCGCGGGCGACGACAGGAAATCCGGCTTCCATGGCGGCCCATTCATAATCGGGATTGACTTCGAAGTTGCAGAAGAACTCTTCCGTGGCAGTGTCCTTCGTATAGAAAGATTGCAGGTACGATCCGGGGCGCAGTCGGATCTCGGGAACCATGCCAGAGAGTTTGGGTGCGTCTTTCTTGCGGTCTGGGACGGCGCAGGCCACCGGGTAAATGACGATGTTCTTGGAGCCGGAGTTGTTCTCGGCGGTGTCCGCGTCTTTGATTCCCACAACGTTGCGGGCGCACTCGATGAGCGCGTACTGAAAGCCTCCGCAGGTACCGAGAAAAGGCCAGTCGCGGCGGCGCGCGAACTCGATTCCTGTCAACATGCCGTCGAAACTCTTGTAGGGGCTGCCGGGCGCGGCCCAGATTCCGTCAAAGCTTTCCAGCAACTTCTTGGCGTCGGGGGCGAGAATCGATGGGGTCGGAATCCACTGTGAATCAAGTTTGATTTGTAACTTGGCGGCGGAGTGCTGCAGGGCGTCATTGATCGCGTTGTAGCCGCGCGATTTAGGGTCGAGGTCGCCCAGAATTCCAATGCGAACAGCATCGCTCACCGGGTAATTCTAATTGAGAAGGTTTGGTTGTGGTGGTTACGGCAGTGCGAAGGCTGATGACCCGGGACAAGTGCATGGCGGCTGCTGTGCCGAGCGTTGCTCGGCCTGGACGGGCGAGGCGCCCGTCCCTACACGATTCTCGCGAACTATTTGGCGGCGCTGAAGGTCATGGGGACGTCGGCTTTGTCGGCTTCTTCTACTTTAAACATTGGTTGCGGGGTCAGGTTCATGAAGCTGGCTACGAAGGTGTCGGGCATCTGCTGGATACGGATGTTGAAGGTGTTTACGGAGTCGTTGTAGAACTCGCGGCGGTCGGCAATCTGGCTTTCGAGGTCGGTGATTCGTCCTTGCAGGCGCATGAAATTGTCGTTGGCTTTCAGTTGTGGATAGTTTTCGGCTACGGCAAAAAAGCCGCGCAGCGCCGACGTCATGCTTTGGTCAGCCTGGGCTTTTTGGTCGACGCTGACGGCTTGCTGGTACTGGCTGCGGGCCTGCGTGATCTTTTGCAATGTGTCGCGTTCATAATCCATGTAGCCTTTGCACACGTCGAGTAGCTTGGAGAGTTCGTCGTGGCGCTGCTTGAGCAGAATGTCGATGTTGGCCCAGGCCTTTGCGATATCGTTTTTCAGGGCGATCAGGCCGTTGAAGATCATGACCACGTATGCGACCAATCCGAGGATCGCGAACAAGAATCCGAGCAAGATGATGGTGTTCATTTTTTCTTTCTCCTTACAGCCAGCCGAAGTACGCGGCCACGATGTATGCACACAACAGGGTGAGCGCGGGCCCACCCCAGATCATCAGTGCGGATTTCCAGCTGAGCGAGCTGACTACGTCGCGCTGACTATGCCAGGAAATCAGGAATGCCGGATCGTGGGCGCCTTTCATCAGTACGGCCAGGGGATGCAGATCAAATTGTTCGGGTGCGGTTGCTGCGCCTACACCGGTCGATGAGGCCACCGCGGTGGCTACGACCGCGGGGTTCACCAGACCGGCAGCGGCCCAAGCGGCTGGATTCGTAATGCCCGCTTTCATTAACGCTGTCGTGATCGTTTGCTGCTGCCCCACGTCGGAAGCCTGGTCCGTATTTTTGGTGCCCAAATTGATACGAGCCGGGGGCGCCGGGTCGGCTTTGAACAACCCGAACGGCGCACCGTCCGCACTTGTTCTGCCTATGCTCAGCGACAACCCGCCGGTAATGTCCGGTAGGTTGAGAGAGACCGAGTTCTGGTCAGCGGTCAAGCTGTGAATCGGCGTTGCACTCAAACTCAGCCCAGGATTCTGGGCCAATGTCCCCAGGATGAAGAGCGCGTTTTTCGGCTTGATGCAGTATTCGTCAACCTTGATTTTCTTATCGGTGGAAACCCCGTTGCGTGCCAGAAAGCTGGCTATGTTGGAGGGTATGCCCAGGCTGCTGGAGAACAGAGTCGTGCCGAATTCATCGTGGAAGTCGCGGTGGATATCCATTTCAGCACCCTGGAGATTGACCAGGATGCGCCCGGTGTTGTCTTCCAGAAAAAACGGTACGTGCAGGCTCTCGTCGGCGACCTTGACCCATTCGCTGTTCTTACCTCGCTGCTGCCATTGCCAGGCTGTAGTGCGGAAGTAGTAGCAAGGGACGCCGGTGATGGGCGCCAGCATTGTATAGGGACCGACGGCGAGGCCGTTGATCTCAACCAGGCCCATGGCTGCGCTACGGATCTTTGAAGCTGGTGTGTTCAGGATCAGGCGCTTGCGTTGCAAGAGACGGAAACCACGGTAGAACAGGTACACGCCGGCGAAGGCGCCGACGAAGGCCAGGGCGACGCCATCGTTTCTTGAGTAGGCGAAGAATCCGAGCAAGGAGGTCACGTGATTGTTCTCACACCCCTTGAAAGGACAGGTGTGTCGTTCCGAGCATAGAGGAGGGGAAAATCAGGTCGCAGCAGAAATCGGGGGTTGTCGCTTACGTTCGTAATGATTCGGGGTTAAAGGGAGCCCGAAAGGCTGCTTCCCAAGGGCTTCGAAGCGGCGTCTCCATCAAATGCCTGCTGAGCTTTGCTCCGCCTGGACGGGCGAGGCGCCCGTCCCCACACAAGTTTAGTTGCACTCGACTTTATCGCACTGCTACCGCTCGTTCCTTCAGGATCTCTTCTACCGCGTTGATTGCGGTGTCCAGTTCTTGATCCGTGTTGTAAAAATGCGGGGACATGCGGACTCCGGCTTTGGGGCGCCAGTCGACCATGATTTCGCGCTTCAGAAGGTCACGGCAAACTTCCTGCGAGTCGGGCATTTCGATCGATACGGTTCCGCCGCGTTTTTCGGGATCGCGGGGACTGTTTACTCTCCAGCCGTGCTTTTCCACTAATTCGATCAGGCGGGCGGTCTGGCGTTTGGATTTCTCGCGGATGCGGGGAACGCCGACTTCGGTGATGATCTTCAGTCCTGGCCGGCAGGCTTCGAGCGACGGTATGTGGGAGGTGCCGTTCATAAAGCGGAAGGGTGGATCGGTGTAGCGGATCGGCCCGGTTTCGAAGGCCATCGAGTCCTGATGTGCGAACCAACCGGTAAACTTCGGCTCCAGCTTCTTGCCTAGGTCTGGACGCACATACAAATAAGCCACGCCGGGGCCGCCGCACAGCCACTTCAAAACTCCGCCACAGGCGAAGTCGGTATTGAGGGCTTGAACGTTCACCGGCACGGTGCCGAGTGACTGGAACGTATCGAGCACGACGTAGGCTCCGACTTTGTGGGCCTTTTCGATGATCGCCTTGGCATCTTGAATGAAGGCGCTACGGAAGATGACATGCGAGATGGGAACCAGCAGAGTTTGCTCATCGATGGCGTCGAGCAGGCGCTCGGTCGGGACCGTGATTCCGTCATCGGTCTTTACCATATGAACGCGCGCGCCGTTGGCTTGTTGAGCTTCCCAGAAATACATCACCGAGGGAAAGTTCATGTCGGAGTAAACGACTTTGTTGCGCTTGCCGGAGAAATCGAAGCAGGAGGCGACGACGGCCTGGCAAGTGGTGACATTCTGATGGGTCGAGACCGAGCCCTTGGGCGCATTCATGAGAGCGCCAATTTCGTCGCCGACTTCTGCGGCCAGCATCCACCATCGTTCTTCCCAGGCGCGAACGCCGCGCGTGGCCCAGATATCGGCGTAGCCCCGCATGGCGTCGTATACGCCGCGGGGCATGGCTCCGAGGGAATTACTGATCAGGTAGGTGGTGCGCTCGAGGATGGGAAACTCGGAGCGGTAGCGGAGCAGTTCGTCGGTCATGGGGATATTGTACTGGGCAAACGGGCCTCGATGCTAAAAGCCTCTGTGCAGGTCGCGCGACAGGGAGTCTTGAATCTGGCGGTGTGTTAAATCGCGGCCACTTGCCACCGGAAGGTGCGAAATTCGGCGAGTCTGCGGAAGTCTCGTTCGTTGGCTGTAATCACTGTGATGCCTTGTCGGCCAGCGCTGATCGCGATCAAAGCGTCGTGGGTCAATCGTCCCTGTCCGATTCGTTCGTAATCATACTTGGCCGCCAGCCGGGCAAGCACTGTGCCGGCTTGAGTCCAATCGCTCAGGTTCGGAACGAGGATTCGCTTGGCCCGATCAAAATCTCGCTCAAGACGCTCCACAACCTGACGGTTGCGGTCGGCGGCGCCGGCATAGAGTTCTTCGAGCACTACTGCACTGAGCCAAAGAGGTGCAGTGGCTGCGAACCGGCGGAGCGTTAGGACTGCGTCGTCTCCTCGACGCAATGCAGAAATGTAAACAGAAGAATCGAACAGGGCGGGTTGCATCTAGCTATCCAGCGTGCCGTATACGTCCTCGATATAAATGCCACTCTTCAAAAAGCGCTCGGTGGCGTCGAGAACCAATCGGTTCCTGTGGTGTTCGGCAATCGCTAAATCCAACGCACGCTCGATGGTTTCAGTCTCTGTTTTGGCTCGCAAAGCCTTTTGGGCGCGCTTGATCTTTACGGGATCCAACTGAAAGTGCTTGTGTGACCGATTTCTCGCGGTTCCCATTGAAGTGCCCCTTCTCTTGCCAAGGATAGCATCGAATGTACATAGATTCCATCTTTATGTGCATGAACGCTCGACACCCGGACGAGGGCGTCTGGGCCTGCGCGTTCATCGCTCAAAGGAATGCCCGCTAGGTTTTTCGCATCGGCGAGTTGGTTGATTTTAGGATCGCATACGCTATGGTGAGGATTAAGAGGGTTGACACACCGCTGACCAGGCTTACCCGCGAATCCCACCATGTTTTCAGGATGGCAGCGGTTACCAGCGTCAGGCCGAGGACCGAACCCCAGGTGCCGAGGGGGGAGCGCATGGGAAGCGCGTTCACTTGGCTTGAGCTCATATGGCGGCGGCACGAAATGTGGGCAGCGAGTGATACCAGCCAGGAAAGCATCAGGCCGAACAACGCGCCACTGAGTATGTACACGAAGGCGTTTCCCGGGACCCACATTTCGAGAACCGCTGCCACTACTATCCCATAGGAGGAAGCCACCAGCGCCAGCTGTGGCGATCCGGCTTTATTCAGTTGGCCCAGCGATGCCGGCGCCCATCCTCCGCGCGCCAACGAGAACAGCATGCGGGATGCAGAGTACAGATTAGCGTTGGCGCCGGAGAGGGCAGCCGTCAGGATCACGAAGCTCATCAGGCTACTGGCGGCCGGAATCCCCACGTCGCGAAAAACGGTGACAAACGGACTCTCGGTAACGCCCACACGATTCCACGGCATCACTCCAACGAGAACGACGATGGCGCCCAGATAAACGACGGCGAGCGTGATAAAGGTCAACCTGACCGCGCGCGGAATCTCAGCTGCGCTTCGCGATTCTCCCGTTGTGATGGCCACCATTTCAATTCCGCCGAACGTGTACAGAGCAAATGTCATGGCCAGAAAAGGCGCCAGCACGCCTCGGGGAAAGAAGCCTCCCTGCGCGGTGTATTGCGGGGGAACGCGTTCGCCCCCCAACAACATTCCGCCGATAATGATGAACGTCACCATGGTCGCCAGTTTTATCATCGCGAACCAGAATTCAAAGCGGCCATAGTCCCCGACGCTGCGTAGATTGACTAAGATCAGCAAGAGTGAGAACAGCGCTATCCATACCAGGGCGGGAACCGTGGGAAACCAATAGCGCATGTAGGTTGCGGAGGCGACCAGATTGGCGCCCACTGAGACGGAAATCGCGATCCAGTATCCGGCGCGCGAGATAAAGCCGGCCCATGGACTCAGGTAAAGATCGGCGTACAAGCCAAAAGAGCCGGCGGCGGGATGCATGCTGGATAACTCACCAAGCGCCATGGCGACGGTCCAGCTGATGAAGCCCGCCAAGAGGAAGCTGAGAATGACGGCGGGGCCGGCAATCTCCATGGCGGCGGCTGAGCCCAGCAGCAAGCCAGTGCCGATGGAGCCGCCCACGGCGACCATGGCCATTTGGCCGGCGCTGAGCTGGTGGCGGAGTCCGCTTTCCTGGGGGGTCGCGTTTTCCTGAGGCACTGCGGGACGTATATCAGAAACCTCTTATTTCCCAAAGAGTTATTCTGCTTATGACCTTCGTAATCGCGTGTTGGCGTTACGTCGTTGCCCGCTCTAGTAACCTGCTCCTAGACTCTTTATGGGTTACTCCGCGCGGCGCTAGCTCTCATGGCAGACACGGTAAAGCGAATGGACCGGATCGAGATCTCAAAACGCGTGGAGCGGGCTGAGAAGCTTCTCCAAAAGGGAAAAACCGCCGAGGCACTGGAAGATTACTTGCAGGTTCTGGCGGCGGAGCCCGGCAATGACACGGTTTGCCAGATGGCCGCCGATCTTTGCCTTTCTCTGCAACGTATTCCCCAAGCAGTAAAGCTGTTGGGTGACCTGTACGAGCGCCAGATCGAGGCCGGCGACGCCACCCGGGCGAGCCTCACCTATAAGAAGCTGGCTCGCTTCGTGACTCCGACTTGGGAACAGAAACTCCGGTTCGGAGAGTTGCTGGAAAAGTCCCACCCGAAGCAGGCGCTCGAGACCTACGAAAGCGTCTTCGAAGAGTTAGCGAAGCAGGGGCGTAAACAGGATTCCCTGGCAGCTTTGAAGCGGGTTCTCGCTCTTGATTCCAGCGAAAAGAATTTGCAGTCCTTGGGAGAACTTTCATCCGAACTGGGAGAGAGTAAGGCGGCGGCTGCGGCATTTCTGAAAATTGCGCAGCTGACCCAGACCGCGGGTGGGAACGCGTCACAATGGATGGAACGCGCCTACGCCGAGGATCCTGGTGATCCTCAGATCGCTTTGGGGTACAGCAAGAACCTGCTGGAGCAGGGGCAGTCGGGCGCTGCAATTTTCGTACTTGAATCTCAAGTCAGTGCGGGCTCTTCTTCAGAGGAGTTGCGCGACACCTACGCCAAAGCGTTGCAGGCAGCCAATCGCCTCACCGATGCCGAGCCAATCCAGTGGCAGTTGTTCGAGGAGAATCCTTCACGCGTGCAAGAGATCGCAAACCTGATCGGTCTCTTCATCGATGCCCAGCAGGATGCGGAAGCTGTTGCGCTGGGGCGGAAGCTGGAGCAGTACCATCGCCGCAAGGGCGATCGTCGGGCTTTCCTGACGATGATTCAGGACATCGCGGCGCGGCACCGCGCGTCCCCTGAACTGCTCGAGTTCATGGGTGAGCAGTTCAACGCATCGAATCGAGAGAGCGACTATTGCCAGACTCTGCTCAAGCTCTTTGATCTCTATTGCAGCGTGGGCAATTACGCAAAAGCGGCCGATTCTCTGGATCGCGCCGCCGAGGTAGACGCATACGAGCCCGGACACCAGAAGCGGCTGGAAATCTTGCGGGGAAAGATTGACGACAACCGCTTCAAAGTTATCGCCTCGCGCTTCTCCAGTATGGCCGACGCTAGTACGGCGCCGGCTCCGAATCAGGACAAGATGTTGGGCGCGGCCGCTCTCCAGGACCTGATGCTGCAGGCGGAAATTCTGGTGCAATACGGCATGCGCTCGAAAGCCGTCGAGCGGTTGCAACGGATTCAAGAGCTGTTTCCTCGCGAAGAAGAACGCAACCAGGATCTGCGGCAGTTGTACATGACAGCGGGATTGAATCCGCAATATGCGTCTTCAGGGCCAGTCCAGCCGACCGCAACGTCGGTTCCCGCAGAGCCGCGGGCAGCGCAGGCTGGGGTCGCCCAAGCTGGATCGGCACAGTCGAGCGACGCTGCTGACGTTAGCAGCTTTGCGCGAGTGGCCGAGATCACCCGCAAGCTCTATCGCCAAAGCAATGCGGACGCGGTGATGTTGACTGCGGCCAAGGAAATTGGATCGCAGTGGAAGGTGAGCCGGTGCGTGGTTGCCATGCGCAAGCCCGGATTGCACACGACCAGTGTAAAAGAGTATTGCAGCGAACTTAGCAAGCCGGGGGAAGCACGAGCGCTGGAAAAAATCGCTACCACGGTTCACGATCTCGCGATCAACCGCGGTGGCACGCTCACGATCGCGGATGCGCAGTCTAGTTCCGATTTGCAGGCAGTCCGAGAAGCATTGTCGCAAATGGCGGTTACGTCGCTGCTGGCTTTGCCTCTTAGCGACGGTGCGGAACACGTCGGGCTTCTTCTCTTGATGGACAGCAAGGCGCGGGCCTGGGGCTCGAACGACGTGATGGTGCTCAAAACCATCAGCGACCAGATTGTAATCGCGCTGAACAATGCCGGACTCCGTCGCCTGGTCAAGAATCTCTCGGTTACCGACGAGCGGTCGGGTCTGCTGAAACGGGCTTCGTATCTCGATCTGCTGCTGGCAGAGACCCGCCGCAACGCTCAGCAAAGCACTCCGCTGACCGTTCTGCTGATGCAGTTTGGCGAAAAGTCCGCAATGCTGAAAGAGTTCGGGGAATCGGCGGTTGAAGCCGTGATGCAGCAAATTGGCCAGCTCTTTGCCGCCAATATCCGGCAGAACGATCTCGCGTTTCGCTACGAGACGACGACCATCGCCATCGTTCTTGGTGAAACGCCGGAAAAAGAAGGCGTCATGGCAGCGGAGAAGCTGCAGAGACTGCTCTCTCAAGTACGAATGCCGGAGAAGCAAGATCCGGTCCACTTCAATGCGGGCCTCGCGGAAGCGGTTGTGCGCGGGGAGTACGACCCCGTGGACATCGTCACCGAAGTGATCAATCGCGCTGAGCAGGCGCTCCAGACCGCAAACGGGCAGGGCGCGGGCAAGATCGTCGCGCTAACGGCATCGTACGCGGCCGCGGCAGTTGCCTAGACTGAAGCATCGATTGTGCATTCCTGTTGCTACTCTTTCTGCTCAAACTTCCTGCAGTAATATGCATTTCTCCGCGCCCTCTGCGGCTCTTCTCAGCGGTCTCTGTGTTTTAAGGTGTTGATGAAGGTCGGCAAATACGAGGTCTTAAATCGCAGAGTTCGCTGAGAAGAGCCGCAGAGGCCGCAGAGAATGCAAATCGCAGCTGGCGGCACTTTCCGTTCGGTTGCTGCTGCCATTCTCCGCTGTTAAACTAACAAGTTTGGTTAGGCCATTCGGAACTCTTCTGATGGCGTGCATTCATACTCGAAGTTGAAACTAGGAATCCAATGTTGAAGCCAGGGGACATCGCAATTGTCAGCGGGGCACGTACGCCATTTGGACGCTATTGCAGCAAATTGAAAGATTTCACGGCGCAGGAACTCGGCGCCATTGCGGGTAAGGGAGCCATTGAGCGTGCCGGGCTGGACCCGAAAGAATTCGACCACGTGGTTTTTGGCAACGCACAGCAGACTTCGGGCGACGCCCTTTACGGCGCGCGCCATGTTGGACTGCGAGCTGGTCTGCCTATAGAAACTCCAGCTCTCACCGTGAATCGTTTGTGCGGATCGGGGATGCAATCGATCGTCAACGCGGCGCAGATGGTTCAGCTTGGCGAAGCTAATATGGTGCTGGCGGGCGGCATGGAAGCCATGTCGCAAGCGCCGTTTGTGATTCGTGGACGCGACGGTTTTACTCTTGCTCCGGGCGGAAAGCTGGAAGACTCGCTCATGGTCGCACTGCTCGACACTTATTGCGGCCTTTACATGGCTAACACGGCGGAACTTTATGGGGAGCAGCAGGGCATCACCCGTCAGGCGCAAGATGAGTTCGCGTTGCGCTCGCAACAATTGGCGGACGCAGCATATAAAGAGGGCAGGCTGCAGGAAGAGTTGGTCTCCGTTCCACTCACGGACCGAAAGGGTGAGCCATCCGGCGAGACGTTGAGCGAAGACGATCATCGGCGTCCGCAGACCACCATGGAAGGTCTGGCCAAGCTGAAACCGGCATTCGGCAAGAATGGCAGCGTCACTGCGGGAAACGCCAGCGGCATCGTGGATGGCGGGGCGGCAGTGGTAGTGATGTCACTCGAAGAAGCGGGCAAGCGGGGATTGAAACCGTTGGGCCGAATCGTGGGCTGGGGCGTTGCCGGGGTCGAGCCTAAGTTGATGGGCCGCGGTCCGGTGCCGGCGACGAAGATCGCGTTGCAGAAAGCTGGCCTCACTTTGGATTACATCGACCTGATCGAAGTGAACGAAGCGTTCGCGGCGCAGTATTTGGCAGTCGAAAAAGAGCTCGGTTTAGACCGCAACAAAGTGAACGTAAACGGTGGAGCGATTGCGTTGGGACATCCGCTGGGTGCGACGGGCACGCGGTTGGTAATCACGTTGCTGTACGAATTGCGTCGTCGGAAAAAGAAATATGGGCTGGCGACGGCGTGTATCGGCGGCGGTCAGGGGATCGCAATGGTGGTGGAGAGTTTGAATTAGCAGATGGAAAATTCAAAGGGCGACATCGAGATCATTGAATCGGTGAGCGACCACATACAGAAACACATCGGAGAAATTGCCACTGTGTTTCATGAAAAAATC
>Ga0210409_10005368_pt1 | contig 13471 bp, 36 predicted proteins | sample IncBWH17MmetaG_FD_161649 | JGI IMG/M metagenome (GOLD analysis project Ga0210409, IMG submission 161649) | Forest soil microbial communities from Barre Woods Harvard Forest LTER site, Petersham, Massachusetts, United States - Inc-BW-H-17-M | ecosystem: Environmental > Terrestrial > Soil >... | reverse complement strand
TTTCAAACATCTGAAAGCTGGCAAACCACAAAAATGGGGTGATACTACCACTCTTGTCACTAAGAATGAGGGTGAAGATCCAGCCGATCTGTCAAATGAGGAGCTTGAGCGGCGCCTCAAAGATTTGGATATGAAAGATCGTATATTCAAGGTAGTTCCTTGAACTTGAACGTGAGCTTCACCGCTAAATCCCCTAGTTGAAGCTCACTAGGAGCGGCGTGATTTAATTAAGCCCCAGCCCGTCACGCCGCTCCGCCTTCATTCAATCCTAATATGATGTAATCATCGTGCGCTGCATAGTGAAATATGCATGGCATGTTATTTCTGAAAATCCGAAGCTTCAGATACTCCTTCGGATTTTCCGCCCTTGCCTTTGCTTCCGGCCTATGCTATAGTGTCCTCTAGGCCGGATAAGGCCGAGGGCGGATTCCATCCAGATCCTCTCGTGCTAGAGACATTCGATCCACTCTAGAGCAGGCATAGTACCTCATCAGGGATGCGGGAAATGCGGCCGAAGGGTCCATCGAGATAGGCACGGGGAACGCTGTTTCAAAAAGAAAGCGCCTACGTCGGCGCAGTAGCTCCTAAGAAAGAGGGCGATACCCGTCACTCATCCGATGCGTCGGAAGCGAGGGCAAGCGGGCGTCATCGGGATTAGAGAGCAGGACAAAGATTTCAGGGGCTGCGAGGAACAGTGCTTGTCATCGAAAGCGGCTATGCAAATTCCAAGAAGCAGAAGCCTTAGATTCGCCAAAACTGTGTAATACCCTGTTGAGCTCAGAAAATAGCAAGAGACAGTGTTTCAGAAATGCGGAATAGGGATAAGCACGACAATGTATAGTCCTGGGTAGTGCGATTACCCATCCAAGAATGTCCTCGCGAGAGGATAGCAACACAGAGCGCAGCGCCCCAGTCAAAAGGGCGCTGCGTTCGATGGTGCTATCTATTGCATCAGAAAGGAGAAAATCAGATGAAACGGCAAAAGAAAGTTGGATTCTATACAAGAACGCGCGACCCAGCTAATACGTATACATCATTCTGGGATGCGCCTGTTTCTCAAATAAAGCAGGGAAGAAACAAAGATCAAATCATCCCTGTAGAAAGGCCACTCATCACGCAGGAAATGCCTGATGAGACAAGAGAGCCTGAGATTTATAGTGTTTTCGAGACGCGCCCTTCAAGAACGAAGCGTGTCAAGGTGAAGATAAGAGTTCCGGGCAAGCGCCCAGGAACCACGAAATGGGGGAGCGTTCCCGGCATAAGAGTAAAAACTCCTCAAGAAAAGGCAATTCGCCACGAAGAGGATTCAAAATATAAGCAGCGCCTCAATTTCGACTTTACCAAAAAGAGGCATTACGGGCGCTTCACAAAGAACCCAAGAGCGCCGGGCAAAACTGTTGCTCAAATATACGATAGAGAGTATCCAATTCATCATGCAGAACATAACGAAGAAGAACTCATTAACCACGTGCGTAACAATCTGTTGAAGGGAGTAAAGTAAAATGTCAAGTGAGTTGTCTACCAAAGCCGTAAGGCAAAAGACTTACATGCATAGGGTTTTAACTATTCTCAAAGAGGAAGGTCTGTATAAAACAACCATTCCTCAGAGCCTGTTCACAGAAATAAACAAACGCATTAGTGAGAATTACCGTAAAGGACTCACCACTATGAAATGCGTAAATGATATTGCAAAACAACTCAGGCAGGTTGCTTGAGGCGCTACTTTATGAAATCTGAGTACCAAATAATTTATTAGGCAATTTTGCCATAGGAAACATGCCGTCATGAAAATAGAAGTAAATATCCACGTTAACTCATGGTTATCTATGCGTAACGAGGCGATTATACCGGATCAGATAATGATCCAACTCAAGAACAATCATCAAAAGATGATTGTAGATACTTCAGAAAAGATCCGTATCAAATTCGAGTATCCGCTATCTCATAGCGTGGTGCTTGAGTTCGGCAATGCCAAAAGGCCATGGAGATTGGAAGATCTTCTTGATTGCGTCGCAGAAGGATATGTGAAAATCTACGACGAAGAAGACGAAACCAGAACGTTGCCAGCTCAAGCTCCGCTTGATTCTATTCTTGTTAATCGTCCTCAGACAGATGGTAAGTACGGTATCTGGGGGCATATCCTCAATGACTTGTACATCGAGGGGATGTACAAAGATTTGAATGGAATCTGGCGTTTAGATATTGGATCGTAAGACCGAAACTGGTGCGCAGCAATGCTCACCAGTCGCAGCGTGAGGCGCTGCCTGACGAGGTCAGTTTAACATGCAAGGAAAACTTTCGTTATGGCAAAGATAATGATAGAGATAAGCAGCGTTGATTCAGATGATGTTCTCGGAGGAATCATCAGAAAGTTCGTTGTTGATTCTGGTGGAGAAGACAATCCAGGTTTGCTCGGAATATATATTGAGCAAATCCTCGAACGACACGACGGACTCAGCGTGGAAGGCGTTGAGGCATGGCCTGTAGATTACAGGACAGAATCTCAGTATGAGGCTGATACAGATCGTCTCTCCAACTACGAGTGAAGGTCGAAAGGGCACGCAGTGATGCGCACCCTCTCAGCGTAATGCGCTGACTGATGAGACCATCAGAAACATGCCGAGGAGCAAATGGAAAAGATAGTAAGCTATATTTTGATGAGCCTAACGAGTGCAATGCTCAAGCAGGTTAAGTCTGAAGCTGAGATACCAGCCAAGATGCGTGAAATTGCGCAGATGTTTGAGAAGCACGCTAAAGTAATATCAGCCACAGCTGATATGATCGAAAGGAAAATGTGCCATGAGTAAAGAGACTGCAATCCAAGAAGCGCAGATGATATATGATTCTGCGCCGACGTATCGCGAGCTTCGCGATACGATGAATAAAATCCCTGAGGAATATTTGGACAAGAAAGTCTGGATGTATCACAGGGCAGTGCATGATGAAAGCAATAGTGAGGATGTTGTTTTTATGGATCAAATAGTTATAGATCCAACATCATCTAATTCGTTTCCTCCGTTCTTCACCGTTACGCCATATGGCCATCATGCAGATGATGGGCAGTTTTATCGTGATACTTCGCATCCAGATGAAGATGTTACGATTGAATACGTTATGGTATTGAATCCACACGACGGTAAATGAGGTCGAAAGGGCACGCAGTGATGCGCACCCTTGCCACGTAAGGCGTGGCCTGATGAGACCATCAGAACAGAAGGAAAAACATGCTATGAGACCTACAATACGTGAGCAAAACGAAGGTATAGAAAACTTCCAGAAAAATTTCGATCCAAACAAAGGATTTCGTGCTGGATCGGATCGCGATACGCTGTTCAACTTCATGTTGAATGGCACAACGGCAGAGGAAATGCTGGATGTATTCCCCCATAAGAAAATAAATAGAATCAAATGGGAAATGGGCTCGATTGCGATTATGGTTGGCAAATATTACAACCAAATCGAAAATAACGGCCGTGTCAAATTGGTGCGTAAGTAATTGAACTTATGGAGCGCAGCAATGCGCTCCACTTTTAGGCAATTTTGCCAGCAGAAGGAAACATGCCAAATGGAAAAGATATATGAGGTACACTGGTTAGATGGAGTTCACTCGCGCGTTAAGGACTTCAATGATGAAGTAAAAGCGCGCAAATTCCTCGAAACCCAACCGAATGGTGGGCACTATGCTACATTCATTCGTGGGTTTGACGGACGCGATAGATCGTGCGCTCTCTGGTCGTTCCACGGAAAGTGGAAGCAGCATGATGTCACAGGATATTGAGGAGATCAAAAATGCCTAAATGGTACGCACCATGCGATCCAAATTGTCCTGAATACCTCGAATATTACTCCACGTTAGTCGGAGACCCAATGACACAAGCAATGGGCGCTCCAGTCGACGAAATCATGGAGAGCTTCGAGCGGCGCCACAGAGCCAAATGCGAACGCTGCCAAGAATATGGAGCAGCCAACATAGATGTGGAGTACTGATATGAAGCAGTATTTCGTATACCACATGATTAGATGGACTGGTGATGTAATATACGTTGGCATACAGGAAGGCGATCCTGATGAGGGTTGTGGTACGCTCAAAGTTGAAATTACCACAGCTCTTCGAGATATTCTTCAGAGAGATCGTGATGAAGGCCGACCATCATTCCAAGTTGGAGTGGTGGCAAAAGGCTTAACGAAAGAGCATGCTGAAAGAATAGCTGCCAGCTCAATATGAGGTCGAAAGGGCACGCTGGGAAGCGCACCCTCGCAACGTGAGACGTTGCCTGATGAGACCATCAGTAACATGCCGAGAATGGTTATGATTAGTGATATGGCAAAGGACTTTAACAAGTCCGCGTTAAATGAAATAGCAAATTGCGCTGAATTCAGAGCAAATTTGCTTATTCAGCATACTCCCAAGCCGTGGGAGCGCAGCACTGAAGAAGTGTTCGCCATCGATACTTTCAGACAACTGGCGGCGTATTGCCGTCGTGTCATCAATATGATGGGAGAGTAAGATGGCATATGGTTTAGGACCAAAAGGTGATAAGAAAGTGTATTGGACAGGCACGTTAGGCCTGGACGATGACTTTGGTGTCCCATTCAAGAACATAATGATTGATGGGAAGACAAAGAACGGCCAATGGGCTCTTATGACAGAGCAGAGCTTCCGTAACTATGGTTATGGACTGCTCGGCACTGGCTGGGGCCAAATGTACGAGAAGCAGCCAGATGGCCGCTGGCTCAAGATAAAAGGATAATAACATGCCACGTAAGAAGAAAGATCCATGGTTACTGTGCCCTGTCTGTAATGGAGAGGGCACAACAGTTAATCCAAATATAGATGCTAACGGATTGACTGCTGAGGACTTCAATGAAGACCCAGACTTCAGAGAAGACTATATGAGCGGCGTGTATGACATCACATGTGCTGCATGTAATGGAATGCGTGTTGTGAAAATGGAGCGCCTCAGAGAGCTTGAGCAACATGCTGAGGATCGTCGCCTCGCTGCTCGTGAAGATGGTGATTTTGAAGGCTATCGCAGCGCACATGATTGGAGGTATGGGTGAAATACAATGCAACGTGTACGCTTCAAGCAGTACACATCAAAACTATGAAGGTAATCGACATAGTTCAGTTTGATTCTTCTCCTCTTGAGATAGAAGCTAAGTCTCAAGAAGAGGCAGATGAAAAATGGTCCAAGCGTTGCCTTATGGAAGCAATGTGCTCCGCTTCTGATAAAGTCAGAAGAGAATATCAGAAAGGGAAATGGAAATAAGACCGAAAGGGCACGCTGTGAAGCGCACCCTCGTGACGTAAGGCGTCACCTGACGAGGTCAGTAAAACATGCCAAAGGAATAATGTTATGGCAAGTAGAATGGTAAGTCCAAATGAACTACAAGCTGGAGCCAAAGAGGCTTATCTTGATGGTAAAGAGCCAAGCACCACGCGTGATTGGCAATTGTGCGTAAATTTCTGGGCAGCAAATGTCAGCAGCAAACTTGAAGAAAGCTGTTGCCTTTTGATGTCAAGAATATTCGATTGCCCATTAAGTGATGAAATGGTCAAAGAAATCGCTCATCATCAAGCAAAGGCCAAGGTGACCTCCGTATATAGGAGGCGTAAGTGAAAAAGCTATTGCTGATGCTACTCATGTCAAGTAGCGCCTCAGCAGGAGAAATGTGTGATATGCAACATCGCTGCTATCCTGAGCAGCCATATTATGATATACATGGAAACAGGATTCCAGCGCCTGCACCTCAATATCCACAGCCTAAGCCGTTACCAGTCCCAGGACAAATAACGGTACAACCAACCATACCATCAAGCATTTGCAAGTTAGTAAGAATTAGAGTAGCGCCAGAAGCTCCTCAAACTATAATGGAAATATGCACAATGTCTGATGATGAAGAAAAAATGTATCGTCAGAGGCAGAGAGATCTTCAAGCCTCAGTTCCGCGTATGTATCTTAATGGAGAATACTAATGGGAACGTATAGCGAATATGAGCAAAGAATGCTGGATATCAAATCCGGCCAAGAACTAGACAAGATCAATGAGAGGCGAAAAAATATGCCAGTATATACAGTCTCAAAAGGAGGAAGGCTCCTTCTTGATGATTTTCGTGGTGACCGTCTTTATGGTGAAGTATATAATGTCAAGAAAGACGGCAAACCAGCTTATGAGGTTGTAAGCTCAACACTTGGAAGCTGGTGCAATTGTCCAGGTTTCACTAACCATAGCCGTTGCAAGCATATGGCTATGGTATATGATTTCATGCAAAAGGAGGGTGACTAGTTCATCTTCATAGGAATTTTGCTTATCATTGTGGCAGTTGTTATCTTCGCCAATCTCAATCAACAAGGAGTGATAAGAGCTTGGGAAGGACCCAACAACAATCTAGGATGCATACCATTGTTATTGGTATTCATCTTTACTATTTGGGTGCTGACACAGATTCCAGTAATTCACTAGGTTTCGGAAAAACCGAAAAAGGTCTACTAGACCTTTTTAGGAAAAGGAAAAAAGGATTCATTCATGAGATATGAGGATGCAGTACGTGAAGGTAGACAAATAGCTGGTAAAATACATGGTTATCAGTGGAGATTAGGCGAAATTGCCGATCAGCTAGAAACCATATATGGAAGCAAAACACTAGAGCGTTATGCTGAAGATATAGAGATGAGCTATGAAACTGTTAAAGTTTGTAGATCAGTCTTTAGAGCATGGCCTCATCACAATAAAAGACCAAGAAATTGGTCGGTTGCAAAAGTATTAGTGAAATATCCAGATAAACACTATCTCATAGAGAAAGAGCCTGATATAACTGTGAAGCAAGCAGTTCTTGCAGTTGAATCGTGGAAAGAGCGTAGATCTGTTGGACGATATAGAGACATGGTTGTACACAAATTAGTCAAAGATCTATGCCAAAGATTCAATTCTATTTTAATCAGAAACAGTAAAGAATATAATTTGATAAAGGAACTTGCTAGATATAATGAAACAGATTTTGAATACATGTTTAAAGTGATTACTTCTATGTCAGATTTAAAAGCCAGATTAGATGACGCAATAAAGGTATTAAATAATCCACATCACGATTGATTAGGCAATAGTGCCATGGGAGAAGCGCAATGAGAACCAAATCTTATATCGTGGAAGAACGTACCACAATGCATGATAAATACCTCTTCATCACTTGTGGAAAGGTTAAACAAGCGTTCAAAAAGAACGGTGATGAATGGATAAGAGTAGAGCTAAAATCTGCTCTACTTGATATCGGCGTACCTGGTACTAGGGCCGACCATACTCATACATTAGCACGTGGTTTAATTCACAATTAATTGAACTTAGTGGCGCCGCAAGCGCCACCCTTTTAGGCGATAGTGCCAGAGTGGAGTTAGTAACATGCCAGTAATCAATATCGAGTTACAAGTTGATGACGCCCAAGAGGTGGCATCTACTATCCGAACAGTAGTCAGCAAAATTGACTGGGTTCTGGAAAATAATCCGCCACGAAAGCCTGGTGAGGCAGAGCGCCTTGATATGCGAGCCAAGACCCTTACCATAGTGGCTGAGCATATTGAAACGACGCTGCATCAGAGAGCATTGTCTGAAGCAAATAATAAGTGAGAAATTAAATGGAAGAGTATGAAGTAAGATATGAACTATTTGTCAAAGGACCACTTTCAGACAAAATGATCCATCGTCGACCATATCAAAGTTGCGCCACACAAGAAAAGGCTCAGTATGTAGCCAAGCGCGATTTGAAAGGAAGGAAATGGTTCATAGTCAAGACAGAAAGGACTGTTGTGGAACGGTCCCATCAAGAGGAGTAACCATGCCATATGTCATCTTAACCTTTACAGGTGATTATCCTGTGGAGGCGCAGCCATTTTGGGATAGCGTATTCTCAAAACTAGAATCAGCAATTTGGATTGCAAGAGCACAACATCATATAATGGTCAATTATCGACCAGAAGGTGATAAGCTTTACACCGTCGTTGTTGATAAAGATGATGATGAAGCTGTGCATTGGATCGCGTATAAAGGGCGTGAAATTAGCAATAAGGTTGAAGCAACAGAGTTAGCTGACAGGTTAATAGGAGATTAGAATGACAGAGCGAAAGATACTGGATCGTAAGTATTATCCATTCATACATGCATGGGGCAAATATATGATGTCTCATGACTATTATATCGCAGGCCAAAAAGAATTGGCAGAACGCGATAATGCTTCTGATCGTGCCATCTATAAAGCTACTGATGGCATTTGGCATACCATCGATACTGTGGGTAACCCAGAAGCTAAGAAATTTTGTATTGATTGGGTAGCAAAATACGCTAGCTAATGGCGTCTACATATGGCTAGGATGTGACTAGCCATATGAGGATGCTATTAGGAAGTAGCATCATTAGGATAGTGAGGTTACTACAATGGGAAAGCTAAAATTCATGATTTTAAAAGAAAAACACGTCGCAATTATCACAGATGCATTGCGAGCTTATATAGCGTTACGTGCTGAGGAATACCAAAAGAAGCCAGATCTCAAAAAGGCTCAAATGTTGGACGAAATTAACGATACGTTGGATATGTTTATCTGTCCTCGGAAGCCAAAATCAAAGATTCAAAAGAAGATCGAGAAGATCTCAAAGTAACGAGAGCTTGATGGAGCTAATGCATCTGCCAGTTGGTTAAGCCCGAGCGCAGGTGTGTCAGAGTCTGGGAGTTTCGGCATGTTATCTCCTGGATGAGCTTGTCAAGGGAAGGAGAGGGGTCTGGGATTTGGGCCGGACCCCTCTCGCCTTCCATACATGCCATACCATAGGTAAGTAAAATGAAATGTCCTTATTGTGATGGAACTGGAGAAATAATTCATCCTGAAGTTGGCGCACTTATTCTTGTGGCGCGCCAAAGCAAAGGTATGACACAAGAGCAATTAGCTATAGGCGCCAGCTTATCACGTGCTCAAATTGCCAATATTGAACTTGGAAAATCAGATGTGCCAACAAGAACTTTAGCACGGATTGCCCAAACACTTGGTGTATCGATGAAGGATTTAGTACCATGAAAAGGGAAGAAGTACATGAGAGAATTCTCAAAGCTATAGAAATCATGTTGCCTATTCGTGGTAATTTAGAAGGTGATATGGAAGATGTAACTGTGTTAACTATTGGTGAATTAATGGGTCTTTGTTTGATAATCAAGCAAATGTTGGAAAAAGGAAAAGAGGAGACTAAACACTAATGGAACATCCAGATGGACGCATAGGACAAACTGAGGGAGAATTCTCTGTTTGTCAGTTCTTTAAGAATGATATGTACGAATATACACGACGTTGGGTCGGCCCTGAAGAAGCAGTGCTGGCATTTAAGCACTATACAACCAGTGTAGCAGCGCAGTTGGGTATGACAGTTCGTGTCATCCTGACTGATGGAGGTGATGAAATCAATATGGAATGGCAATACGGTAAAGGTATTACGTTCCCAACTAAGAAGGATATGGAAAGTGGCGCCACATAAACATAAGAGATCAGTGCAAAGTCGTGCAATCAATTGCATTAAGTATTCAGGACTTACGTATTCTGAGTTTGTTGCAAAAACTCCATGGTGGAGAAAATCTCACGTTATTTTCTGGGGAAATGCTTGCGAAGAGTGGCTTACAGAGCAAATGCAAAAAAATCAGTCACCATTGTGGTTTTGGGAGGATTAAATGTATTTGATGGATAGTATAGTTGACATATCAAATGAGGTTCATAAACGAAGATCTGAAAAGCATCCAGTAATGGGTGTATTTCCAGATCTTGAGAACAGATTAAAAGGTTGTCCGCGATTTCTGTTCGACGAAAGTTCAATTCATACTGCTGTAGAATTGACTCTTGGTCGTCCTAAAGTGTTGAGACAAGCAATGCAATTTCTTAGAATCCCATATACTAAGCTATGGATTGAATGGCCAGAGGCTGGCAGAAAGAAATTGAGAGATACCTTTACTAGCAGGGATGATCCAATCGACTATCCAGATCGGCCATTGCCAACCCGTCTTGGTTTCTTATTAGAAACAGATGAGGAAGGTAGAAAGGGTCAAGTAACATGGGCATGGACGAATCACTTCATAAGAGAACACGAACCACCTAATGTTTGCCCAATTGGTGCGTTCTTTGATTTAGACGGTAATTATGATCAAGTCGATACTAATGTCAATTTTCTGAAAGCTAATTTAGCTTCTCTTTGGAAAGATAATATGCTTCAGACAGAGGCGCTTAAAAGTATTTGGAGAACAGCGGTTCATAAACAAAATTATTGGGGCCAAAAATTTATATCACATTATAAATATCCTAAACATCTAATTCAAAATTTCTATGCTGATGTATATGGTGAATATATTATGGTATGGGCATGTCTATTGTTATTGACAAGTTCTAGAAAAATTCTTGATTATACGCCTGTGGAGCGCAGCAAGCTTAATAAACCCAGAGTACAGAAGGGTAAAGCTCCATTATTAGATCATACCATGGTGAATTTACATATCAATAAAGAAATTCAAATCCATCAGAAAGGTATACCATTAGGATTTGAGCGTAAGAGTCCGCGTATCCATATGGTTTCATCGTATCTGGGTGTACGTGGCGATAAGCACTGGATAGTCCAGCCTTATTGGCGCGGCCAAGGCGAAATGATAAGCCGCCATGTTAAAGTCAAACTGTGAGGGAGCGCAACAATGGAAACACTTCCAAAAAATGGAAATTATATGATTGTTGTTAAAGCAAGTGGCGAAATAGTAAGTACCAAATTAACAAAGCAACCAACATTAGAGCAATTAAGAGATGGTGTTGGTGGTGATATTGAACTTGTGCCATTTTTCAATAAATTTATGAATCGTGAATGTGTTGCATTTTGTAATGCATATGGTAAAATGAATGGTTTAGGCTTCAATCCTACTGCCCAAATGTTCTGGAGTAATGCATATGGAAAACGTATATATGAAGATCACCTCGTTGGTGATATACTAATTATAGTTGGGTCACCATCTTTCCTGGCTCAGCTTTAGGCAATTTTGCCACAGTATGGAGATAACTGTGAACAAAGAGCATAAGCTGATAATAAAAAACATCTTAAGAGATGTTGAAGGAGCTAAGGATGATTTTAGTCAGCCAATTGCAGATGCAGCCTCTGTTGTTGAAGCGGCTAAGGATGCAATCACTAACTTGAAGGACAATTTACAAGAGAAATTCGATGATATGTCTGAGAGCAAACAAGAGGGTGATGAAGGTCAAAAGCTTGAAGAGATAATAGGCAAGCTTGATACGCTAGAAAATTCTCTAGATGAGCTGAAAACAGCACTAGAGGAACCAATGTTCGATGCTGTCATCGACGAGATAAAAGAACTCACGGAGTAGATTATGCCAGAGAAGCTTAATCTTGATGAACAGAACGTGGATGTGTTTGAGTTAACAACAACACAGGCGCGCTCCATAGATGTGGAATCTGAGCTTGAAATTGGAGAGCAATTGCAACTGGCCCTCGATGAGGCCCAAGCAAAAGCTTTCTCCGACGAACATGATGTATCATACCTCGTGTTGAAGATCACGAAGGGTTAACGAGATCACCTGGCCGACCATACTGCCCCCCAGGTGCTGGGCCAGGTGTACACTTACCGCGCCAGATATTGTAGAGTTGAGTTGAGTACTGGCGCGGCCTTTTTCATGGAGGATAATATGGTAAAGCAACCTCAACGAGTCTATAGTAATCCAGTTTGGAATTCTACACATTGGGAATGGATGTCGCTTGTTCGTGAACATAAAGCGCGTGTTCTTAGAAATGGCGAAAATCCAATAGATTTTCCTGATGAGGCAGTAGCGTTTGAAACCCGCAATTTCGGTTGGATTTTATCTAAACCGAATGGTGATGGAAAACGCAAAATCCTTGTTCAATATTAGGGGAACAACATGTCAATAGGTTCAGGTAAATATGATGGAGAAGCCACATGGGTACAGGTGCGCACCCAAGCTACTGGTGTATTACTAATGATAGTAGATGGTAATAAAGGAAATGGCTTTTCATTAGCTAGTTATGATATTCAAGCAACACTTGAGATTACATTATCATTACCAAAATTACTTAGAATGATGGCAGATCAAATTGAGATTGATATAAAGGAGCATGGGTTCAATGGAAACGGTATTTAGCTTCGTAGAAGATGATGGAACAAATATTCACATAAATGCTGGAGCATTACGTTTATGGTGTATAGAAAATAAGCCTGAAATATACTCACTGCCACTTAATTATGATTTAATGGAGATATTTGAACGTGACAACACTATTTCGCCAGAAAGAGTTGAAGAACTCTCTAAGAGAGAAGATCTTGGCCCTATTATAATGGTAAAGGATGGCACGATAGGGTCAAATGGGCACCCAAATGCAATAATTGTTGATGGTCATCATCGTTATGCACTGGCCTGTCTTAGAGGCCAGCAGTATATTGAAGGATATTTTTTGGAAGAAGCGCAATGGAGAAGATTCCAAATATTTGGATTACCGGACATAACTGCTGAACAGTTGCGTAAATCGCCAGTAACCAAGAGGGACTACTAATGGACTTCGATGAATTTACAAAATCACTATGGTATAATCATTGGATTGATGAAGAAGGGCATTTGAAAATGTACATTAGACGTACACCACTAAGATTTAAGCATAGATGGGGAAATTATCAATTAGCTAGCATGAGTAATGATATAGCTCCTGGTAAAGGAGCATTGAAGAAGTTTCTTGATAAATATGAACCAATGTATCAATTTTACGTTGAAAACTTATTAAATCCACAATTGGTTGTATTCTTTTTGCGTCGTGGATATAGAATAGTATCAGGGAATCATGCTCCATGTATGATAGGGCCTGATCCAAATCCAGGAGAGGAAAATGGAAATGTTCAGTAGAGATGATCTAGTCAAGGGATTGGATCTATTTCAAATACCAGAATACATGCGTGGAGGTTTACTTCGTTGGATAGAAAGTGGGATAATACCTGGAAATTTTCTAACTGCTATCATAAAGAATGATTTGCGCAGATCATTTGAATACGCAGATGATGAGAATAGCTTCAGGATACATAGCTATATCAAATTCCTTTACAATTGCGCTCCAGGTGAATGCTGGGGTTCAGAAGAAAAAGTTAAAAGCTGGAGTATGAAGCATAAAATAGTTAGAATAAGCAATTTTGAGCTAAGAGACGAAGATCACGAAGAATCAGGAGACACAGATGGATGAACCGTATCATAGAGAATTGCACGAAGTCTTGAGGAGAAAAGGTTGGGCTCATCAACGTGTGAATAGATGCGATAGTCTCAGCTACGATCATTATTATGACAAATTTAATGATAGAGAAATTTTCTTTTATGAAGACGATTCAGTACAGTCATTTGAATCAAGTATGAAAATGAAAATAAGAGTCTTCGATGAAGTAACAAATAATCTCTTC
>Ga0210409_10005367_pt1 | contig 13471 bp, 10 predicted proteins | sample IncBWH17MmetaG_FD_161649 | JGI IMG/M metagenome (GOLD analysis project Ga0210409, IMG submission 161649) | Forest soil microbial communities from Barre Woods Harvard Forest LTER site, Petersham, Massachusetts, United States - Inc-BW-H-17-M | ecosystem: Environmental > Terrestrial > Soil >... | reverse complement strand
CATGCTCCTCGAAGAAGCGGCCAATCTCCGCGAGGGTTTTTTCTTCGGCGTAGTAGTAGCGGAGCCGTTGTTGTTCTTCCCGCGGGAGGCGCTGGAGCGCGGCTTGAAGAGCGCGAGTGAAGAGCGCGACGTATCGCTGGCGATGGGGATCAGCGAGGGACGCGTGCGGGGCGGCTCCCGGGAAGGAAGCTGCTGCTTGCGAATCGTCGTCGCCCAATTCCTCGAAGCGGCGGCCGGCGCGGATAGCATCGATGTGGCGCTGGGCCAGAACCGCTCGCAGCCAAGTCTTAAGCGAACTGCGCCCGTGAAAGTAACGGAAGAGCGATCGCTCCGTGCCCTTGCCACCATCGAGGCCGTAGAGATCGGCAAAAAGAGAATCGGCGAGATCGCACGCTTCCGGTGAACTGGCATTGCGCTGAAGAATCGCGGCCGCGGCGGTATGGAGGTAGACGCGATAGGTGGCAAAAAACTCTTCCCAGGCGGCTTCGCAACCTTCCGCGCACGCACTGGCCAGCGCCAAGTCTTGCAGATGAAGCGCACGGAGGTAGTCTTCGAGTTGCCGTGGAGTTGAGGTAGCAGGGGAGAGGCGCTTTTTGGCGCTGCGTTCCAGGGCGGCGGCCCAGCACTCGGGCGAGAGTCCCCAGCGGCCCGCCTGCGCCTGAAGATACAAAGATTCGAGAAGGGAGGCAGAGCCGTGCAAAGAAAGGACGGAGTCCGCCGGTGGAGCTTTTGCGCGACGATCTGGGGCGTCTTCAGTCATCTTCCCTTCGGTAGTAAGGCCGTGTAAACGCGGCAAACGCAAACCAACGCGGGGGTAGCCCCCTGCATCCTAGAGCATAAGCCCGAGGGACGGAAGACGGTGCGCAAAATCTGGGCACCTAACCGGAATTTGGAGTATCCTATCGGGGTGTTGCGCCCCCAGACTCGCAACTGAATCGGCCTCGCCGGGTTAGAATTGGGTGCGCTGCCTGCGCTCGCGGGAGCATTAGCGACTTCGCGACGCTAGTACGAAAGTCCTATTCGGACTCCCTCAGCCTCGTCAGTACGCTGGTACTGCTGGAGCGCGTTTCCTACTCTGCTAGCGAACCTGGGACCCTCAGGAATTCGTGGGGTGCCCATTTTCGCACGACGGAGTGCTCACGAGGCGGCACGCGGATGACAACCATGATTGTAGATCCACCACGCAAGACGACGATGGGCGTAGGTTTCGAGGCAAACCGCAGCCGCACACCCAATCCTCAAGCCTGGAAGCAGGCCATCGGTACGAAACCCATCCCCGCGCGCCTGGCACTGCTTCCGGAGTCCAAACCGCGCTGGGACCGTATCGGCATAAGCGCCGTGGGCCAACTGGCGCTCCTGACATTCTTATTGCTGATCCCCCTGGTGTTTCCGGAACACATGAGAACCGCCCTGAACCTGCGGCCCACGGAGCTGATGCAACCGGTCACGTTGGTGCCGGTTGCCCCCGAGCCACCGCCACCACCTCCGCCCAAGGTCAAGCCGAAGGCTCCGCCGGTCGTAAAACCGGAAGTGCCCGAGCCCGTCAAATTGAATCCGAGACAGACGCATGTGTTTTTGACGGCGAAGGTTGAGCCGCCAAAGGTGCGCACGGTGGATGCGAAGCCCGTCGAACTTAATCCCGCATTCGATCCGGTGAAAGTTGACATACCTACGAATCAGCCGAAGCGCCCGAAAGAAGACGTAAAGGTGGGAAATCTGGGCACGGGCAGCGCGGCACCCGCCACAGTAGTTGCTCCCGTGAACAAGGTGCAGACGGGCGGGTTCGGCGATCCTAATGGAATTCCAGGGAAGGGTGACCCGAACAAAGCGACGAACGTGAATCGGCTGGGGTCACCTGCGTTGCCGGGGGGACCCGGGTATGGAAACGGGACCGGCGGTGACAAAGGAATTCGCGGAACGGTAGCGAGCACCGGTTTCGGGAACGGGACGGCCAATCCTCCTCCCAGCGGCGGCAAGCGGGGCACGATTCAGTCCACCGGTTTTGCGGACCAGACAGTGACGAGCGACGCTCCGAAGAAGAAAGCCGTTTCCGGCGAAGGGGCCACAACTCCTGTTGACATCCTGGAAAAACCACGTCCTGAGTACACTGCGGAAGGGCGTAAGCTGAAGATAGAAGGTGACGTAGTTATTGAGATGGTATTCCTGGCGAATGGCAGCGTCCAGGTGAACCATGTCATCAGCGGTTTGGGCCACGGTCTAGACGAGTCGGCAACCCGGGCAGCACAACAAATCAAGTTCAAGCCAGCAAAACGCGACGGCCAGCCGGTGGATTTTCCGGCACGCGTACGGATTGAGTTCCGTCTGGCGTATTAAGTATTAGGGGGAGAGAGAAAATGCGTAAGCTAGCTACAACCATCCTCGTTCTGGTCCTGAGCGAGCCGGGAGCCATCGCAGCTACAGCGGCGCCCAAGCCAGCTGACCAGCCGCGGACCATGGAAGACGTCGTGGACCGGGTGATCACCAATGAAAACCGCGCCAGCCAGCAGATCCGCCAGTATTCGCCGCTGGTGGAGACGTACATCCAGAACCTGAAGCCGGACAAGGAACTTGGTTACGTTCCTGCGGGGGACAAATATTTTCTGGGGCGCGCCGACTTTACGAAGGGTGTCTCGCTGGTTTCGCTGACGGACACCAACGGCAAAGGGAAAAAGATTTTTGGCTCGATCGGGAATTTCTTTTCGTTCGCGCTGCAGTTCGTGCCGGACGGCTTCCTGCAGATGATCTTTATTGATACAAACGGGTTCGACAAGCAGCACTACAAGTTTGATTATGTGCGGCGCGAATTCCTGGGCGAAGTGCGCTGCCTGGTGTTTGACGTGACGCCGCAGGATAAGAGCGGCAAGGGCCGTTTCCTGGGGCGCATCTGGGTGGAAGATCAGGATTACAATATTGTCCGATTCAACGGTGCGTACAGCGGGAACGGACACTCCAGCTGGTGGTTCCACTTCGACAGCTGGCGGACGAACGTGCAGCCGGGAATGTGGTTGCCTTCCTTCGTATACAGCGAAGAAAAGGACATGCACTACAACCTGACGAAGAAACTGGATTTCAAGGCGCAGACGCGCTTGTGGGGTTACAACCTGGGCCACGCCAGCCAGGAACAGGAACTCAGCAAGATTCTGGTGGAGAGCGCGGTGCAGGACGATACCAAGACGGCCAACGACCTGTCGCCGATCCAAGCGCAGCGCTCGTGGGACCGCCAGGCGGAGGATAACGTCATCGATCGCCTGGAACGCATTGGCCTGATCGCGCCGAAGGGTGAAGTAGACAAAATTCTCGAAACGGTGGTCAACAACCTGGAAGTGACCAACAACATTGACGTCGAGCCGGACGTGCGCTGCCGGGTGATGATGACCTCGACGCTGGAGTCTTACACGGTGGGACACACCATCGTGCTCAGCCGCGGTTTGGTGGACGTATTGCCGGATGAGGCCAGCCTGGCCACCATGATCGCGCACGAACTAAGCCACATTGTGCTGGGCCACCGCCTGGATTCCAGCTATGCGTTCTTCGATCAATTGCTGATCGAGGACAAGGATACTTTCCGGCACTTTGGATTTGCGCGCACTCCCGACGAGGAAAAAGCGGCCAACGCCAAAGCGCTGCTGCTGCTGAACAATTCGCCGTACAAGAATCAGTTGGGCAACGCGGGACTTTTCCTGACGGCGCTCACCACGCGCGAGAAGGAAATTCCCAACCTGATCAGCCCGCACCTGGGCGATCGCGTGCCGGCCATCGGCGACCTGCGATCCTCGATGCCGGCGGACCAGAAGCAGAACCCGCAGATGATTACGGCGCTGCCCATCGGGGGACGCGTCAAGCTGGACCCCTGGAACGACCGGCTGGATCTGATCAAGAGCAAGCCGGTAGGCACGGTGGCCGAGCGTGAGAAGATGCCTTTTGAAGTGACGCCGTTCATGCCGTACTTGACGCGCTACGGAGCGGACGCTTCGAAGCCCATCGCGGCAAGCGCGGCTACGCCTTCCGATGCGAAGCAAGGTGCCGGGTCGGCGAGCAAACCGTAATACTTTTTTCCAGATTGAAAACTTCGCGGCCCGGTGAGTTCTTCACCGGGCCGTTTTCTTTTGTGCGCCGGACTTTCGTCCACCAGAGGATCGCTTAGCGCCGCGAGGACAGTTCGCGGATCAGCTTGTAGTTGAAGTCCACGCCGTCGTAGAAATCCTGGACTCCCAGGCGTTCGTCCTTGCCGTGCGCGCGGATGTCGTTGCGGTCAAAAAACATGCAGGAGATTCCGTAGGTGGGGATGCCGGCGATGCGCGTGATCCTGCCGTCAGTGGCGCCTGTGGACATGGTGGCGATGAGAGGCACGCCCGGCCAGGAGGAGCTGAGCGTTTTCTCCAGGGCGTGCATGACTTCCGGAAGGAGCGGAGAGGGTGGCACACCCACCACGGGGACGATTTTTCCGTCCGCGGAACGCTGCGCAACCACCGTGACGGTTACTTTCGGATCGTTGGCGACGCGTTCGAGAGCCTTGCGGACTTCTTCGGGATCTTCGCCGGGGAAGATGCGGCAATTGACGTTGGCGCGGGCGGTTTGCGGAAGTGCATTGGGGGCGTGGCCGCCGGAGAGCATGGTGGCTACGCAGGTGGTGTGCAAGAGCGAATTGTAATAGGGGGAGGCGGAGAGGCGTTGCACCGCTCCATTCAGTTGTGCCGCGTCGGGAGGCGGCGGATACATAGCAACGACTTTCATGTCGGCCGACACCTGTCCGGTGGTGATCGCCGCGGTCTTCGCGAAAAAGTTCCGGGTGATCTCGTTAATGTTCAACGGGAACGAATACGATTGGAGGCGGGCCAGGGCGCCGGCCAAGTGGTAGATGGCGTTATCCGGGCTGGGGACGGAGCTGTGGCCGCCGGGATTCAGCGATTCGAATTGATAATCCACGTACACTTTTTCGCTGGCTTGAATGCTCGCCAGCAAGAGCTTGTCTTTGTCCTTTTCGAATTCACCGGCATCGAGATTGATGCAGTATTCCGCGTCCACCCAATCGCGATGCTCTTTGAGCAGCCAATCCACGCCGTTGAAGTTGCCGCCTTCTTCGTCGGCGGTGAGCGCGAGAATCAAGTCGCGGTCCGGGAGATAGCTTTCTTTTCTTAGGCGGAGGAAGTTGGTGACGAGGATGGCGTCGCCGGACTTCATGTCCTCCGTGCCGCGGCCGTAGAAATAGCCGTCTTTTTCGAGGAATTCGAAGGGGTCGGTGGTCCAGTCCTCGCGATGGGCTTCGACCACGTCGAGATGGCCGATGAACAGGATGGGCTTGCGTTTGCCGGTGCCGTGAAAACGGACGACAAGATTCTTTTTGCGGTCGTTTGGTCCGGCGACCTTTATGTCGTCCTCTGCGAATCCGCCTTCGCGCAGTCGCTTAGCCATAGCTTCCGCGGCGGTGGTGACGTTGCCGACGGAATCGGTGGTGTTGATTTCAATGAGTTGTTTGAAAATCGCGCGCGCCGTTTGCTTGGTTTGATCCGGGCTTTGCGCGCGGCCCGCGGGCGAAACAGTCGCGATCAAGCAAAAGGACAAGATCCAGCGTATCCCTCTTTGCATTTCTTCTCCTTCGAATGCAGCTTCATGAGAAAGGCAGTTGACCCGGCGGCGATCCCGGTTGTTGTGCCGTCCTCGAGTCCAGAGCGAAGCGCAGACAGCGGGACAGGTGCGAGGCGGACCAGAACAGCAAAATCATGCCGAGTCCGCGGTCCAGCACAAGAAACACCACAAACGCGATGAAGACCGCCAGTCCTGTACGATCGGGGCGCATGAGTGGCACTTGCAGACGTGCATTCACAAAGCGAGCCAGCTCGCGCGGCCATTTGTAGACCCAATACAACCCGTAGACGGGAATTAGGTGAAACCAGGCCGCGCGCAGCGGCTTGATGGGATATCCGCCTGCGGTCGCCTGAGCGAGGACGAGATGATATTCATAGACACAGACGAGCCAGTAGACCAGGCTGATGAAATTGGCGAGAAACAGGTACAGCGGAGGAATGAGCAGCGGTTCCTTGGCAAGTTCCGGGTGCAGGGCAATAGCAACCATTTCCGCGATCAGCGTCGCGACACCCAAAACGTAGCCGATCCAGATGCGCGGGAACGGCGGCAATGTGCCGGGTTGCGCCTGTTGCTCCTGCGATTCTCCGCCAGACCAATCCATTTTCGTCCTCGAGGAAAGTGCCTTGGCAGCGTAACGGCCTGGCTATTGGTACGTCAAACCATTTGCAGGCGCGGCCGAACGGCGAGGTTCCGGAAAGTTGCCTCGCCTTGCGGGTCTTGCTTACACTGGCGGAGAACGTATCGCGGAGGAAGAGATGACATCGGGCGTGAAACGCAGCTTGCAGATTGCGCTGGGGACAGCATTGTTTTTTGCGGGAGCCGCGGCAGGTTCGCTGCACGCACGCGGCGCGGCAGTGGTGAACCGCTTTGGCCAGCCGAAGACCGTGCTCCACTTCGTAGTTTACAAGTTCAAGGACAACGTCTCGAATTACGACCGGGAAAAAGCCATCAACGGCATCAAGGACATGGCGGGAAAAATTCCGGGCATCAAGAATGTGTGGCTGAAAACCGAACGGAACCAGATCAAGGAGTTCAGCGGCGTCTATGCCATCGAATTTACAAGCGCGGAGGCCGCCGCGGACTATGCGGAGAGCCCAATTCACGAGGCTTGGTCGAAGACGTGGCAGGAACAGCGCGAGAACAGTTTGTCCTTCCAGGTTTCAAATCCGTAGCCAGATCACTGATTAATTTTCGCGCGTGATTCCGTATCGCTTGCGAATCATGCGATCCGCGGCGCTATCCGTGAGCAAGCGCTTGGCCCACTTGGCGAAGGCCGCCAGCGAAGTTACGGTATAACGCGCCTTGGGGCGTGGCGCTTCGATGGCCTGCAGCATGATGCGCGCGCAATCCTCGGGTGTGGTTTTCGACTGAGCGCGGGTGCTGCTGGCGTTGCCCATATAGGTCGCGTAGATTTTGGCGTACGGCCCAGCCTTGATTTTTTCCTGGTAGGCTTGCGCCAGATTCATGGCGGTGCTCTGAATGCTGGTGACGATGTAGCCGGGCTGAATCAGAATCGTGTGGATGCCGAAGGGATAAAGCTCGTGGCGCAAGGCGTTGCTTAGCGCTTCGATGGCGTGTTTCGAGGCGCTGTAGGCTCCTTGGGTCGGCGGGGTGATGAATCCTGAGACGGAGCTCATCATCAAGATGCGGCCTTTGCGGCGTTCGCGCATTTTCGGCAAGACGGCCTGAGTGACGCGGATCACGCCGAAGAAGTTCGTTTCGAATTGGCGGCGCCAGTCTTCCATGCGCAGGTCTTCTACGGCGCCGGGGTAGACAAGCCCGGCATTGTTGATCAGCACGTCGATCTGGCCGGCCTCTTGATAGATAGCGGAAACGGCTCTTTGCACGGAGCCGTCGTCGCAAACGTCCATGTCCAGTGTTTGGAGCGGCAGCTTCTTTTCCTTTGCCAGTGCTTCAAGTTGTGCGCGCTTCTCCGCGGAACGGCCGGCGGCGAAGACGCGATAGCCGTGCTCGGCGAGCAAAAGAGCCGCGGCCTTGCCCAATCCATCCGTCGCACCAGTGATTAAAACGGTGTGAGTTCCGCGCTCCGCGCTCATTCGTTCCCCCTTTTGGCGGAGGCTATCGTAACGCGGAAAGGAGTCGGGCTGCGCCAGAGGTTTGGCGTCTCGTTTTCGGCACAGTCCACGCACGCAGCGCCGTTCGAATAGAACAAGCTTGCTAGACTAAAAGCATCTCCTACGATTTAATCGAGCCGTTTCGGTGAGCCCGCATGCCGATTGACGAAAACCTCTCTGTCGCTGAGCCCGGTGGAAAGTGGAAGCTCGGCTTTTGGAGCTTGATCGCCACGCAGTTTCAGGGCGCGTTCAACGACAACGGCCTGAAATTCTTCGTCATCTTCCTCATCCTGGGTACCAATCCGACGGAAGCGCAAAAAGATCTGCTGGTTTTTGTCATTGGGAATCTATTCGCTCTTCCGTTCCTTTTGTTTTCGATGGCGGGCGGATACCTGGCCGACCGCTTCAGCAAACGAAGCGTCGCAATCGCGACAAAGATCTTTGAAGTATGCGCGATGCTTTTCGCCATGTACGCCTTCGCACGCGGTAACTCGCGAATGGCGTTTGCTGTCATTTTCCTGGCTAGCACGCAAGCCGCCTTCTTTGGCCCCGCGAAGTACGGTTTGCTGCCAGAGCTGCTGCCGGACAGATTGCTGTCCTGGGGTAACGGGATTCTCGAGCTCACAACGTTTCTCGCCATTATTGCGGGTGCGGTCGTCGGCCCGCTGCTGGCGCAGAGCTTTCATGAGCGTGAAGCAATCGCTGGATTAATCTTCGGCGCGTGTTCTTTGTTTGGTCTGACGACGAGTTTCGCGATTTCCCGCGTGCCTGCGGCAGACCCCTCCAGGAAATTCCGCTTCAATATTTTTGGTGACCTGAAAAAACAGGTTCAGATTGTCCGGCCGGATCGCGTCCTGCACCTTGCAATCGTTGGCAATACATACTTCTGGTTTCTCGGCGCGTTGTTGCAGTTCGTGATTGTCTTTTACGGGCGCGAGATTTTGCATCTTGACGAGACGCGCGGCGGTTATTTGCAAGCGGCTCTTGCTATTGGCATCGGCGTGGGGAGCTACGCCGCCGGATTACTTTCGGCGGGAAAAATCGAGTACGGGCTCATCCCCCTCGGCGCCATCGGCATGTCGGTGTTTGCGTTTGCCATCTCGATCCGCGGGTTGAGTTTTCTTCAAGTGCTGATTTTCCTGGGGGCCCTCGGTTTTGCGGGCGGCTTTTTTGTCGTTCCCATCAACGCGCTGATCCAACACCGGCCGGAAGAGAGCCACAAAGGCAGCGTGATTGCCTTCGCCAATTTTCTATCTTTTGTTGGCGTGATTGTGGCGTCGGCCATTTATTCAGGATTCACGCACTATCTTCATGTCGGGCTGGCGTCCTTCTTTCTGTGGACAGCAGTCATGTCGCTGGCGGCCACAGTCTACGTGGTGTGGCTGCTGCCGGATTCGCTGCTGCGGCTTTTTCTGTGGATTGCGACGAATACGCTGTATCGACTGGACGTTGAGGGGCGCGAAAACGTGCCGGCGCGCGGCGGAGCGCTGCTAACGCCGAATCACGTTTCCATGGCCGATGCGGTGTTCCTGATTGCCTCGCTCGACCGGCCGATTCGCTTCATCATGTTCAAAGGCTCATACGAGCATCCGCTCGTGAAACCGTTTGCAAAGATTATGGGCGTGATTCCCATCGCGTCGGATCAGGGCCCGCGCGAAATGATTCATTCGTTGCGCATGGCCACGGACGCGCTGAAGAACGGCGAAATCGTGTGCATCTTCCCGGAAGGGCAGATGACGCGCATCGGGCAGATGCTGCCGTTCCGCCGCGGAATGGAACGCATCATCAAGGGCGTGGACGTGCCGATCATCCCCGTGAACCTGGATGGCGTGTGGGGCTCGATTTTCAGTTTTTCCGGCGGGCGATTCCTTTGGAAGCTTCCACGACACATTCCGTATCCTGTGCGCGTGACGTTCGGCAAGCCGTTGCCGCCGGCGGCGACGTCGCTGGAAGTCCGCCGCGTGGTGCAGGACCTCGGCGCGGAGGCGTTCGCGCGCCGAAAGAAGCGCATGCACACGTTGCCCGAATCGTTCATTTACACGTCGCGGCGGCATCCGTTCCGCTTTGCCATGGCGGATGGGCAAAGACCGAAGCTGAACTATTTTTCGGCTCTGGTGGGAGCGCTGGTGCTGGCGCGGCGCTTGCGAAAACAGTGGCGAGGGCAGGAAATGGTGGGCATCCTGCTGCCGCCATCGGTGGCGGGCGCGCTGGTGAATTTTGCCGCGATGCTGATGGGCAAAGTTCCGGTCAATTTAAATTACACGGTTTCGAACGAGACGCTGGCGTCCTGCGCGGAGCAGTGCAATTTGAAGACGATCGTGACGGCGCGGGTCTTTCTCGAGAAGGTGAAGATACAGCCTCCCGGTGAAATTATTTTCATCGAAGACGTGGCCAAGGACGCCGGCTTCGGCGAGCGTGCCGCCGCCGCGCTGGTTGCATGCCTATTTTCGAAAAAATCGGTCGCCAAATTTGCGGGCGCCGAGCGGCCAGCGTCTTTGGACGACATTGCCACGATTATTTTTTCCAGCGGCTCGACCGGCGATCCCAAGGGTGTGGTCCTCACGCATTACAACATCGCCTCCAACGTCGAGCAGCTCAGCCAGGTTTTCATGCTGCATGCCAACGACCGCATCATGGGCATCCTGCCGTTTTTTCACTCGTTCGGGTTCACAGGGACGCTTTGCCTGCCGGCCGCGACGGGGATTGGCGTGGTCTTCCATCCCAACCCTCTCGATTCGCGCGTGATCGGCGCTCTCGTGAACAAGTACGCGGTCACGATGTTGCTTGCCACCCCTACTTTCTTGAATGCCTACACGCGCCGCTGCACGCCGGAAGAATTCGGCAGCTTGCGCTTTGTGATGGCCGGCGCTGAAAAATTGCCCGATCGGATTTCACAGGCTTTCGAGGATCACTTTGGCATTCGGCCGCACGAGGGTTACGGCTGCACAGAATGCTCGCCAGCGGTCACCGTGAATACGATCGATTTTCGCGCCGCCTCCTTCCGGCAAGTCGGAGCGAAGCGCGGCACCATCGGCCATCCATTGCCGGGGATGACGGTGAAGATTGTGGATCCAGAGACCTTGCAGCCCGTGGCCGCGGACGAGCCGGGCCTCCTGCTTGTGCGCGGCCCCAACGTGATGCGCGGCTATCTCAACAAGCCCGAAAAGACCGCCGACGTTCTGCGCGATGGCTGGTACAACACTGGCGACATCGCGCGATTGGACGAGGACGGTTTCTTGAAGATCACCGACCGCTTGAGCCGCTTCAGCAAAATCGGCGGAGAAATGGTGCCGCACATCAAGGTCGAGGACCTGCTGCAGGAGCTGGCCGGGGTCACGGAGCAGACATTTGTCGTGACCGCCGTCCCCGACGAGAAAAAAGGCGAACGCCTCGTCGTGCTGCATATTCTCGATGATGCAAAGCTGGAGGAATGCCTGGAAAAACTGGGGAAGAGCGACTTGCCCGCGCTGTGGCGGCCGCGACCGGACCAATTCCTGCGAATCGAGAAACTCCCGTACCTCGGCACGGGAAAGCTCGATCTGCGGAAGGCGCGTGAATTGGCGCTGGAGCTGAAGCAGCGCGTTTCTTGAAAAGCTTCGAGCGTTGCCGGCGCGCAGAAAGCGATTCATGACGCAAGCGGAAAACTCAAGACCGTGGCGGGGATTGCTCCTGCGGCTGATTCTAACGGCCATCGTTCTCACGATCTGGTTCTGGACGCAATCGCTCATCGGCGCTCGGACTCCTCCTCCTTCAGGAATGGGCGACGCGCTCCACAACCTGACCGCTGGATACAACGCCTACTTTTCCCAGCACTCCTCCGCAGCCAACGCGCTGCTGATTGCAAGTTCCGCGTTCATAGACGCTCTGGGTCTTTTCCTTCTCGGCAGCTGGATATTTGGAGGAAGCGTTCGCCCTTTCCTCGGATTATTTCTGCTGATGGCACTGCGCCAGGTGATGCAAGCCATCTGCGCGCTCCCTGCACCGCCCAACATGATCTGGCACTATCCTGGGTTTCCCTCGCTGCTGGTAACCTATCACGTGGCCAATGATTTTTTCTTTTCCGGGCACACTGCTATCGCTGTTTTTGGGGCGGCCGAGCTCTCCCGATTCCGGCGGAATTGGCTCACCCTCACAGCTGTTGTCATTGTCGTTTTGGAGGTCGCCACGGTCTTGATTCTCCGCGCGCACTACACCATGGATGTGTTCACGGGGATCGTCGCGGCGCTGTGGATCGCCCGTTTCAGTGAACGGATTTCTCCAGGCATTGACCGGCTGTTGGCTGGCTCCAAGTAAGGATTCCGATGCGCGAAACGCAGGAGTGGATCATGTCGCACTGGGGAAAGGAGATATCGTTCAGCCCACTTCTTCCATTTCGAATGGTTGCAACGACGTTCGGCGAATCTGATGAATTCAGTCGTGGTGACCAAGGACAACGGCAGGCCGACCGGCATCGTGGACGGTTTCCAAAACCTCGAAACGATTGAGAAGAACTTGTCGAATGACAAGTGGCCTAAGTAAGTTCAAAGCACGCGCGTCGCCGCCGATGGCTACTTCAAGCCCCAGAACGAGGCATCGGGCTTCACCAATTCGAATCCGGCATCCCACGCTTCATGGCTGCGCCAGACGACTTCGGCATCCGCCTTGCGCCCTGTTTCTGGATGCACCAGGCGAACGCGTTTGTGAAGCGGCAGGTCTGCTCCCACCACCGCCATGCACCCCGAATGACTGACGTCCACGGTGACGGCGTTAGCTTGCTCCTTTGCTCCAGACTCTTCCCACTCCACCAGCAACTTCACCCGGGAAATGATGCGCTTGTGGCTTCGTAACCGTTCCCAACGTTCTTGTGCGGCTCTCGCTGCGGGATTGTTGAGAGTGATGGTGTTCATCTCTGGCCTCGCTGTGGAAGAATTACCGGCCCGGGGGGTAGAAGATACAACCTAATTCAGTAAATTGCTGAGGTCAATAGTACTTTTTCGAATGCACCCTCCTGGTCAATCGCCCGCTTGCTTGAAACGGCTGATATTGGCCGATCTGTTCGAATTCTTGGACCCAGAGGATTCCGCGAAGCGTGGCCCCTGTGGAAAAGTGGGAGTTCCGACGACAAAACGCGTGACCGGAGAGTTGTACCGAAGTGGAGCACCAAAGGAAATTGACGCCCGGCTATGATTCGAACTTGCGCCTTTTGGTCCACGCAAATGCGCGAACTCGGGCTGTCGTTTCCAACGAATGCGTTAGCTTTGTTGCAAGCGGCTATTCTCTAGACGTTTCGCTGAGCTCAATAAGCTCTGCACGGGGCTCACTTTCCTGTGTAGCTGATCCGCCAGATGGAGTTTGAACCGTCATCGGTAACCAGCAACGAGCCATCGGGCGCGAGGGTGACGCCAACTGGGCGTCCCCAAATGTGTCCGTTGTCCAAGACGAATCCGGTCATGAAATCTTCGTATTCGCCGCTCGCTTGTCCGGTCTGGTGGAGAGGCACGCGAATGAGTTCGTAACCAACGCGCACGGAGCGATTCCAGGATCCGTGCTCTGCAGCAAAAATGTCGCCCTGATACTCCGCGGGGAATTGTTTGCCATCGTAAAAAGTCAGTTCCAGCGAAGCATTGTGGGGATGAAGAATAACATCCGGCGTGATGACCTTGTCTTTTAGCTCCGGATGCTTGCCTTCGTGCCGCGGGTCTTGGTGGCCGCCCATGTACCACCAGGGCCAGCCGTAAAACCCACCTTCCTGCACATGAGTGATGTAGTCCGGGACCAAATTGTCCCCAAGTGCGTCGCGTTCGTTGACCGAACACCACAACTCACCCGTT
>Ga0210409_10005366_pt1 | contig 13472 bp, 12 predicted proteins | sample IncBWH17MmetaG_FD_161649 | JGI IMG/M metagenome (GOLD analysis project Ga0210409, IMG submission 161649) | Forest soil microbial communities from Barre Woods Harvard Forest LTER site, Petersham, Massachusetts, United States - Inc-BW-H-17-M | ecosystem: Environmental > Terrestrial > Soil >... | reverse complement strand
TTATGTGTGCGTTAGGGGCGGCGGACCAGGTCCAGGAACTCCGCCCGCGTGCGCGGGTCCTTGCGGAACGTTCCGAGCATGCAGGACGTGATCAGCTGGCCGCCAGGTTTCTCCACCCCCCGCATCTCCATGCACAGGTGGCGGGCCTCGACCACGACGCCGACGCCTTTTGGGGTCAGCGTTCCGTTCAGCGCCTCCGCGATCTCCTTGGTCATCCGCTCCTGGAGCTGCAGTCGGTGCGCGAAGACGCCGACCAGCCGCGGGATCTTGCTCAAGCCGACGACCTTTCCGCGGGGCAGATAGCCGACGTGGCAGCTGCCGAAAAACGGCAGCATGTGGTGCTCGCAGAGGCTGTAGAAAGGGATGTCCTTGACGACGACCATCTCGTCATAGTCCTGGTCGAACACGGCGTCCGCGACCACATCCTCGGGCTTGACGCCATAGCCGTCGGTGAGCTGGCGCAGGGCTCTCGAAACGCGCTCCGGGGTCGCCCTCAAGCCGGGGCGCTCAGGGTCCTCACCGAGCTCGGCCAGCAGGGCCTCGACCAACTCGGGAATCGGGTCGCCTGGGCGGGGCTTGCTTTTGGCCATTTCCTGAATGCTCACACAATTGATGGGTGGACGCGATCGCTGTCGCCCAGGTCCTGTCGGAGATCGGCTACCTGCTGCGCCAGGACCCCGACGAGAAGTTCCGCGCGAAGGCGTTCTCGGCGGCGTCGTGGTCCCTGGCCGTCGAGCGCCCTGACCTCGGGGCGCTCCATGACAGCCGCGAGCTGACCACGCTCGAGGGCGTCGGCGCCGGCATCGCGAAGGTGATCGCGGAGGTCCTGGAAACCGGCCGCAGCCGTTACCTGGACCGCCTGCGCGAACAGATGAAACAGCCTGGTCGAGACGACGAGTCGGTGCTCGAATTCCCCCTCTACAAGGGCGACGTCCATTCGCACTCGACCTGGAGCGACGGGCGGGCGACCATGCTCGAGATGGCGCGGGGCGCCGAGGCGATGGGCTACAGCTACCTTGGAGTGACGGATCACTCGCCGCGCATCAAGGTCGTCAACGGTCTCGACGCTGACCGCCTGCTCGCGCAATCGCGCGAGATGGCCGAGGTGCAGGCGCAGGTCCCCGGCGTCGCCCTGCTGCAAGGCATCGAGGTGGACATCCTCGAGGACGGCGCGCTTGACCTTCCGGACATGGTTCTCGAACTGCTGGACGTCGTGATCGCATCACCGCACGTGAAGCTCCGCCAGGAACCCGCGGCCATGACCGAGCGCATGCTGCGCGCCGTCTCGCATCCGCACGTAGACGTGATCGGCCACCCGACCGGAAGGCGGCCGGGCTCTCGCGAGGGCGCGAATTACGATTTCGAAGCCGTCTTCAAAGAAGCTGCACGCCACCATGTGGCGCTCGAGATCGACTGCGACCCGGCGCGGATGGACCTGTCGCCGGAGATGGCGAGGCTTGCCCTCGAGCTGGGATGCAACTTCACCCTCGACGCCGACGCGCACGCGCCGGCCGAGCTCGCCTACGTGCCGATGGGGATGTGGATGGCGCGGCGGGCCGGCATACCGCAAGACCGCATCCTCAACTTCATGCCCCTGGACGACCTCACCGACGCACTGAGCTGAGATGTTTCTGCTCGCTTACGATTTCATTTGATGGCGAAGCTCGGGATCATGATCGAAGGGCAGGAGGGCCTCAACTGGGAGAGGTGGCGCCGGATCTGCCATGACGCCGACACGCTTGGTTTCGATTCTCTGCGGCGCAGCGATCACTTCTTCTCGGTCTTCGGCGTTGCAGGTCGCGACTGCATCGAGTGCTGGTCCTCGCTGGCGCTGGCGGCGGAGTGGACGGAACGGATCGAGTTCGGTCCCATGGTGAGCCCGATGACGTTTCGGCCGCCGGCGGTGCTGGCGCGAATCGCGGCAGCCGTCGACGTCCTGTCCGGCGGCAGGCTGATCCTCGGAGTGGGCGCCGGCTGGTACGAGCAGGAGCATGTCGAGAACGGCCTCCCGTTCCTCACCTTGAAAGAGCGCATGGACCTGCTCGAGAGCGGGATCACGGCTATTCGCGCCACGTGGAAGGCCGTCCACCCCAAGCCCCCGCGCGGTGGCGTGATCCCATTGCTCATGGGCGGGCGAGGTGAGAAGCGTGCGATGCCGATGATGGCTCGCGAGGCCGCCGAGTGGAATGTCGGCTTCGACGGCCCGGACAAGTACCGCCATCAAAGCCAGGTGTTCGACGAGTGCTGCCGTGCGATCGGGCGCGACCCCTCGTCGGTTCGGCGATCGGTGATGACCAGCTACCTGATCGGACGCGATCGCGGCGAGCTGCGCGAGCGCGCATCCAGAATCGGCGAGGTCGTGCCCCGCTACAAGGGCGTCGAGCCCGACGACGTCTTGAAGACGGCGGCCGAGAGCTGGCTCGTCGGAACTCCAGAAGAGATCGCCGAGCAGGTCCGCGAGAAGGCCCGGCTCGGAATCGACCTTTTCATGCTGCAGCACTTCCTGCTCGACGACTCCGACGCGATGAAGCTGCTGGCCGCCGAGGTGATTCCGGCGGTCGCATAGCTCGCAACTGGTCAGAATTAGCCGCATGGACTTCGACCTCAGCGTGTCCGAGAAGGCGTTTCGCGACGAGGTCAGGACGTGGCTGAAAGCCAACGTCCCACGCAAGGACGGCCGCGCGAACGGATCCGACATGAAGACACTTGTCGAAAGCCGCCGGGCCTGGCAGAAGAAGCTCTACGAGGCAGGCTATGTCGGCATCACGTGGCCGAAGGAGTACGGCGGGCGCGGCGAGGGCTTCATGCAGCAGTTGATCTTCAACGACGAGATGATCCAGGCCCAGGCGCCCGAGCCGATCAACGTCATCGGGCTCGGCATGGGCGGTCCGGTCGTCATTTCGCACGGAACCGAAGCGCAGAAGAAGCGATACCTGGCGCCGCTTCTGTCCGCGGAGGAGATCTGGTGCCAGGGCTTCAGCGAGCCGAACGCGGGCAGCGACCTGTCCGGCCTTCAGACCCGGGCCGAGGATATGGGCGATCACTACCTCGTCAACGGACAGAAGGTCTGGACGACGCTCGCCCACGTTGCGAAGTGGTGCATGTTGATCACGCGCGAGCGCAAGGAGGCCAACCCGCGCGATGGGCTCACGTACCTCCTGGTCGACATGGAGAGCCCCGGCATCGAGGTACGCCCGCTGGTGCAGATCACGGGCGACGCCGAGTTCAACGAGATCTTCTTCAAAGACGTCAAGGTTCCAAAGTCGCAGATCCTCGGCGAGGCCGGGAACGGCTGGGCCGTCGCGATGACCACGCTGCTGCATGAGCGCGGCACGCTGGGCATGGCGCTGGCCACGCAAGCGCAGATCACGGCGGCCGAGCTTGCGGAGCATGCGCGCAAGCTGGGTCGGGGCTCCGACCCGCTCGTGCGCCAGAAGGTCGCGCAGCACACGATCGAGGCGCGCGCGCTGCAGCTCAACGGCTACCGTGCGGTGACAGCCGTGAAGCGCAGCGGCATTCCGGGCCCCGAGGGGTCGATCCTCAAGCTGATGTGGTCTGAGCTCAACCAGCGGATGACCGAGACGGCCGTGGACATGGCGGGACCGGCGGGACAGGTGCGCGATGGCGACGGATGGCTCTACGAGTTCCTGCGGTCGCGGGCCAACACGATCGAAGCCGGCACTTCTGAGGTGCTGCGCAACATCCTGGCGGAGAGGGTCCTGGGCCTACCACGCAGCCGCTGACCGCGGATGGAAGCTTTCGTCTTGCTGAATAGTTTAGTATTTCGAAAGTATGTCCCAGGCCTCAACCGAAGACGCCCTCGCCGCCTATAAAAAGCTCCACCGCGCCCTCCTGACGTCCACCGCGGGCAAATGGCGCGATCTCGACCTCTCGATGCAGCAGCTTCGCGCGATGTATTTCCTTCGAGACGAGGAAGGCGTGTCGGTCGGCCGGCTGGCGGAGCTGTTCGGAATCGGCCTCCCCGCGGCGAGCCTGCTGGCGGACCGCCTCGTGCGATCCGGTTATGTCGAGCGGCGTGACGATCCCGCCGACCGCCGGCGGGTGCTGCTCAGCCTGACCCGCCCTGGGCTGCGCCTGGTCAGCGATCTCCGCGAAGGCAGCCACTCGCTGCTGCGCCGGTGGATGGCCTCCCTGTCGGAAGAGGACCTCGCCGCGCTGACGCGCGGCTGGCGCGCGCTCGCCGAGGTCGCAGCGCACCACGGCCGGGTGATGGAGCACAGCGCCGTATGACTGCTGTCGCCGCTCGCGAAACCGCTGCCGCGCCCGAGAGGAAAGGCATCGATCGCGGCGTCATGGCGGTCTTCTCCGGCCTGATGCTCGGGTCGCTCGTCGCGTCGCTGAACATGACGCTTGTCGCTCCGGCGCTGCCGACCATCGTCTCCGAGCTCGGCGGTATCGCCGACTACAGCTGGATCCCGATCTCCGCGATGCTCGCGTCCACCATCGTCGTGCCGGTGGCCGGCAAGCTCTCGGACATCTACGGCCGCAAGCCGCTGTACATGACAGGCATCGTCGTGTTCGCAGTCGGCTCGGCATTGTCCGGCCTCGCACCGAACTTCTGGTTCCTCGTTTTCGCGCGTTTCGTGCAGGGCGCCGGGATGGGTTTCATCATGCCGCTTTCGCAGGCCATCATCGGCGACATCATCTCCCCCCGCGAGCGCGGCAAGTACCAGGGCATGATGGGCGCGTCGTTCGGCGTCGCTTCGATCATCGGGCCCGCCGCCGGCGGGTACATAACCCAGAACTTCAGCTGGCGCTGGCTGTTCTTCATCAACATTCCGTTCGCGATCCTGACGCTGCTGGTGGTCGCCGTCTACATGCATGTCCCCAACGAGCGCCGCAAGCACGCGATCGACGTGTGGGGCAGCGTCACGCTTTCCACCGGCATCACCTGCGCGCTGCTCGCGACCGTTTGGGGCGGTGGCCAGTACGCGTGGAGCTCGTGGCAGATCGTCGGCCTCTACTCAGCCGCCGCGATTCTTCTTGCCGCCTTCGTGTGGGTCGAAACGCGGGCGCCAGAGCCGGTGCTTCCGCTGCGCCTTTGGAAGAGCGGCATCTTCACGTTCTCCAACATCGCGGGGATGGGTGTGGCGATGTCGATGTTCGGAGCGATCTTCTTCCTGCCGGTTTTCGTGCAGGGCGTGATCGGCAACAGCGTCACCAACTCCGGCGCGATCCTCGTTCCGATGCTGGTGGCGATGATCGTGACGAGCATCGGCAGCGGCCAGTTCATCTCGCGCACCGGCCGCTACAAGATCCCGCTGCTCATCGGACTCGTCTTCATGGGCGCCGGCTTCTACATGCTCTCGACCTTCAACATCACTACGACCAACGAGACGGCCATCGAGGCGATGATCCTGATCGGCCTCGGCCTCGGCGTCTCGATGCAGACCTACACGCTGGTCGTGCAGAACTCGGTCAGCCGCGAAGACATGGCGGTGGCAACTTCCGCGACGCAACTGTCGCGTTCGATTGGCGCAGCGGTCGGGCTTGCCGTGCTCGGCACGATCCTGTCCACTGGCCTGGCCACGTCAATGGCCAGGTACCTGCCGGCGGCGGCTCTCAGGCAGTTCCAGGCGGCCGGCGCCTCGACGGCGGGGGCGGTCTTCGACCCGACGCAGCTCGCGCACCTGCCCCCGGCAATCGCGGCCGGCATCAGGCATGGCCTCGCCGACGCAATACACCCTGTCTTCCTGGCGGGCCTTCCGATCATCGCGGTGGCGTTCCTGGCCACTCTGCTGATCAAAGAGGTGCCGCTGCGGCAGACGGCGCACGTGGCCGCCGGGCGCGCCCGGCCTGGTACGCCCGCCGAATAAACTAGGCCGCGTTGTGGCCATGTCGCCCGCGTCCTCGGACCAGCGCACGCTGTGGGCTTTCTGGCTCGCCTGCGCACTGGCCTTGGTCGGGGCGGCGGCGCCGTTCGTGTTTGGCAGCTCGAATCGTCTTGGTGGGGCGGTGGTGCCCTTCGCTCTGGCCGCGATCGCGCTCGGAGCGTGCGCGCTTCTGTATGCGCAAGGCAGGCCAGTCGCGACCGCGCTTTACTTTCTCGCCAGCCTCGCGATCGTGTACGGCATCCTCGCGATGCTCGCCGTGCCGCTGCGACTCGCGGTGCTGGGCACGTGCCCGCCGGCGCCTGCGCCGTGCGGAGCCGGCCTCGAGAGGCCGCTGACCGGCGGCGAGAACTCGGCGCTGGGCTTTGCGGTAGGAATCGGAATCGTCACAATCCTGACCGGCTTTTTCGGCCTGGTCACGCTGTACCGACGCCTGGCCGCGCCCCTCGCATCACCACCAGCTGTGCGGCGCATCCCACCCCTCACTGAGTCGGCGCCCGTCACAGCCGTCGCGATTGAGCCACCACCGGCGCCTGCGCCGCCATCTGAGCCTGAGCCCGATCCTCCAGCCGAGACTCCCCAGCTAGAGCTGGCAGCACCCGTCGAGGCGCTCGAGCTGCCCGAGATTGGGACTGCGGACCCAGCAGAAGCTGCAGCCCCCCAGAGAAAGCCAAGGAGAAAACGAATGTCCAGGGCCACTCCCGAAACGACGGCCGCCCCAGACACAGACGGGCCGGCCTGATGGACTTCGCCTTCTCCGAAGAACAGGAGATGCTGCGCCGGTCGGCGCGCGACTTCCTGGCCAAGGAATGCGGGCCCAAAGTCGTGCGCAAGCTGATGGAAGGTCCAGATGCCTACGACGCCGGGCTGTGGGCCAAGATCGCCGGCCTTGGTTGGACGGCGTTGGGTATTCCAGAGCAGTACGGCGGCGTGGGCTCGTTCCTCGACCTCGTCGTGGTTCTCGAAGAGGCCGGACGGGCACTGCTGCCGGGCCCATTTTTCGCCACGATGGGTCTCGCGGTGCCGGCCCTTCTCGAAGCCGGCACGGAAGCCCAGAAGAAGGAGGCGCTGGGGGCGATCGCGCAGGGTTCGGCGCGCGCGACCCTGGCTTTCACCGAACCTTCGGGCAGGTGGGACGCGGCAGGCGTGACGCTGGCCGCCAAACCGAGCGGTGGCGGCTGGGTGCTGGATGGCGTGAAGCAGTTCGTCCCAGACGCGGAAGCCGCCGATTACATGGTGGTCGCGGCCCGCACTCGCGGCGAAGGCGAGGACGGAGTCTCTCTCTTCCTGGTCAACGGCAGGCCGGCCGGCATGACGGTCACATCGCTGAAGACCCTCGACATGACCCGGCGCTGGAGCGAGGTTCGTTTCAAGGGCGTCAAGCTGGACGGCGGCTCGCTCATGGGCCAGGCGCACAACGCATGGCCACACCTGAAGCGGGCGCTCGACTGGGGAACCGCCGCGCTGTGTGCCGAGATGATCGGCGGCGCACAGAAGGTGCTGGAGACATCGACCGAGTACGCGAAGACGCGCCATCAGTTCGGCAAGCCGATCGGCATCTACCAGGCTGTGTCGCACAAGCTCGCGGACATGCTCGTTTTGTCGGAGAGCGGTCGCTCCGCTACCTATTACGCCGCGTGGGCGGTCGACGCCGACGCCCCTGATCGCTCGCTGGCTTCATCGATGGCAAAGGCCTATGTCTCCGACGCGTACCGCAAGGTCGCCGGCGATGGCATCCAGGTGCACGGCGGCATCGGCTTCACCTGGGAGCACGACATGCACCTTTACTTCAAGCGTGCGAAGTCATCAGAGGTGACGCTCGGCGACGCGACCTACCACCGGGAGCTCGTCGCGCAGTCGCTGGATCTTTAGAGGCACGTCTCTAGCCGGCGGCCAGCAGGCGGAAGACGACCACGCCGAAAAGCGCGCACGCCGGGATGACCAGGCCTCGAAACAGCGTCCAGTAGCCGGCCCATGCTTCGCGCAGGCGATCCAGCCGCCGGCCCGAGCCGAACACCAGAGACCAGTAGATCGGAAGGGCCGCGCCGGTGTTGACGGCGAGCGCGAGCAAGGCTATGCCTCCAGCGCCGGCGAGCCACGCCTCGAGCGGGGCCGTCCCGCCAAAGCCCGCCTGCATACCCCACAGCGCCCCGGCGCCGATCAACCCGAGCAGCGCCGGCAGGCCGAGCAGGAAGAAGGCGGAAAAAGACACGATGACCATCGCGAGCATCAGCGCGAGAGTCGCGACCAGGCCCGCCAGCACGGCTGCCGCCACGGTGATCCCGTTCGCCGAGGAGGCGCCCGGGTGCGCTGGTGCGTTTGCCGCGGGCGCCGGATCTGTCGACGGCCCACCGCTGACCGCGGCCTGCACATCCTGCCACGAGTGCCAGTGCGCCCCCGCGGTGATCGTGCCGGCCACGCCGGCGGAGGCCGCGGCTATGAGCACGCCCGCTGCGATGGCCACCGCGTTGCGGCGGAGGACGGCCATCGGGATCCAGACGCGGCGTTTGCGGACGCGTCCCAGTCCCGTCTCCATCAGCCGCTCGCGGTCAAAAGTCGTGCCGCACAGAATCGTCAGTGCGAAACACGCGGTGATTGGAAGCAGCAGGGACGCAATCGCCAGCGGCGAGCGAAATACGAAGAGGGCGAGCGGCAGGTCGGCGACGGCGGCCGACACGGGAGAGAGCAGGAACGACCACGCACCGCCGGCTGCACCTTCGCGTGGGAACAGCATGAAACCGAGCATCCTGCCCATCGCCGCCCAGTACGCCGTCACGGCGGCGACGAAAGCGAAAACAGGAAGCAGGTCCCAGGGCGCCGTCTGGCCGAAGAAGCTCAGGAAAGCCATTCCGGCGGCCATCCAGAGCGTCACCCAGACCGTGCTGACCACCGCTCCGGGGAGGACCTCGAGCCAGATGAGCGAGGGATCGTCGACCGGTGTGTAGAGCAGGACCTCGAGCGATCCCTGCGCTTTCTCCCACCAGATTCCGATCGAGCTCTTGATCGATTCGAGCAGCGCGAAGGACATGAAAAACAGCGGGAGCAGCAAGCCGGCTTGAAGAGCTGTTCCGCCGGCCAGACGCTGCGCGACCTGGCCCGCCGCGCCCGGCAGCTGGCCGAAGAGCGAGGTCGCCGCCACCAGCAGCAGCACGAAAGCGTTCAGATAGACGATCCAGCTCAGGTCTCCGCGCCGCCACCATGAGCTGACGTAGAAAGGAAGCGCGTGGCGCAGCAGGCCGCCTTGCGAGTGGAGCGATCCGAACATGCGCGCGGCCGGGATCCCGGAGGCAACCTGATCGACGGGCGGTGCGACGGCGGATTGGGTCGGCAGCGGATCGTCCATCGCGTTGATGTAGACCGACTCGAGGCTTGTCTGCTCCTCCTTCAACTGGTGGAACGGCGCCCCATGCTCGGCCAGGCGGGCTTGCAGCTGCGATGCGAATGCCGCGCGGTCGCGGGTGGTCGCGTCCCACGGCAGCGAGTAGGCCAGCCGGTCGCCGTCGAGCTGATGACTGAGGGCATGCTCACGAAGCCAGCGCCTTAGCGATTCCGGGTCGGAAGGCGGCGCCGCGAGCTGAGCCACGAACAGCCTGCCGGCACCGGCTTTGCGCCGCAGCTCGTCGAGGGTGCCGTGGGTGACGATCAGGCCCTTCCGCATGATCGCGATGCGGTCCGCCATCAGCTCGGCCTCGCTCAGCACGTGAGTCGTGACGATCAGCGCCGCGCCGCGCGCGCGCTGCTCGCCGAGGAAATGGCGCATGTCGGCGGCGGCCACCGGGTCGAGGCCCGCTGTCGGCTCGTCGCAGAAAATCCAGTCAGGCTCGTGAAGCGTGGCGCGGATCAAGGCCACCTTTTGCGCCATGCCGCGCGAGTAGGCGGCGAGCACCGTGTCCGCGCGATCGGCCAGCTCGAATCGCTCGAGGAGGCTTTGTATGCGCGGCCGCCGGACTGCTTCGGGAACGCCGTACAGGTATCCGAAATGGTCGAGGTACTCGGGCGCGGTGTTGCGGCCGTACAGCCGGGCCTGGTCGGGCACGACACCAAGCCGCGCGCGGACCTCGTCCAGCCGCTCCGGCAACCGAAGCCCGTCGAGCTCGATGAGGCCCGAGTCCGGATGCAGGATCCCGCCGAGGCAGCGCAGCGTGGTGGACTTGCCCGCGCCGTTCTGACCAAGGACCACGAGCATCTCTCCGCTCTCGACCTGAAGGTCGACGCCGTCGACCGCGCGCACGTCGGCGAAGCTCTTCCGCAGACCCTCGACCCGGATCACTGGAGCGCGGAGCTTACGCCTCCGCCCCCACTACTCAGCCCCGATCAGCGGAGTCAGGCGATCCCGGACCGCGAAGTGGATCTTCTCGCGCGAACCGGTGGCGTCCAGCCGCACGAAACGGTCCGGCTCTGCCGCCGCCAGCCGGTCGTAGGCGGCCGCGACCTTGCGGTGAAAGTCGAGCGACTCCTGCTCCATGCGATCCGGCGCCTTGCCAGCCGCGACGTGGCGTTCCAGTCCGCTCTCGACCGGTCCTTCCAGGAGAAACGTGATGTCCGGCCGGGGAAAGGTGGGCGGCCAGATCGCCGGCACGCCGCGCGCCCCACCCTGGTACGCGAGCGTGGAATCATGGTAGCGATCGGCGACCACGATCTGTCCCGCCGCCAGCGCGGGCGCGATCACCTCGGCGATCAGCTGGCGCCGGCCGGCCATGAAGAGGTACATCTCCGCCTCCGCGTCGATGTCGAGCCCAGCGTAAAGGACGACCTCGCGGAGGCGCTCGCCGAGCTCTGTGCCGCCGGGCTCGCGCACTACCACCGGGTCCCGCGACGAGAGCCATTCGCCCAGCATCTCGACCTGGGTCGTTTTGCCCGCACCCTCGGTGCCTTCGAAGGTGATGAAGAGCCCGGACATGCCTACGCCGGTTCTTCGGGCGAGAGCGTGATGCGCAAACGGCGCTGCGGCTCCTTGCCCATGCTGCGGGCAGAGAGCTCGTTCTCAGCGACCATCTGATGCTGAAGCCGCCGCAGATAGGCGTTCTGCGGCGAGATCTCAACGGGGCGGAGCGTGGACTTCACGGCCTTGATCGCGTCGGCGGCTTCCGCCAGGGCCCGCGTCGTGGCCTCGTCATGGCGGTCGACGCCGTAGATGCGGGTCAGCGCGTCTCGCACCTGTGTCACCGAGTTGCTCTTCAAGATGTGGATGGGCAGCCCCCGGCTCTCGGCCTGGCGCAGGCTGTCCGGGCGCCGCCGGTAGTGGTTCTTCAAGGTCAGCACCGCGCCGGCTCCGTCGAGGTTCCCGAGCACCCGCACCGGCAGCTCCAGCTCTTTGATCGTCTGCTCCACGTGGTGGCGGCTGACGCCGTACGGAAAGATGCCCAGCGGTTTGTTGGGCGCCGGTGGTGCGACGGGTGGATCGGGCGTCACCACGACCGGAGAGGCGACGTTCGAAATGACCCGCCCCTCTCGGGTGCGCATGCGAATCTTTGGCGTGAGCAGAGGCCCGCGCAGCGCGGTGTCGACGATGTCCGCCAGCGGCATGTGGATCGCGACGCGGTCGCGGTCCTGGATCTCGACCAGCACATCGAATGTCGGCGGGGCCTTGCGTTCGAGGACGGACTTCTGCGTCCCTCTCCGGCGTGCCTCTTCATCCGACAGCGTCACGCTCTGTATGCCTCCGAGCAGGTCGTTGAGGGTCGGGTTGACCAGGAGGTTCTCCAGCGTCTGGCCATGCGCGGTGGCGATGAGCTGCACTCCGCGCTCGGCGATCGTGCGCGCGGCGGCCGCTTCGAGCTCGGTGCCGATCTCGTCGATGACGATGACCTCCGGCATGTGGTTCTCGACCGCTTCGATCATCACCGCGTGCTGCAGCATCGGCGTCCTCACCTGCATGCGCCGCGCGCGGCCGATCCCAGGGTGCGGAATGTCGCCGTCGCCCCCGATCTCGTTTGATGTGTCGACTATCACCACGCGCTTGCGCAGCTCGTCGGCGAGCAACCGAGCGCACTCGCGCAGCATCGTGGTCTTGCCGATGCCCGGCCGCCCGAGCAGCAGGATGCTCTGGCCGCTTACGACGATGTCGCGGATGATCTCGCCGGTGCCGGTGACGGCACGGCCGACTCGCATCGTCAACCCGGTGATGCGGCCCGACCGGTTGCGGATGGCCGAAACGCGATGCAGGGTGCGCTCGATGCCGGCGCGGTTGTCGTCGCCGAACTGCCCGACGTTGTTGGCCACGTGCTCCAGGTCGGAAGCTGACACCGGGTGATCCGCGAGCAGCACTTCCCGTCCGGGTACGCGCGCTTCCGGCTCGCGACCGAGGTCGAGGACTATCTCGAGCAATTCGCGCGGGTCGGTTCGTTCGTGCAGCGCTTGCGCCAGGTCAGGCGGCAGGGCGCGGGCGAGGAGCTCGATCTCCTCGTCCCACTTCGGATCTCCGACACGGGCGGCAACCTGCCGAGCGACGCGAGCTTCTGAGCTCATCCGAACGAAGGCACCAGTCCTTTCTCGCGCACCGGCACGCGAACAGCAAGCTCTTTGACCAACAACAACTGCGTCAAAAGTACGCTGAATCCACGCCCGCGGAGGGCGTCGATCATGTGGGAATCGTAGTGGCGCAGGCTGGACCAGGTCGGAGCGTCCGAGCCGCGCAGCAGCGAGAGGCCGAAGTCCGCCAGCTCGCCAGGCAGCGGGCCTTCAGGCAGCGCCATGAAGTTCAAAGTGTCCGGCCGCGTCCCAGAGCTTCGCTCGGCTTTCACCCACCCGACGACCTCCACGCGGTCCACGACATATTCGTGCTTGTCCGATCCACGCGCGGCCAGCCTGCCCGTCCACTCGCCACCGTGCAGGGCCCTCCATTCCCGGTAGGTCGGGGCTTCCAGCTGGGAGACGCCCTGGGGCGTCACCTTTCTGTACAGCTGGTACAGAAGCCGGTTGTCGCCGCGCTTGACCGGCCGCACCCCGTCCGGAAAGTCCTGCCCACGCATCTCAGGCTTGTCCGCGTACACGACCACCTCGGTCGCGTACTGGCGGAACCCGCGCAGGCGGAAAGCCGGGAGCAGCGGATCGCGGTCTGGCAGGCGGACGAACAGCCGCAGCGCCCTCGCTCGAGCGCCTGGTTGGAGAGATGCTCCACCAGAGCCGCGGCAACGTCTTCGGAATCCGACTCTTCCGCCACCTGGAGATTCAAGACCTGCAGCACCGTGGCGCGGCGAAGGTCGAGACCAAGCGGTTGGCCGGAAGCCTGGATGTAGCCGACGACCTTGCCGTTTTCCTCCGCGACGTAAATCAACGTCTCCTGCGAAAGGGGCAGCAGCGCGGAGAGCGTCGAGCTGAGTAGGGACCAGAGCCTTGCGGCCGGCGGCTCCGCCTGGCTCAGGAGGACGTCCGCCGAACGATGCATCTCCTCGATGCGCGCCAGGTCGAGCAGACCTGCCGTCCGAATTTTCATGATGCGGCCAGCTTTACGAACTCGCGATGCAGGCGCAGGTCGCCGGTCAGCTCTGGATGAAAGCACAGCGCCACAATGCGTCCCTGCCGGATCGCGACGGCGTGCCCGTCTAGGCTTGCCATCACCTCCGTGGACCCGGTCGATTCCACAAGCGGCGACCGGATGAAGACGCCGGGAAACGGCCT
>Ga0210409_10005365_pt1 | contig 13472 bp, 9 predicted proteins | sample IncBWH17MmetaG_FD_161649 | JGI IMG/M metagenome (GOLD analysis project Ga0210409, IMG submission 161649) | Forest soil microbial communities from Barre Woods Harvard Forest LTER site, Petersham, Massachusetts, United States - Inc-BW-H-17-M | ecosystem: Environmental > Terrestrial > Soil >... | reverse complement strand
TGCGACTTGTGTTGCTCCGGCCAATTCGTATGAATGGCCAAAAGTTACACGCAGATGCTCAAAGCGATAGGGGGTGATTGCAGGCAGTGAACAAGGCTGGTGGGGCGAGGCTCCCGCCGAGCCCTGATTAAAGAAAACGCTGAAAGACTGAAACGCTGAGACACTGAAAGCCGGAAGACAAAGCGAAAAGCGCGAAATCGTAAAATCGGGAAACGGGGAAAATCTTACACGGGATTCCCTTTTCATCTGCGGTCGCCCTGAATCTGCGGGGGAATCAGGGCCCCGAGCCTCGCCCTGCCAGACAACCGTCTATGCCTGACCCTCCGGCGAAGGGGTCGTCGGCAGGCGAAGAATGAACGTAGTGCCTTTATCCACCTCCGACTCAAAAGTGACGGTGCCACTGTGTTTCGTTACGACGCAGTTATAGACCATTGACAGGCCTTGTCCGGTGCCTCTGCCCACTTCTTTGGTTGTGAAGAAGGGTTCGAAAATACGAGGCCGGATGGCCTCGGGAATGCCCGTTCCGGTATCGCTGACGCGCACTTCGGCGTAGGCTCCATCCCGTCGAGTCTGCACGGTGATGCGCCCTTTCAAGCTGGGGTCCTTCTTTTGCGCGTCGCCGATCGCGTGCGCCGCGTTGATGACGAGGTTCAAAATTGCCTGATTGAACTCGCCCAGGCAGCAAGGCACAGCCGGAAGGGTCGAGTCGAGCTCCAGTTGCAAGTCCGCGACGTACTTCCATTCATTGCGGGCGACGGTCGTGGTCGTTTCGATGGCCCGATTGAGATCGGCCGGTTTCTTATCTTTGCCACCCGGATGTGAAAACTCCTTCATGGCCCGGACGATTTTGGAAATGCGCTCGACTCCCTCGATGGTCTCTCCGATCGCCGAAGGAATTTGCTGGCGGAGGTACTCAAGGTCCGTGGCGGCGGAGAGCTCCTGCGCTTGGGCGATCAGCTCAGGTGTCAACGCCCGGGACTTCGCGGCCGAGATGAGGTCTTCGCGGTTTTTCAAAATCTCCAGCAACGAAAGAAACGATTCCTGCAGAAATCGCGTGTTGTCCCCAACGTATTGAGTTGGGGTGTTGATCTCGTGGGCAATGCCGGCAGCGAGCCGGCCGATGGCCTCAAGCTTCTGCGCTTGTCTCAGCTGCACCTCGATGCGCTGGCGTTCCTGTTCCGCCGCCAGGCGCTCGGTGATGTCTCGGGCGACAATCGACAGGTAGGGTCTGCCTTCGCCGCAGGGATTGTGTGCGACCATTTGCTTGGAGACGCAAACCCGCCTTCCCTCGCGCGAAACCAAAATGCTTTCTCCCACCCAGATCCCTTCCGTCTGAGCTTCGGCCATTTTCGATTGTTGCGCCGATTGTTCCTGACCGTCTGCATGAAAGTCGCTCAAGCGGAGAGCCGTAACGTCTTCCTTCATTGCGATCCCGAGCAACCGGCGTCCCGCGGGATTCAAGTACGAGAGTTGTTGCGTCTCGACGTCCGCAATCGCTACCAGATCTTGAGTGGCGGCAAGAAGTTCAAGCAACCGAGTCTCGGTAGAGCGAGCTTGAGCCTGAAGTTCCCTCTGGCGCTCCAACCGCGCGCGCACCGCCGCCAGGAGAGTTTCGACGGAGAAGGGTTTGTGCAGGTAGTCGTCGGCGCCCAACTCCATGCTTTTGCGAACTCCGCCCGCTTCGGGCCCCCCGGTCATCAGGATGACGGGGATGGTGGCGGTTGACGGCCGGCCGTGCAGCTCCTTCAAGAGATCAAATCCATCCAATCCTCCCAGCGTTACATCGCTGAGAATGAGGTCGGGCAACTCTGCGGCCGCCAGGCGCAGGCCCTCCTCACCACTGGCGGCATCCAGGATCCGGTAGCCTTGCCTGCCCAATGCCTTCGCTATGGTCGAACGAAACGTTTCTTCGTCATCAACCACCAGGATCCTCTTGCGCATGTCTGTCATCGCCCCAGCTTCTTCTCCACTTCTGACATCCACCGATCGTTCTCTGCGCTGGGTGCGATTCGGTTTAACCGCACCAGCACCTCGCGGGCGGCGGCGAAATCTTCGGTCTGCCAATCATAGTTGAGCCAGAGACCCAGAAGCGGCGGGTCATCCGCAGCTAGCCTCGAAGCCGCTTCGAGCGCCGACCTGGCGATTGCAAACTTGTTGGCGTCCAGGGCGGCGCGCGCATAATTCCGCGCGAATGCCAGATTCTTCGGTTCGAGTTCGGACGCTTTCTGAAAAAAAGGCAGGGCAGCCTCGGGTTCATTGCCTGCGGCGTGGCAGATTCCCAGGCAGGAGAGCAGCGTCGAATTCTCCGGAAATATCTGGGCCACGGTTTCGAGGGTGCGCAGGGCGCCTTCGCGGGCACTGGGATCCGTCAGGCCTTTGAAGTCGAGCAGCTTGGTTTTCGGGTCATACGAAAACAGCTTGGCGACCTGAGTTTGTTTCAAAATCGCGGACACGGCATTGTTCTCTATTCGCGACGTCTTCGGGCCTTCCTGGCTGCTGCGCACGAAAAGCGTGACGGCGTCGTGCCAAATCCATGAACGATGCCAGGCGGAGGCGGCCCACTGCGTCACCAGCAGCAGCGCCAACGCGAACGCCAGCCGCCGGCGAGGTAACACCAACGCCAGCCCGCAAAGCGCCAGCAACCACCCTATCAATGGCAGGTACAGAAACCTCTCCGCCATGTATTGCATCATCGGAACAAGGTTCGAGACCGGCAGGAGGAACAAACCCGCCCACAGCAATCCGAACCCGACCAGCTGCCCTCGATGCCACCCGCGGAATGCCACCAGGCCGCCGGCCGCCAGGGCCAGAAGCAGCACCAGTCCGCCCAGGACCGCCGGCGAAAGCAGCGATTGACCGCCCTGCATAAAGCCGTAATCGATGCAAAATGGCGGGATGCCCCACAGCAGTCGAAAATACTTCGGTACCACGGGGAACATGTCGATCAAGGTTTGGGCGTAGGTTCCTGAGATCGGGGCCGTTTGGGCCGTGTGACCGATGACCAGGTGCCTGTGGACCACATAAATCGCCGCGACCATCACAAATCCCCCAGTTCGAACGGCGCTGTCCTTGAAGCCAAGCCGATGAATCCGCCAAAAAACTACGAACGGAAGAATCGCAAAAGGCACCGCCGATTCCTTCGAGTAAACCGCCAGCGCAAAGAAAAGCAACCCGCGCCACGAGGCTCCCGGTTGACCCGGGATTTGCAGCACCTCGCGCAAGGCGGCCAGGACAAAAAACGCCGCCAGGATGTCGTCGAGAGATTTTGCCCAGCAAACCACTTCCGAGGTTACCGGATGCACGGCAAAGGCCAGCCCAACGAGCAACGCGGCCACTTGAGTTTCCGTCTTTGTCAGATCGGGTTGGATGCGGATCAGGAGCAGGCGGGCAACCGCAAATAACATCATCGCCGCACCACCGTGCCAAAGGACATTGGCCAGGTGATAAATCCAAGGCCGTGGTTCGGCCGATTGTCCCAGCCAGTACAACAGGGCGTAATGAACGGTGCGGATCGGGCGAAACAGCACAAAACCTTCGGGCAGGCTCGATTGCGCGTCCAAGCGCGTAAACATTTCCGGAACGTGGCGCAAGGACCGAATGCTTTGGAGGTCGCGGATGAAATACTCGTCATCCCAGACGAAATGAAAGCTCACGGTTTGGCCCCAAACCAGTAGAGTAGCCAATCCAATCAGTACGTAGGGAAACCACCGAGCTGACCACCATTGGCTGGCCAAGCCCGTCGGAATTGCCTGGGCAGAGACACTCGTTTGTGCCTCCGCAGCCCGCGGCTCGGGCTCCGAGATTAAGGCCTCTTGATTCACATGTTATTTGCCCTCTGCGTTCAATGCATTAAATCATCACTCATCGATGCGCGGAGGACACTTGAATCATGAATGCGGAGCATAATACACGCCACCGCCTGCAGCAGGGACGCTTTTCGGTGCTTCGGACCGCCCGCCCCAGGCATTTCATGAGGGAAGGATGAACTCCCTCCGGTCCCCATTCCTGACTCCGGGCTTTTCGGGAACGTTCAAGCCCTTATCAATTGGGCCCTCTGGTACCTACCCGTCGGGTTTTCCATCGGCGCCACAATAGTAACTTCGAACGTTGTCCCGGCGATGTGTGTGTAATATTTGGACAGTTTATCGAAGATTGGGTCGAGTTAAGTTTCAATCTCCGTCGCGGCCTTCGCGGCCTTGCGTGAGGCCGCATTCAGCCGCCAGTTTGAGGTCCCGTCGTGACAAGAAAGGGCGGTGTTTCAAGCTGGTTGTTTCAGCGATTGGTGACGATCTCCGGACGGGTGCTTTCGATGATGGCGAGAAGTTCTTTCTGTTCCAGGTTGGGGATCTTCAATTTGTCGAGCGAAGCTTTGAGGTCGCCGATAGCAGCATCAAATTCCGGATTGGAGATATGCATGTCGGCATGAACCGGCTCGATTTGCCTGCCCGTGTATTGGGCCGGACCGCCAGTGGCCAACGCCAAAAACTCAACCAGGTGTTTTTTAAGCAGCGCGACATTCTGCGGCGTTGGCTTCCAGGTTTCCGAGTGGCCTCGATGGATCGAGAGACCTCCGCGCGTAACTCCTACCCTCTCCCAGTTCACTCGAGGGTCATTCAACACCCGCAGAGTGAAATCCCCCACGATATTTGATACGCCCACCTCGCCGCCGAGGCGGTCGAAAAGCGCCAGTTTCTCAGTGGCCTGGGCGGGCTTGTTGGTCGTCCCGATGGCGGCAGTCGACCCAGGCTCTGTTTTCTTGACCTCGGCCTTCTTGACGCCTTTTTCACCAGCACCCTCACCGGAGCCGGTTAGTTGCTCCGATTGCGCCATGCGTTGGCTGGCTCGTTGGTCGGCTTCCCGACTGCCGGAGGTGAAAAAATTGGTGTTTGCCTTTTTAGCCGGGCTGGAGCCGCAGCCGGGTAAACCCATCGCGGCAACCGCAACCAGCGAACACGCTGTCAGACTCCAAATCAGCCTCCATTTCATTTTCCCCTCGCTAATCCGACGTTGTTAAAGATTAATCTACCACGGCTAAGCTCAGTAAACTTTTATGCATAGAAGGACAGATAAACACGGATTTAGGAATCGGTCCGGAAGGGCCTCGGTTTGGGTGAGTTCCTTTGCTGGGGCGATACCTTCAGTATCCGTGTTCATCTGTGGCCATCCTTGGTCTAGTCCCTCATTGCCCTTCGGAGGCGGTGGTTGAGAGTTCCTCTATGAAACTGGGCACCTCGAACTGGAAGTCTTGCTCCGTGGCTTGATCGACCTCGAGTCGCGGCAGGTAAGCCCGCACAAAGGCATTGCGCAGGACGTTGCCGATGGTGGCCAGGATGTCTGTCGTGGTGGACCCCGAAGCACCCCCCGTGAAAGGGATCAAGGTGCCGAACTGGTCGCGCGAAAGGTTCTTGAACACAGAGGTCGTGCCGCCGGCCAGCGCCTGCCAGAAGAATTGAAGGACTGTGTCTTCCTTGATGTCTTGGGCGAGGCTGAAAACCTTGAGGTTGCGGAACAGCGGTTTGACGTAGCCGGTCAGCTGCCCCTCTTTGGCATCGGCCTCCAGCACAAGATCGAACCAGCCTCGTTTGAAATCAAATTTGCCGAACGCCAGCGCCAGATCATTGAGCTTGGTGACATCCAAGCCGAGCAGGCGCAAGGCCAAATGGAAGGTCGGGCGATACGAAAAGGGATCGAGCGTCATTTTCAGCTCGAGTTTCGCCTGGTCCATTACCATGGCGCTGGCCTGCACCGTTGCAACCAGCGGATTGGTCTGGTCGCGGATGTTACTCAAATCGTCAATCGTAGCGTTCAGATGCGAGAGGTACACATCCACAGGCTTTTGGGATTGGTAGGCGCGGAAATGGACGGAGCCATCCTGGATGACTGCGCTGTTAATCGTGAAGGGAAACAAATCCTGAATCATTTCCAGCCACGGGCCACCGGAGCCAGTCTGCGATTCGTTCTGATCGGAGCCGGCGACGAAGTTTAATTCCGGCTCCAGCATCACGAACTGTCCCACCACCCGGCCATGAAGCAGCGCCTTCCACTGAATCGCGAAATCCACTTCTTTGGCTGCCAAGAGCGGAACCGGGACGTTCCCTGTCCGTTGGCTAATATGCAGATCGTGGATGGAATAAGCACCGCGCAGCAGATGAATCTCGACATCACCAACGCGGCCTTCGTAAAGCAGATTGCGGTCTAGAGTCCGGTTCACGTACTCCCGAGCGATTGACGGGAGCAACGCTCTGGCAACAGCAAACACAAGCCCCAACAAAAGCAGAACAGCTCCCAGAGTGTGCCACCCATGGCCCCGCTTGCTTCTCTCGCACCTGCACCGTCCTTTCGGACCATCAGCGCCGGCGCTGGGAAGCGAACCTGGATGATCGTGCTCTTTCATGGGCCGTGGGTTGGTGCGAAGGACCCGCAACTCCTACAGGGGAACCTAAGTCGTCTCGTGAGAAAACTCAGTGGGGTAAATCGCCCAAACCTATAGCAGTTTCACACGGCTCCCCGGTTGATTTTCCAAAGCGCCTGACCGATTTTGTCCGGTGGAGTTGATGTCCGTTGCACTCTTCAGCAGCAGCGCTGCCGCGGAGCAGATTCGAGATCGTTTAGTCCAAGCACGTTTCAGCGCCCGGATTGTGCAGAGTTCATGGCTCCAAAAATTATGGTTTGTGCGAAAAGGAGAAGCGGCGATGCCGTGGAAGCGTGGTGGGTATCAAGATGCGCGCTCAATACGGCGAATCATAGAACAGGTCACCTCTCGTAAGAGTACCCGGAAGCGGACGGCCAACGCGCTTGCCACCGTCGTCGACACCGTCCTCGCCTACACTGTAAACCAGCCAGTTAGTCCCCTGCGGTCGGTAAATCAGCGGTCTGCCGGTGAATGGGTCTGACGGCACTCGTTGGATATAATTTGGAACAAGCTGCTCCAGACCTGTGGGCGCATGCCCCTGCTCGGAGTCGTAACAGCGCAGAGCCAGCTCAATCGCCAGCAGACGTTCATGGGCGATAACTCTATTATCCCTCATTTTCGCTCGTTGAATCGAGCGCCAACGCTGCAACCGTGTCATTATCCAAGTGAGGGGATTGAACCCTTTGCTGAGTTGGTACCTGACAAACCTGTTTTCGTTTTGACGGACTTCAGCCCAAGTGACACGGGTTGCATCGACCTTTTCCAACGCTGCGATGACCGAGCGCGCCTCATCTGGTTTTAGTTTCGCCACCAGCTTCGCCAGCGCCGTGTCACCAATCGCTTCGCAGGCAATTCCCACGAGGCGATTGATGATAAACGCGCCTCGGCTCGACTCGTTTCCGAAGCGAATCGCATCGATGTAACTGTGCGCGGCATCCCCATACCGATTTTCCATCTCCGCCAGTCGACCCTCCTCCTCAAGGAGGCGTACCAGGGATTTCAAACTAGCCAAATCACTGAGCAGGCCGGCCATGTTGGTCATCGCGGAATCCGTTGGCACGGAGCAGCCGCGGGTCAGGCCAAGACGCAACAGGCGCAGCGGTTCGGAGTTGGTGGACACCAATGCTCGAAGGCCGTCGTGATCCAACGCGGACGCATTGCCCACTTCGCCGGTCAATAACGCTGCGGCGCTCAGGAAATCGGCGTACCCGTTCGGACTAGGCAGTGGCGGTGCCGGCCGCGACCGGCCAACAAACAAGATTAGCACCGCCAGCATGGCCAGGATGAAGAGTGCCACCAGCGCGAACAGCAGTGTGCGGACTTTTCGCGGCATCGCTAACGTCCAGCATGGCAGAACGACAGGTGCGGTCAACGACGGCCACGAGCGGCCCGAAAGAGTTGCTGCTGCTCGTAACTAGCCGAGAGCCGTCAGTCATGTCGCGCAGGCGCGGGCCGACGCTATCCCTTGGCCTTTGGCCAACCGGGCCGGACGGGGCTCAGGATGCACTGGCGCGCCACCCGGTGTGGCGCACAAGTTCAACCGAACGCCGTTTCAAGTCGCAGGTACGGAATAGAGTAGCCAACGGTCTCGATTTCTGACGCCACTTTGGCCATACTCCCACGATGCGGAAGCCGTACCGAATCGCGCTGGCCGTTTTGCTCGTCGCTGTTGTTGGCTTGATTGCCTGGCAGATACTGGGCGAGCCGGACTACCAAGGAAAGCGGTTGAGCGTCTGGTTGGAGCGCTACCGTTCTGATGGAGACTCGCCAGAGGTAGATGAGGCCGTACGCGCGGTTGGGACTAACGCCATCCCCTTTCTGCTGCGAAACCTTCAGGCTAAAGATTCCAGGCTCAGGCTGGCACTAACGGTGCTCGGGCTGGAGTACACTCCGGCCAGGGTTCTTCACACGCGGGCCCAGAAGGGATTCAGCGCTTTGGGGGCAGAGGCCAGTAACGCGGTCCCCGCCCTTATTGAACTATACGAACAGAATACTTCTCCTTCGGCCCGTGAGGCCGCAGCCAACGCCCTCGTTGAGATTGGCCCTGCTGCCAAACAGGCGATTCCAGCTTTGATTAAGAGCACGGCCAGCACCAATTCGGATGTCCGTGCGTTTGCTCTCTATACCCTGGGCCGGTTGGCGCTTGAACCCGAACAGGTTGACCCGGTTTTGATAACAGGGTTGCAGGACCCCGACCGAGAGGTTCGCTATAGCGCTGCTTTTGGCCTCTCTAATCTGGCCTTCATGGGCGGTGACGCCAAACCCGCCATCCCGGCTCTGATTGATGCGCTTCAGGACAATTATATGGGCACTCGCTGCGGGGCGGCTCAGGCTCTCGGCCACATCCACTCTGAACCGTCCATTGTCGTGCCTTCCTTAATAAAATCGCTTCACGACCCGGATGTATTTGTCCGCACCCATGCCGCTACTGCCTTAGGGGAATTTGGAACAAACGGCAAACCAGCGATAGCCGCGCTGGTTGAATTGCTAAGTGAAACAAATCAAGACGCGAGCAATGCCGCAACCAACGCGCTCAGGAGAATCGACCCGGAAGCCGCCGCCAAGGCGGGCGTCAAGTGAAGTTCCCTGGAGGCGGCTACCATCCCTGCGCTGCCCGGACCAAAATGTTTCAAGCGGGTGCGATTAAGATGTGCCGGGCCGCAGGTGGTAGGACGGTACGCTGCGCCGTCCGCGCCGCGTTCAGCGGCGCAACATAGCGTGTGATTGGCGTGTGCTCGAGCATTCGTTCCGCCCGCTGAACGCGGCCGGGGACATCGCAGCGCAATGTCCAGCGCAATGTCCCTACCTAACCGCGCCCGACACATTTAATCACACTTGTTTCAAGCGCGGTTTCAAGCGCAGGGCTTGACACCCGATTTGTGAAGAGGTAAGGAGGGCGGTGCCTAAGAAGAGCCGATATCAAGCATTTCAGCCGGAACAACGAGTGGGGGTTGAGGGATACTTCGATGCGGTCTCAGAATCATTCAATAAAAGCAAGGAAACTAACCAAGCAGTATTTGATGAGCCGGCGGGCAGGGAGTTATCTGGTCGGCAACATCTGTGACCACCACTGTAGCCCGGAGTTCGCGGAACTGGTTACGCCGAAGAGTGAACGCCGGGAACAATGGGAAAGAATCAAGGCAGCGCGTGCGAATGGCCGGCTTTGTGGCCTCTTCCGGGATCAGCGGACATTCGAACGCCAGGCAAAGCGCAAGCAAGCCAGCGCCCTGAGGCATGGCTACAAACATTGAGGGTTATTGTTTTTAGTTTTGGTCATCTCTTTCCGCCGTGCCTCACAGGGTGTGCCCCCAAACGCACAGTAGCCAAACTCCGTTTAAATGGTTACATGAAGCAACAAGCAAGCTGCCACAGTTCCTTTGTGGTTGGTTGTGTAGTTGGGGTCGGTGGCAAAAATCCCCCCGTGCAACCGGGAATTGACCGCCATCGGCCCCTTTTTTTCTGTTCTCCTGGCTGGTCACGACAATCGTTTTGGGCGGGGATCTCCCGATTTCTTTTGACTCCGGTTGAGCAATTTTGGGTAATGAACCGAAGAAAACGCTCCTGACCGCGCAGCGGGGCCGGTTCGGTTGAGAGCCCAAAGGTTCGTCTTATGGCGGATCCAAAAGAAACTGGAGAATTTTCGGCCGCCTTCACGACCACTCAATGGAGTGAAGTTCTCGACGCTCGACAGACGGACCCTCGACGCGCCCGGGCCGCGCTCGAAAATCTCTGCACGCGCTACTGGTATCCGCTCTATGCGTTCATCCGGCGTCGCGGCCATGGACCTCATGACGCGGAGGATCTGACGCAATCGTTCTTCGTCCATATCCTCGAGCATGGCGCACTGAACAAGGTGGACCAGGGCAAGGGCCTTTTTCGAACGTTTCTCTTGAGCTCACTGGTCAATTTCCTGAGCGACCAACGGGATAGGGATCAGGCGCTCAAACGGGGCGGCGGGAAAGAGATTCTTTCCTGGGATGCGCTGACCGCGGAAGAATTGTACCAGCAAGAGCCGGCTGGAGATTTGACTGCGGAAAAGCTGTTCGAGCGTCGGTGGGCGATGACGCTGATTAATCAAGTGCTGGGCCGGCTGCGGCAGGAATATGAGACCGGCGGCAAGAGGGAGCTTTTCCTGGAATTGGAAGGTTGCCTGACGGGCGGCATCGGCACTGGATTTTACGAGGAAACAGCCAAACGGCTGGGGATGAATGAAGGGGCGGTGAGGGTCGCGCTGCATCGGCTGCGACGCCGGTTGGGTGAGTTGCTGCGCAGCGAGATCGCCCACACGGTGGCCGGACCGGACCAGGTCGATGAAGAAATTCGACACCTGTTTGCGGCAATTAGCCAATGAAACGGGTGTAACAACGCGCGGCCATTTCCGTTGAACCTGGAGAAGGCATGAGCGAAATCAAGCGCTGCTCTGAATGCGGGGCCTCACTGCCGGCCGACGCGCCGGGGGGTCACTGCATCCAGTGCATTTTACTACTTGGCCTCACCTCTCATGATGAAGTCCAGGGGCATGAGGAATCGGCGGCCGTCCCAGAGGACCAGCTGGTTGCCCGGACCGAGAAACCGGGGGATCGGATCGGCCGTTACAAGCTTCTGGAGAAAATCGGCGAGGGGGGTTGCGGGATTGTCTATCTGGCCGATCAGGAACAGCCGGTCCGCCGGCGGGTCGCGCTAAAAATCATTAAGTTAGGCATGGACACGCGGACCGTCATCGCGCGCTTCGAAGCGGAGAGACAAGCGCTGGCGTTGATGGACCACCGGAATATCGCCAAAGTATTGGACGGCGGGGCCACTGAGACGGGGAGGCCTTACTTTGTCATGGAGTTGGTGAGCAGTGTGCGCCTTACGGAATACTGCGATCGGAAGCAGTTATCCATTCGACAGCGCCTGGAGTTGTTCATGCAGGTTTGCCAGGCGATTCAGCACGCGCATCAAAAGGGAATTATTCATCGCGATATCAAGCCCTCAAACCTCCTGATGTCCGATGAAGCCCAGCCGGTGCCGAAAGTAATTGATTTCGGCATCGCCAAGGCGATCGACCAGCGGCTGACCGACAAAACACTATTCACCGCCTTCGAACATTTCCTGGGCACGCCCGCCTACATGAGCCCCGAGCAGGCGCAACTCAACAGCGCAGATATCGACACGCGCAGCGACATTTACAGCCTTGGGGCGGTGCTTTATGAATTGTTGACCGGGACGACTCCATTCCGGACGACCGTCCACGATGGAACCGGGCTGGACGAACTGCGGCGGACGATTCGCGAAAAAGACCCGCCGCGACCTTCCGCTTGCCTGAACGCGATGTCAAAGCCGGACCTGGCCAAAGTGGCAAGCCAGCGACAGATCCATCCGGAGAGGCTCATTCACGAGCTGCGAGGCGATTTGGATTGGATCGTGATGAAGGCGCTGGAGAAAGAACGCTCGCGCCGCTATGAAACCGCCAATGGTTTGCGAATGGACATTCAGCGTTATCTGGCGGAGGAGCCGGTCGTCGCGAGACCGCCGAGCACAGTCTATCGGTTTCACAAGCTGGTTCGCCGCAATAAACTCGCGTTCGGCTCTGCCGCCGCAGTTCTCGCCGCGTTGATCCTGGGGCTGGCTGTGTCCAGCTCGCTGTTCCTTCGGGAAAGAGAAGCGCGTCACCGAGCGGTGGTCGCGGAAAAGCTGCAGAGCGAGCTTCGACTTCAGGCGGAGACGGCCGGCCAGGAACAGGCGCGGCTGCGAATTCAGGCTCAAGCCGATCAGAAGAAGGCCCAAACCGAGGCGGCCAAGAGCGAGCAAGTCGCTCAACTTCTCAAGAATATGTTGAAAGGCGTGGGCCCATCGGTTGCCCTCGGGCGCGACACCACGATGCTGCGCGATATCCTGGATAAATGTGCGGCCAGCGTTGGTCAGGATCTGACCAATCAACCCGAAGCAGCGATGGAGGTGTTCTCAACGTTAGCCGGCACTTACGACGACCTGGGACTCGATGAGCAAATGGAGAACATGGCTCGACAAGCCTTATCCTGTGGGCGGGCGATCTTCGGCCAGGAGCACCCGGCAGTGGCCAGGGCACTGCGCTTGGTGGGCTATGCGTTGTCGAACCGGGGCAAACTCGACCAGGCCGAGCCTTTCATTCAGGAGGCGCTGCGCCAGCAAAGGAAGTTGCTTGGCCCTGAGAGTTCGGATGCAGCCGATAGCCTTCGGACTCTAGCCAATTTGCGCTGGGCCCAGGGCAAACTCGCGGACGCGGAGGCCCTTCATCGCGAGGCGATCGCGATTCGGCGGAAGCTATCGAACAACCCGGACCCATTGCTGGCCGAGTCGATAAACGATTTGGCCGGTGTGCTCACCAATGAAGGCAAGCTGGCCGAGGCGGAATCAATGTATCGCGAATCGCTCGGCATGGCGCGGGCGCTTTTTGGCAATGAGCATCCGACGCTGGCGGTTTCGATGAACAATCTGGCGACCGTGCTCCGGCGTGAGGGCAAGCCCGCCGAAGCGGAGGCCTTATTTCGCGAGACTCTGGCATTGCAAAAGAAACTGTTTGGCAACGAACACCCCACTTTGGCTGTCTCACTGAACAATCTTGCGCTTTTGCTGCGCTTGCAAGGAAAGCTTAGCGAAGCCGAATCGATGCAGCGTGAGGCCCTGGCCATCGAACAGAAGCTCCTGGGACCTGAGCATCCCCAAACCGCGGTCTCGCTGCGAAACCTTGGAAACATTCTTCGAGATCGGGGGCAGCTTGACGAGGCCGAAACCGTCTTGCGAAGTGCGTTGGCGACGCAACAGAAATTGCTTGGAAACGAGAGTCCGGAGGTCGCCACGTCCCTCGAAGCTCTTTCCCTGGTCCTCGAGCGGCAGGGCAAATTGTCGGACGCCGAAGCACTCAAGCGCCAGTCCGTAGCCATTCGCGAGAAGACTTCTGCCTCATCCAAGCCCGAAGGGCGCTAGTTAGACTTTCCTCCGTAAATGCTGTCGGGCGCGGCCCAGCGCCTGTAACGGGAAGTAATGCCGGTAAAGGTTGTAATTAATCATAATGCCGCGAGCCAATTCACGACCTTGG
>Ga0210409_10005363_pt1 | contig 13474 bp, 9 predicted proteins | sample IncBWH17MmetaG_FD_161649 | JGI IMG/M metagenome (GOLD analysis project Ga0210409, IMG submission 161649) | Forest soil microbial communities from Barre Woods Harvard Forest LTER site, Petersham, Massachusetts, United States - Inc-BW-H-17-M | ecosystem: Environmental > Terrestrial > Soil >... | reverse complement strand
TGGCGCCGTGATCGCGGTCGCCGGACTGCAGAATAATGCGTTGACTGACACCGCCTCCAAGGCAGGCTAGCCGAAGGCCATCCAGTGGAGATCGACGCTGTAGCGGCGGACTGGAGGGTACGACGAAACATAAAACTCGGCCCCAGCCACTACAATCGACGGCTGGCGCGGTCCAGAATTCGCCGACTCTGAACCTTGTTCCGATCGCACCGCATCGTAAATGCCAGCCAGCCGAGGGCAATCGCGTGAGCACTGAGCCCAAAGAGCCTGACAACAGCAAGTTGAAAATCAAGGACTTGCCGACCAGCACGCTGAAAATCGACGATTTACAATCTACCAGCCCGTTCCGGTGGACGTCGGCTTCCCGCTCTCACCCGGGCCGCGTGCGCGAGGTCAACGAGGATGCCTGTCTGGACCAGCCGGAGCTGGGACTTTGGGCGGTCGCCGACGGCATGGGCGGACATACTCTGGGTGACTTTGCCAGTGGCCTGGCGGTGCAAGGCCTGATGGACCTGCCCGCCATGGAGAACCTCGAGCAGCGGATCAGCGCTGCAACGCAACGTCTGCAGGAAGTCAACTACCGCCTTCGGGCCGAAGCGCGGCGGCGTGAGGTGCCGCTCATCGGCACGACCATCGCCGTGCTCCTGGCCGCCGGGGGTCTGTGCAGTTGCCTGTGGGCTGGCGACAGCCGTATCTATCTCTACCGCGCCGGGCGTCTGAGGCAACTGACGCGCGACCACAACCACCTCGAGGCCGCGCGCTCGCGACGCATCTCGAGCTCGGACGACACGTTGGAGCTGCCACGGGCGAACCTCGTCACCCGTGCGATCGGCGCCGAGGACACGCTGCACATCGACCGGACGACCGTCGAGTTGCTTGACGGTGACATCTTCCTGCTGTGCACCGATGGGCTCAGCAACGAAGTCAGCGGGCTGTCGCTCGAGCAGGCTTTGCTCCCGGGCATCTGCAGCCTGGCGTGCGACGCATTGATCAACATAGCGCTTGAGACGGAAGCCCGGGACAACATTACCGCCCTGGTGGCACGCGCCGAGCACCTGAGCAGCCCGGATCAGACCATCGTGCGTGTGCGGTAGCTCGGCTCACATCGCCTTGTCGGCACGCGAGGCCGCGCGAAACTCTTTCGAACGAATGCCGTGCTTTTTCAGCAGCACCTGAAGGTGCGATCGATTCATATTGCAACGCTTCGCCAGCTCAACCACGACGCCGCCCACTTGCTGCAGTCCCCGCTCGAGGAACTCGCGCTCGGCCAGGTCGCTTGCGGCGCGCTTGGCCTCGCTCAGCGCATCGCCGCTCAACGGTCGCCCCTCCTCGCCGGACGCAGGATCCGATGCGAGTTTGGCCTGGCCCGCGGGCCGGAGGTCGGCGGGCAGATGCTCGATATCGGCCGTTTGCCCCGCAAGGCACGACAGCCGGTAGACGATGTTGCGCAGCTCGCGGATGTTGCCGGGGTAGACGTAGTCGAGCAGGAATGCACGTAACCGCCGGGTCATCTCGATCGGGCGACGCTTGAGCACCTCGGCCGCCTCGTCGCCGAAGAATTCGAACAACAGCGGAATCTCGTCCTTGCGCTCGCGCAGCGGCGGCAACGTGAGGTGAATCACGACGAGCCGATAGAACAGATCCTCGCGGAACCGGCCCTCTTCGCACAGTTTGCGCAGGTTGCGGTTGGTCGCCGCGACGACGCGGGTGTCGACGCGGATCGGTTGGTCCGATCCCACCCTCTGGATTTCGTGCGCTTCGAGCACGCGCAGCAGCTTCACCTGGCCCGCCAGTGGCAGCTCGCCGATCTCGTCCAGAAAGATCGTACCGGTATGCGCGCTCTCGAACTTGCCCTTGCGATCACTGACCGCACCGGTGAACGCGCCCTTGCAATGCCCAAACAGTTCGGACTCGAGCAGGTTGTCGGGAATCGCGCCGCAGTTGACCGATATGAACGGGCGGTTGCCCCGGTTCCCGTTGACATGGATCACCCGGGCCATCAGCTCCTTGCCCGTGCCACTCTCGCCGTCGATCAACACGGGCAGGCCTGTGGGCGCGGCCTTCTCGGCAGTCTCCAGCGCCTCGAGCAACTTGGGGTTGTCGCCGAACGCGCCCTCGAAGATGAAGCTGCGTTCGATCAGCTCCTTGCGCCGCTGGCGCCGCGACAGGTCGCTTCGAGTCGGTTGGGCGGCGGCGGCATTGACGAAGCGTTCCTTGTGCGAAAGCTGCATCACCTCGTCGCGCAGTGCGCCTGCCTGCCGTAGCAGCTTCTCGATATCCGGCCGCTCGAGCTTGGCGGCCCACCGCAGCGCCGAGCGCAGTATCTCTATCTTCTCGATCAGCCCGGCATACGAGACTGTCGAGCTGGCGACCGCGTCCTGGTCGAGTATCTTCATGCGGCGTGCAACTGCTTCTGCACCAGCTCGTAGTACATGCCGCGGCGTGCGACCAGCTCGTCGTGCCGCCCCTGTTCGACGATCTTCCCCTCGTAGAGCACCAGAATCTTGTCGGCGCGCATGATGGTGCTCAGCCGATGCGCAATGACCACCGCGGTCCGGCCTTTCAGAATGTCGTTCAGGTTCGCAATGATGTTGCTCTCGGACTGTGAGTCAAGCGCGGAGGTCGCCTCATCGAACACCAGCAGCCGCGGATCGCGGTACAGCGCACGGGCAATGCACAGACGCTGGATCTGTCCGCCTGAGAGGCCGATGCCGCGCTCGCCCACCACCTGTTGGTAGCCCAGTGGCAGCTTGCTGATGAATCCGTGCGCGTCCGCCTTCTTCGCGACCTCCTCGATGCGGCGGCGGTCGGGCTCGTCGCTCCCGCCGGCGATGTTCTCGGCAATGGTCCCCGAGAACAGCAGGTTGGTCTGCATCACGTAGCCGACCTGCGCCCGGTAGTACTCCTTGTCGACCACGCCAATGTCGTAGCCATCGACCGCCAGCCTGCCCTCGGTGGGCGGATAGAAGCCGACGAGGAGTCTAGCCAGCGTTGTCTTGCCCGAGCCGCTGCGGCCGACGATCGCGACCAGCTCGCCGGGCTTGATGTCGACACTGATGTTCTGCAGGACATACGGCGTCTCGCTGCCGCCGTACCGGAAGTAAACGCCGTCGAACCGAATCTCGCCCTGCAGCTCGGGGATTGCCACGCGCGAGGCCAGCTCCTCGGGCTTTTGCTCCGGCTCGAGGTCGAGCACGTCGCCAAGGCGCTCCATTGCCACGGAGGCGTCGTTCAGCAGGCTCCACAGCCCTACCAATCCCATCAATGGCGCCAGCACGCTGCCCATCAAGGCATTGAACGCGATGAGCTGGCCGATGGTCAGCTCGCGCGTGAGCACCAGATCGGCGCCAGCCCACAGAACCGCGATCGTGGTGGCGGCGCTGAACAGCTGCCCGGCCAGGCCGACCGCGATGTTGAACGACTGCGCGCGGTACTGCACTTCGAGCGCCTTCGCGTACTTCCTCTCCCACCTCAGCCGCACTGGGCGCTCGATACCCATGCCCTTGACGGTTTCCGCCCCGCCGAGCGCTTCCATCAGGTACGACTTCGCGTCGGTGGTGACGGCGAAGACCTCACGCGCGAACCGCTTGACCTTCGGCGTCACGAGCACCGTCAACGCCAGGATCGGTATGACGAATGCGATGAGCAGCATAGTCAGCCTGACGTTGTAGAGGAACAGTACCGTGAAGTAGATGAAGATCATCAGCAGGTTGAGCACGGTGGTGATCGTAGACTCGGTCAGGAAGGCCCGGATCGTCTGGTTTTCCTCGAAGCGCGCGAAGATATCTCCCGTCTTGCGCTTGGCGAAGAACGAGTAGGGCAGCGACAGGGTATGCCGGAAGAACTGCGACATCATCGTGAAGTCCAGCTTCCGGACCATGAAGTTCGCCAGCGCTGCGCGGATCGTGGCCGTCAGCTGCGTGAACACGCTCGAGATGATCAGGCCGACGATCAGCAGGTGCAGCAGGTTGACGTTCTGATGGACGATCACGCCATCCAGAATGTTCTGGATGATCATCGGCGGCACGATGCCCAGCATCTGAATCACGAAGGTCGCCAAGAACAGATGCAGCAGGATCTTCCGATAGGGAAGCAGGTACCGGGCGAAACGCACCCAGGGGGAGTGTGACGCACCCACCTGGGCCACATCCTGGCGCAGCGCGAAGGTCAGGCAGGTACCGTTCCAACCGCGCTCGAACTCCTCGACGCTCAACTTCCTGAAGCCGACCGCCGGGTCCGCCATCCACACCTGCGTGCTCGAAACCCCGTACACCACCACGTAGTGGTAACCCTCCCAGTGCACGATGAAGGGGACTTCGAATCCGCGCAGCGTATCGAAGGTGCACTGCACGCCTCTCGTGGTGAAGCCTACGGATTCGCCGGTGCGCGCCAGGCTGTCGAGCGTCGCGCCCTGCGTCGTGACGTTGGCAAGTTCGCGCAACTTGCCCAGCGTGATGCCGAACCCGTAGTGCTTGCAGATCATCGCCAGGCAGGCTGCTCCGCAGTCCATCTCCTCGGCCTGCTGGATCCAGGCGAAGCGCCGGATGACGTTCTCTCCAAGCTCCGGCTTGGATTTCAGATCGATCACCGACGAGGGTTTGCGTCGTTCGGCGACCTTCTTCTGCCGTTGCAGTTCCCGGTCAATGATCCGGATCCGCTCCTCCAACGCACTCCGCACCTTGGGGTTGCGTTCGAGAATGACTTGCACGGTCTTCTCGGGGATCACGAGCAGAGTGGTATCCGCGCTGGCGATCACCGAGGCGGCCTGCTCTTGTCGCATCAGGCAGGCCTTCTCGCCGAAAGTCTCACCCTTGCGCAAAGTGGCCAACGAATAGTCCTGGCCTTCGTCGCGATGCACCACGCGGACTTCCCCCTGGCGCACGACATACAGGCGGCGATCCTCCCGCGCGCCCTGTTTCAGGATTTCCTTGCCGGCGGCGACCCGCTTCACGCCGACGCTGCGCGTCAGTTCTTCCAGCTCGCTTTTGTCGACCTTGCTCTTGAGGTCGAACAGGTGACTGATCAGGCCACCCGCCGAGCTGATGACGACTCGGCCGGCGACGAACGCGCGGGCCGCGGGGTTGCCGGCGACGATCGGGCCAATGACACCACGGGGGATGAACAGCAATTCGGTCTTGCCGGAAGCGCGCGCCGACCACTCGTGTCGGTATTCGCGTAGCATGACCATTTCGCCGAAGGCCTCCCCCGCCTTGCGCACGCCGAGGCTGGCCTCCTTTTCACCGTCCGCGGCAAATACCCGGATCGAGCCGGACTTGACGATGAACAGGCCCTCGGCGACCTCGCCTGCAGTGCACACGGTGTCACCGAAGGCCAGCAGCCGCGACTGCGCGCTCTGGGCCAAGCGCTCGATCTCGGTGCGCGTCAGCGCCGAAAGCAGGTCGACGGACGCGAGGAACTCGGCGAGCGACTGGGTTTCTTGCGTGTTCATTGGGCGGCGGTCCTGGCGCTAGCTGGCTTCGATGACGTGTTCCTGTGCCCTGGCCCGCAACCACTCCTCGCGCAACAACCGCCGCACCTCGGTGGCGGTATCGTCGTCGAGCCGGGCCGGATGCGTTGCGTTCACGCGGAAGATCTCGAAAACGGTCCGATCCCCCGATGCGAAGGGTCCCAACAGATCGCCGGCGGCGGCGTTGAATACCTTCGACTCGACGTCGGGCCGGAGCGATCCTCGCAGCACCTTGCCGATCAGGCCGCCCCGCTCTCGGGTGTCGGTGATCGAATGCTCGCGCGCCATGTCGTCGAAGCTATCGGGATCGTCGCGGAGCACCGCGATCATCTCCTTGGCCTTGGACTCGGAATCGAGAACGATGTGGCTCACCTCGATGCTGTCAAACTTGGGCGAGTTCAGCTTGAAGTATCCTTGTACCGCTTCGTCGTCGCAGACCTTGCGCATCATTTTTTCCTGATAGAGGCTGGCGGTGATGAAGGCCTCGAACTCATCGAGAGTAATGCGCATTGCATCGAGGTACTTGTTCGTGTCGGACGCGCGGTGCAAGCCGCGCACGCGGCGAAACTGGTCGGCGCGTTCTTGGATCTCCGCCTCCGACACCTGGATGCCCGCTTTCTTCGCGCCGAGCACCGCGAGTCGATCCCGGACGAATTGCTCGAGGAGTGACTCGAACTGTCCCGTCAGCTTCAAAGTGCGCACGAACTCAGCCAGGTCGATCGCGTTGCCATCGATCTTCACGACACTCGTCATGTGATTCGCTCCTTCAAACTCGAAAGGAATCGGCGACCGCGCTGGCGGCTCATCCGCCGATTTGCCGGAACGGATCCAGGGCCAGATCGATCAGCCGCCGTTCACGCACGACGATTTCGACTGCGGCCGTCATCCCGTAGCGCAGCGGATACTTGGTCTCCGCGACCTTGTAGTAATCGCGCTCCAGCGATACACGTGCCTCGTATACCGGCTGCTTGGTCTGGGATGACAGCTTCGTGGCTGGCGAGACATATTCCAGCGTGCCACGGATGGCGCCATATCGCTGGTACGGGAATGCATTGAACTTGAGCTTGACCGGCAGGCCTTCACGCAGGAAAGCGCGGTCGTTCTCGGCGATCTCTACCTTGACGATGGAGCGGGAGCTGCTTGGAGCGATGCCACCGAGCGGGGTGTTGGCCTGGACTTTGTCGCCCGGCTGCGTGGAGGTCAGATCGGTGACGATGCCAGAAACCGGGGCGACGATCAGAAGGAAATTGTCCTTATCGATATTTTCGAAACGGATGCGAGCCGCGGCGTCCGCCTCGACGCGCGCGGTGTCGAGTTGCAGCCGCAGTTTCTGTTCCGCCGTTGCGAGCTCGTTCGTGGCCGCCTCGTACTCGAGCTTGAGCTTCTTGAGCTGCTCGCCGCTGGATTCGAGCTGGGCATCAGCCTGTGTGAGTTCCTGGCTTTGACGGGCGGTCAGTTCGCTCAGTCTCGATTGCGCCAGATGGTACGCATTTCTCCTGCTCTCGACGTCGAGCAGCGAGACGCCGCTGCCCGCGGTCGCCGAGAAGACGCGCTCGTACTTCTCCATCTCGAGCTTGGTCTCTTCGACGTTCGCGCGGGCCTCGGCCAATTGCGCCCTCTGCTGATCCACGAGTTTGCTCGTGCCGATTGCGGTCCGCTTCTGGTGTTGCCGCTCCTCGAGCTCCATCGCTTGTCTGAGGGTGGCAGCCTTCTGCTCCAGCAGCGCCTTCTTTTCCGGGAATTCCCGCCACTCCCGTTCGGCATTCTCGAGCTTCAGCTGCGCCTGCATGGCGTTGCCCGCCGCTTCGACGGCTCCCCGGGCGTTGAGCCGGGCCAGCACGTCGCCCTTGGCCACCGGCTGACCCTCGGCCACGTAGAGATTCACCAACTCGCCATCCACGGGCGCATAGAAGCGCCTCACCTCCGAGGCCGGCGCCAGCGCACCGTGTTCGGTCACGATCACGTCGGCACGCCCGATGAACGACCAGACCACTCCAGTGAGCACCAGCGCGATCATCGTGTAGACAAGGGCGTGCAGGGCGCGCCAGGGCTCCGCGGTCAGGATGGCGATGCCCTCGGAGCTGTGATCACCGAGCGCATCCGCCAAGGGGACGAGGCGACTTGAGTGCGTCATTCGTTCGGTTCCCCGAGCAGCGCCAACTTGTTCTTCAACAGCTCCGGCTCGACGACATTGCTCAGGTCGTGCAGCCGGCTGCGCTGCTCACGTACTTCCGATTCAATCTCGTCGCGGATCGCGGCCCACTGCGCGGCTCCGACCGCGTCCACTTGCGAGTAGATCAGGAATCCCTGTTGCGCATACCTGCTCGCCTCGGCCAACACGCTAGCACGGTTTCGGAACTGATCCGAAATCGAGGTCTCGATTCTCTCAGCGGCATCGATAGTGCCGTTGCTGCGGTACTTCTGCCACGACATGCGGGCCCGGTTCATGGCGTCCTGGGCCCGAGCGATTACACTGTCTCTTTGCAGGTACAGCTCGGCCGCGGTAGCGCGCACGAAGTACACATCCTCGTCGGCATCGAGCGACTCCCGGAAAGCCAACAGCTGATCGACGAAGTCACGGGCGTTACTCGATTGCTGTATCGCAGCGAACCGGTCGGTCACGGCCCGCCTGCGCCCCAACTCCTTGGCGGCATCTTCACCCCAGGGACCTGTCGTCATCTTCTGCAAAGCAGCAAACGCCTCGCTGGGGTTGCCGTTTTTCCAAGCTCGCGTTGCGGCGTCGTACTGCTGGAGGAGGTCGCCGGAAGGCAGCTGCCCACTGTCGATCAGCGCACGAAAGCTCTGCTCGAACGGAGGGGTCACGAAGGGCGCATCGTGCAGCTGAGCGAATAGCCGTCCGGACTTTCGGGCGCGTGCTTCCTGTCGAATCTCGATGTAGCGCACCAGGTCCTGGCGTACATTGTCCAGCCCACCGAGACCCGGATACTTCTCCGCGGTCTCCTTTAGCAGGGGTCCCAGCGCATCTGGATTGTCCCGCGCCAGCTCGGTCGCGATGCTCGCCTTGACGCGCTCGATGACCGGCAGGTACACGCTGGACTCGCTTTGCAATCTACGCAAATGGGTAAGGGCTTCGCCATACCAATCACCAAACTGCGGCACGTGCGACGCGATCCGGGCGAGGACGCGCTGGTGCTCGCCCGTGTCGTCGTTCCAGCGCTTGATGAGGTGCTCGATATCGTCTTCGTCCGCGTAGATCCGGATTGGCGCCTCCGGGCCACCGCGACCGCTGACTAAGCTGTCGAGGTTGCCCAGCCACTCCAACTCCTCGATCAGGGGTCGCAGATCTGCATCGCGCATGACGAGCTCGGACATGCCCGTAAGGACTCGCTTGGCGCCGTCGAAGTCACGGGCCCGGACCTTCATCAGCCACGGCGGCACATTTGCCTTCAGGGCCGCCTCGGTGGCCCGAGCCTTCAGCTCGAGATCATCCGGGTGCTTCTCGAGGAGCCGACTGGCCAGCCCCGCCGCCCGGGGATATTCGCCCCGCGCGAGCGCTTCCTTGAGGTCGCGCTCCGGGGCACTCCAGAAGTACGCCGTCAAGGCGAGTGCACCCAGGATGCTGGCAACGGCTGCAGTCCTCCACCACCTTCGCGGCGCGCTATCGCGCTCGCCGCCGGCGACGCTGCCGTGGAGCGAAGCGAGCTCAGACAGCAGCAACATGGCGCGGCCACGCGGGCGACGCCTGACAGCCGGTTCCTTGGTGGGGCCAGCGGGAACTGCCGAGCTGTCCGGCGCGACCTCGTTATTTTTCGGCCCGTCGGCGTCGCAGAAGACCTGGAGGAATGAAGTCGGCGCGACCATGAATTGGGTTCTGTCAGACGCCTGAGGCACCTCGGGCTCGCGTTCCGCCGGGGGATTGCCGGCATTGCTGTGGCCCGGCTCGACAGCGGATTGCCGGCTGACACTCACGCTCGCCTGCGGCGCGGCGGGCTTCCGTTCCGCCGGAGGCTTGGGGGCACCACTGCTCGCCGGCTCGACAGCGGATTGCCGGCTGACACTTACGCTCGCCTGCGGCGCGGCGGGTTTGCGTTCCGCCGGAGGCTTGGGGGCACCACTGTTCGCCGGCTCGACACCGGCTTGCCGAGGGACGCTCACGCTCGCTTGCAGCGCGTTGGGCTTCCGTTCAACCAGGGGCTTGCGGGCACCACGGTGGGCCGGCTCGACACCGGCTTGCCGGGTGATACTGACTTCATAGACGAAGTGTTTGCCACCAAAGGCGACCAGGACACCATCCTGCAGCGGTACGGCTTGCTGCCGCAGGCGCAGGCCGTTGACGAAGGTACCGTTGCTGCTGCCGAGGTCTTCGATATAAGCCTGGCCACCCTTCTGGTGGATGTATGCATGACGCCGTGACAGGTAGTCCAACTCCCGGCCGTGCTCGCTGTTACTCCTGTATTGGGAGAACGCCGCATCGGTCTTACTGACGAGGAACGGGAATTTTTCGATCACGATCGTGTCGAGCCGCGAGCCGCCTGATTTGGGCTTCAACGTCAGCGTCAGGCTCCCTTCGCGGCGGGTGCGAGGAGTGATCTGAACGCGATACGACAGCGTGCCACCGAAGCAGATCTCGTCACCGTCGCGCAATTTGCAGTCCGCGCGCCCGACTCTGACGCGGTTGACCGTCGTCCCGTTGCGGCTCTCCAGGTCCGCCAGGTAGACGAAACCATCTTTGTGAAAGATGCGCGCGTGCCGACGCGACAGCATATTGACGATATCGTTCCCGTAGGACGCGAAGGGCTGCTCGGTCCGCCCGATGGCAAACACGGCCTCGTCGATGCGTATCTCGCCGAGCTCGGGCCGGGACAAGGGCTTCAGGGCAACGTCGAGGTGAGGAACCGACGGCGCCTTTCTGAGGGCCGCCCACATCTGTCCGTAAATTTGCTCGACAGATGCCGACCGGTCATCGACCTGCATTTGCGACCTCCACACGGGTCCAACCGCCGCCGAGCGCCTTGTACAGCGTCACCGTGTCGGACAGCACCTGCTCGTGGCTGGCCAGCAGCTCGAGCTGTGCGGTCAGCAGCCGGCGCTCGTCTTCGAACACTTCGAGTTGTGACACTACGCCCACCTCGAGCTTCGCCTCGGTCTGGGCGGATACCGCCTGCAGCTGATCAACCTGCTTGTGCAGCTCCTCCCTTTGCCGCCGGTGGGCCTCGAGGTTGACCAGCGCGTTCTCGACTTCCTCGAACGCGGCCAACACCGTACGACGGTAGTCTTCTTCGGCGACCTTGATCTGCGCCTCGGTGGTCTTGACGTGCGCCTTGATGCCCGGATTGAAGGCCGGGATGTTGATGCTCGGCATCAGCCCGAAAGTGAACACCTTGGCTAGGTCAGCGAGCGCGAAGCTGGCAGTGCCTGCGCTGCCGGTCAGGCTGATCGTTGGCAGCTGCGCGAGCCGCGCCTGGCCCATCAGGTCGTGGGCCTCCAGCACGCGGAATTCAGCCGCAACGACGTCAGGCCGGCGGGCGAGCAGATCCAGCGGCAACCCGGCAGGCACGGCAGGGACTTGCACGCGGTCCCGCAGCCGGTCGGGTTGGATCTTGAGCTCCCCGGCGGACACGCCGAGCAGGGTGGCCAAGGCGTTCTCCGTCACGTCACGGGATCGGCGCAGCTCCAGCAGATCCTTGGTGAGGCGGCTGTTTTCCGCTCGCTGGCGGCCTACCTCGCTGTCGGACTTCAGACCATTGCTGCGCATCGTCTCGTAGATGGCCAGTATCTGAGCGTTTTTCGCTAACGCACGTTGCTGCTGATCGATCTGCTCGTCGAGCTGAAGGATCTGGAAGTAGGTGGTCGAGACGTTGGCAACGATCTGCAGATATCCCGCCCGCCACTCTGCCTCCGTCGCATGGAACTCGGCAGTTTGTCCTTGAACGCCCTTCTCGACTTTACCCCAGACATCGATATCCCAGCTGACCCGGGTGCCCAGGCCTAATTGCTGGCTGAACAGTTGGCCGTTGGTCTTTTGCAGGCCGGCGCCGGCGCCGATATCCACGCTCGGCAGCGCGCCCGCGCGCGCTTCCGCGATCTGCGCGTTGGCCACCGCGATCCGCGCGGCCAGGATCTTCAGGTCGACGTTTCCCGCAATCGCTTTGGCCACCAGCGAATCCAGGTAAGGATCGCCGAACTGCATCCACCACTGCGGCGAGATGGCCTCGGTGGCTGACACGCTGTTCGCCGGCGGCCGCGACCAGGTTGATTTCGCCGGAGCCTCCGGCCGCTGGTACTCGGCAACGCGGACATCGGCGCAACCGAACAGCAACCCCACGCAGACGCTGGAGAGAACAAAGGCTTGCTTCATTGGGTCCCCCTGTCGAGGGCCGGAAAGGCTGACCGCGATTTCTTCACCAGGATTGCCTGCCTGTGCGGTCACTTTCGGCGATTGGAGCATCTGTTCGCGACTGTGCCGGATGCGGCCGTGCGGCGAAAGTTACTTTCGACACTGCGCGTGGAAAGCGGCGCGACCTCCGGGGCCCATGGCGCCGATCTGGCCCCTCCGTTAACGGCCAGGCCGACCGAGCAAGGCCGAGCGTGGCGTAGTCATCGCAGATCAGATGCACCGCGAGGTTGGCCGGTACGTTGGCCTCGATATGACGCAGAAAGCAAACTAACTCCTGATGACGATGCCATCACCCGGCCTTGCACGGGGTATTCGGGCGCCTCAGTCGGTGAAAACGTCTTCCGGGTCGCGGTGCTGAACCGGGATCCCGGTTATTGCGCTCCAGCGATTTGATCAGCTGACTCAATCTCGCGCTAACAAGGCGACAAATTGCCCGCTACGCGGAGCCGAAAACGCTCGACCAAGCACCACGCAGAAAGGGGGCGCAGCCCGACCAATCGCCAGCGCCGCAGGGTACTACGGGCCAAAAGCCGGCAATTGTGGTGGCGCGCTTGGCAGCTCGCCGCCGCCTACTGGTCAGTCGATCCAAGGGTTGACAAGATCGATGCCGCAGCCCTCAAAGTCCTTCGCGTTACGTGTGGGCCGAGCTGCCCCGTGAAAACGAGTGATCGCGGCGATGGCCGCACCCACTCGCCGAGCTCGCGTTTACGCGTCGGCCTCAGATTTTTTTTGAACGATCTCCGCCAAGATGTGTTTATCGAGCGAGAGATCCGCCACCCGGCGCTTTAACTTCGCGTTCTCCTCGCGCAGCGAGCGCAGCTCGCGGATCTCCGTGCTGCTCAAGTTCGCGTACGTCTTCTTCCAGACGTAGAAAGTCGCCTCGCTGGTCCCCATCTGCCGGCACACATTCGCGACTGCCATGCCGCCATCGACTTGCCGCAGCGCGTAGGCGATCTGCTCGTCGGTGAACCTCGATCGCTTCACCGTCCTCTTCTCCCTTGGCCCGTGCCGCCGCTTCGTGGAGGACTTGCGAAGCCACTTTAGTCCAGCCCTAAATCGACCTGAAAATCCGGTCACTATGACTTTCGTCTCTTCATGGCGTACCGCCCGGCGCTATACGCTCGCAGCCATGCAATATCGCGAACGTTATATCGGCTGTCGCCTCATCAGGTACGCAATGTGCGGGACCGTCATTTTCGTCGACATCGACTCGTGGCGCCCTAGGCGTTGTCTGCCTGGATCGTAAATGCGGGCTTAGGTCCGCTTAGTGTTTCGACGCACCGTATTGTTGGAGTCAGTATGCGCGCATTCACTCGTGCTCTTAATCGCCTTCTCGGGGGCCGCCGCCGGAAGTTCCGCGGCTCCCATGCTGACCAGTTCCTCAACCATCACCGCCGTCACCTCGGGTGGTACATCTGATGGCCACCGCAAACACAGCGTCCATCTGCCAGCACACCGAGTTGCTGTCGCTTGCCCAGCGCCTGCGGCGCACCGCCGGTGGTTACATGGAGATTGACGGCAAGGAAGCCGTGTGCGGTAACTGCGGCGATCGGTGGGAGTTTCGCAACCGCAAACAGCTCCCGCAGTGGCTCCGGCAGGAACTGATCAACCGCGGCTTGTAGACGCCCTGCAGCACGTCGCAACGGCCG
>Ga0210409_10005362_pt1 | contig 13477 bp, 8 predicted proteins | sample IncBWH17MmetaG_FD_161649 | JGI IMG/M metagenome (GOLD analysis project Ga0210409, IMG submission 161649) | Forest soil microbial communities from Barre Woods Harvard Forest LTER site, Petersham, Massachusetts, United States - Inc-BW-H-17-M | ecosystem: Environmental > Terrestrial > Soil >... | reverse complement strand
TCGCGCTGCGATTGAATCAACGTCCCAGAAAAACCTTGGGTTTCCAAACTCCTGCAGCTAGACTGCAAGCAAGTGTTGCGTCGACCGTCTGAGCCGGCAATTACTTTCAGTCAGCTTTAGAAACCTTGGCGATCCAATTCCAGCCGCTCAGAGAAGTGGGTTTGAACTGTGTCCGCGTGGTCTTTGGCGCAGGCCCTTGCCGCGAAGACGATAGCGGATGACGACGGCTATGAAGCTCAGGAGCGATGCCACTTCGACAAAGACTTTGCCACCGTCGAGCAAATCCGGGTGGCCGTCCTTGAGATTCGGGTCGGTGAGGATGCTGTGCAGGAAGAACAGAACAGCAGCGGGAAAGACAAGATAGTGCAGGCGCCGCCAAAGAGGACGGCCGATGCGGGTGCGGAGCAGCGATGAGAGGAACACGAGGAGCAGGAGATAGAGTGCTGCGGCACCGGCGAGATTGAGTTTTGGCTGGAGCGGGGACTGGATTGGGAAGAGGATGTCGAACAGGCGGAAGCGGGGCTCATTGAGGAAGAGAAGTACGGCGGGATGGGTCAGCGTGAGTGCGACGGCCGCGTAGGCGGTCCACTGGTGGAGCGCGAAGAGATTCATGTGTCGATGCGGCCAGCGTTGCAGCGGGCTGTAGCGCATCGAGATGAGCATGCCGAGCCATAGATTGATGGTTGCGGCGCCGACCGCGCCTAGTCCGAGATAGGCGCATAGGTCAAGGATGCTGATGGGCAGGCTCAGGTGGACTCCGTGGTAGTTTGGATTAACTCCGAAATCGGTTCGATGAGATGAAAAGTTGTTGAAGGAAGGATGCGCTATAGTGAGCCTACTCAATGCAGGTTTTCGAGCGCAACCGGTTTCGTGCAGTTGATCGAGGAGAGTTATGAAGATTCGTCGCCACATATTGTCCGTTGTCGTTTTGGTTGCAGGAAGTGCCTCTCTATTCGGTAGTGCTGTTGCAAAAACCAGCCCAGTTGATGCAAAACTCTTCTCCGACATGCGCTGGCGCGAGATTGGCCCAATGCGCGGTGGACGAGTGCGTGCGCTGGCCGGTGTGCCGAGCCAGCCGGCGACATTCTATTTCGGAATGGTGAATGGCGGAGTGTGGAAGACCACCGACGCCGGGGCAACCTGGCAGAGTGTCTGGGACTCGCAGCCGACGGGGTCGATTGGCTCGATTGCGGTCGCGGACTCAAATCCAAATGTGGTCTACGTGGCGAGCGGTGAAGGCCTGCAGCGCCCGGATCTGTCGACCGGTGATGGGGTCTACAAGTCCACGGATGCGGGCGAGACCTGGACTCATCTTCCGGGATTGCGGGATGGGCAGCAGATCGGTCAGGTGGCGATCGATCCGAAGGATGCGAATAAGGTGTTTGTGGCGGTGACTGGACATCCGTATGGGCCGAATGAGGAGCGCGGGCTCTACCGGTCGGTAGATGGCGGGGCGACGTTCAAGCGCGTGTTGTATGTCAATGACAGGACCGGCGCGTCCGAGGTCCAGATCGATCCGCAGCATCCAAACGTGATCTATGCGGGCATGTGGCAGCGGCAGGAGGCGCCGTGGGAGAACGGATCGTGGATCGGCGCCGAGGGCGGCTTCTATCGTTCAACCGATGGGGGAGACACCTGGACGAAACTGACCGGACATGGGCTGCCGGATGACATTCTGCAGGTGCAGGTGGCGATTGCACCGAGTGATTCGAAGCGCATCTATGCGGAGATCGGAACGGTGCGAGGGCCGGTACTGCTCATGCGGACGGACGATGGCGGGGAGAACTGGGTGCATGCTCCGGTGGATGATACTCGGCCGGAGGCGAGGATCGGCGGCGGCGATGTGCCGGTGCCGAAGGTGGACCCGAAGAATCCGAATACGGTGTATGTGGCGACGGTTGTGACATGGAAGTCGACCGACGCGGGGAAGACCTGGACGGGACTGCGCGGGGCGCCGGGCGGCGACGACTATCAGAACGTCTACATTAGTCCAAACAACACGGACATCATTGCGCTGGCCAGCGATCAGGGTGTGATTATCTCGCAGAATGCGGGCAAGACGTGGACGCAATGGTATAACCAGCCGACGGCGGCGATGTATCACGTTACTGCTGACAATGCGTTTCCTTATCGTGTGTGCGGCGGACAGCAGGACAGCGGCAGTGCGTGCGTGGACAGCCGCAGCAATGACGGCAGGATCACGTTTCACGACTGGCATCCAGTCGGGATTGAGGAGTACGGTTATGCTGCGCCCGATCCGCTTGATCCCGATATCGTCTATGGCGGCAAGGTGACGCGGTATGACCGGCGTACGGGGCAGATTCAAAACATTGCACCCAAGGCGGGTTATCGTGCGCTGCGGACTCAGCCGCTGCAGTTTTCTCCGGTAGACCCGCACAGCTTGTACTTCGCTACCAATACGCTTTGGCTGACGAAGGATCAGGGGAAGAACTGGAAGGAGGTCAGCCCGGACCTTAGTCGCGAGACGTGGGATTTGCCTCCATCGGTGGCGGAATACAAAGACACGCCGGCTGCGAAGCCGACGCGGCGCGGGGTCATCTATGCGCTTGGCCTGTCGCCGCTTGACGCAAATCGCATCTGGGCGGGGACCGATGACGGGCTTATCTGGACGACGAGTGATGGCGGTAACCACTGGGACAATGTCACCCCGCCCGCGTTGAAGGCGTTCTGGAAGGTCTTCAATATGGACGCAGGTCACTATGATGTGAAGACTGCCTACGCGGCGGTGAATACGCTTCGGCTGGACGACATGCGGCCGCACCTCTTCCGTACGCACGATGGCGGCAAGACCTGGACGGAGATCAACAACGGAATCCCGGATGGCGCCGCTACGAGCACGATTCGCGAAGACCCGAAACGTAAGGGACTGCTGTATGCAGGCACGGAGACGCAGGTCTATGTTTCCTTCGACGATGGCGATCATTGGCAGTCGCTGCGTCTGAACATGCCAGCGAGTTCCGTACGCGATCTGCAGGTGAAGGACGACGACCTGATCGCGGGCACGCACGGACGCGGATTCCTTATCCTGGATAATGTCACGCCGCTGCGACAGATTGCTGAGAAGATTGCAGGCGAGCCGCTGGATCTCTATGCTCCGCAGACGGCACTGAGGATTCGCGGGGCCATGAATCCTCCGACCCCGTGGCCTCCGGATATGGCGACGGGTGAGAATCCTCCGGATGGTGCGATGATTGACTACTACATTGGGCCGAAGTTCAACGGAGTGCTGACGCTTGAGATCAGAGATAGCAAGGGAGAGATGGTAGCTCAGGTCCACAGTAACGATCCGGTGCCTCCGCTCGATCCGCGGTATCCCGACCCGACGTTGTGGGCGAGACCGCCTCGGATTCTGTCGGTGGAGGCTGGACATCACCGCTTCCTGTGGGACCTGCGGTATCCCGCGGTGCCAGGGATGTCGACCGGGCCATCAGCGGATGAGGCTGTGCCGTACAACACGCCCGCGGTTCCGTCGTCGCCGTTTGTGCTGCCTGGAATGTATACAGTGCGTCTGACCGCGGACGGCAAGACGTTGAGTGAGCAACTCCGTGTGGTGATGGACCCGCGGGTGAAGACGCCCGTGGCCGAGTTGGAGGAGCAGTTCACAGTATCGAAGGCGATCTATGACGATGCGCTGCGCGCGACCGCAGCACTGCACGAAATTACTGTGCTGCGTGAGCAGTTGAGCTCGAAATCAGCACAGCCTCCTGTGGCAAGCGCAGGGGATTCGCTGGAATCTAAACTGACGAAGATCGCGGGTGGACGTGGCGAAGGTGGTCGCGGAGGAGGAGGCCGCGGCGGACCGGCTGGACCGCCGAACCTGACTACGTTGAGGCTGCAGCTGGCGCGCATGGAGCATACGGTGCAGAGCGCCGACATGGCTCCCACAACGGCGCAGGTCGAGGCCTACGAGGGCCTGAAAAAACCGCTGGCCGACCTGATCGAACAATGGAACACGTTGAAGGCGAGCGATGTGAAGGCGCTGAACGATTCTCTGCGCAAGCTGGGTCTGCCGCTGCTCTCACTTGATACGCGGATCATCGATCATGCGGTGGAGGATCAGATCGAACTTGGCGACGAGAATTAGGCACGAACCTTAGAAGGCGATGCGCACACCGAACTGGGCGGCGAACGGAATGCCCACTGTGGTGCCGGGGCCGAAGAAGTCGCCGAGCGCGCCTCCGGGAACGCGCAGCTGATTGGGGCTGGTGATCGGAGTCGATGTGGTGCAGGCTGCGTTGGTGCAAATGTCAGTTACATTGTCTGACTGGGCCTGCTCGATTGGCACCGGCAGCGCTGCGATGTTCGTGACGTAGTTTGCGCCGGGACTGTTGCGGTTGAATAGGTTGAACATGTCCGCGAAGGGCACGATCGACCAGCGATCGTGAAATGTAAACGGGCGGCTGACTCTCAGGTCCATCTGGATGTACGGTGTGCCGCGAAACTGGTCCAGCGCTGTGGGGACCCCGTTGATCGCGATGCGTCCTCTGCTATCCGCGGTGGTGATGGTGAAGGGGCGCGCGCTCTCCGCCTGGAGTAACCCGCTGAGTTCGATGCCTCCGGGTGCATGCGCCGTTCCGGCGATGACTAGGCGGCTGCGAACGTCTTCGCCGGAGGGGCCGTAGTCGCCGGCGGCAAAGGGCTCGAGCGGGTTGCAGACACCGTTGACGTAGTCGAAGATCTCTCCGAGAACGCAGCCCCAGGTCTGGGCCTTCGCGAAGGTATAATTTGCGATGAGATTGAAGCGTCGTGTCACGTTGCCCTGTAGATGCAAGAGCAGAGCGTCGTAGCTGGATCGGTTGTCCGAGTGAAAGACATTTACGTCGGGCACATAAGTGGACTGGTTTGGGTCGCTTGTCTGCAGTTCCGGGGTGAAGAGGTTTGTGCCGCCGGTGAAACTGTAGGCGCGGTAGGCGTGGTTGCCTTGCTCATGGATGTAATCCGCGCTGATGGACCAGTTCTCGCTGAACGCATGTTGCACGCCGGCGGAGATGTGAATGGCGTAGGGCGTCCGGTATTTCGGATCGATGAGGTTGGCGGTTCCGCCTGAGGCGTTGCCGGGGATGCATCCTGCATTCTCGGGGCTATCGGGGTTGGTGACAGGGTTGGTGCAGGGGCCGGGCGGTGTATTGACGGCCTGGAATGCGGTCGCCCAGCCGGTCTGGGCAAGGTCGTCGAAGTAAAGGCCGAAGCCTCCGCGTATGACCGTTGTGCCTTTGCCGTCCAGGGAGTAGGCGAAGCCGAGCCTTGGGGCGAACTGTTTATGGTCATCGTGTGGTGCGCCGGAAACCAGTGGAATCTTGAGCGCCGCAAGTGTTAGGTATCCGGGATTCTGCAATTGGGTGCGTCCGGATGCGGTGAAGAGTCCGTAGGTTGTTGAATAGCGCAGACCGTAGGTGAGGGTGTGATTACGGGTGGCGCGCCACGAATCCTGCGCATAGAACGCAAGCCGTTGAATGTTCTGCGAGAAGTTGCCGCCGAGATTTGACGTTGAAGCACCGGCGATCATGTCTGCTGTAAATTGAGCGGGATTATTCACGTAATAGGTCGGATCTTCCGGGAACTGATACAGCGTCTCGGTGTTACCGGGGAACGTACCACTGAGTACCGGCTCTTGGATGAAGTTGACGCCAAACTTTATCGCGTGATGACCGCGTGCGTTGCTCATGTCGTAGCGGAGTTGATATTTCTCCTGGCTGCGTTCGGACGGGAAAAACGTGATTGGCGTCGCAAACTGGTTGTCTCCGTAAGTCTCGAAGCCGGAGACGGTGAGGGCGGTGGAGCTGAAGGGAAAGGCGAGCGCAAAGCCCAGATCGGAGTTGCGCGTCTGTGTCAGATGCAGGCCGCTGGCGTTGAGAACCAGTTCTCCCAGCAGGTTCGGGGTGAAGGCATATTGATTGCCGATGAGCAGGCTGAGGTAGTTGTTATGCGCGAGCAGGCCGGTTGACGGGAGGGTGGCCTGTTGGACCAGGCTGTTGTGGGTCGTGTACTCGTCGTTCGATCCGCGCACATGCCATTGGGATTTGCCTGACTGGTTCCAGTCCAACCGCAGCAGCCCAAGATAGTCGCGAAACGGAATGGACACGTTGGTGGGCACTGCGATGGACGGCACACCGGGTATGAGTCCGTGCGATGCGAGGGATGCGAGAGCGTCAAATTCAGTGGTACTTGCGGGACTGTAGGCGATGCTGGCGTTCTCGTGCACGTTTTCAAAGGCGGCGAAGAACCACAGCTTGTCCCTTCGGATAGGACCTCCGACGGTCCCCACGTAGTTCTGTCTGGAGAATGGCTGTTTAGGGGCCGGCGCAGGATTTTCGATTGGATAGCGCGCATTCAAGGACGCGGCGCGTTCGTAAAAGGCGGCGTTGCCATGCCAGTCGTTCGTGCCGCTCTTCGTGGTGAGGATGACGGAGCCGGCGGTCGTACCGCCTGTGTCGGCGTCTTCCTGGGCGGTACGCACGTTGAACTCGCGGATGGCGTCAGGGGAGTAGTTCTGGAGGAAGCCCCCGATGTAGTCATCGGAGTTGTCGCCGCCATCGACGGAGAGTTCGTTGTTGAGGCCGGAGCTTCCGCCCGTCGACACTGCCGTAATCCGTGCCTTGGTGGGGTCGGATGGCTCGACTGGCTCGGTCCCAGGAGCTAGGTAGGCGATGTTGGCAAAGCTGCGCGCGGGAAGCGGCAGGCTGGAGAGATCGTTCTCGGTGACGACACTTTGGTGAACGCTGCTTGCGAGATCGATGCCCTGCAATGTGATCGAGGAATGCTGGGCCTGCACCCCTGTGGTTTGTTGCACTGAGGAAGGATTGAGCGTCACAGTGACATCGCGGATGGTGCTGACCGAGATGAACAGATTGGCGGTAACGGGCGCAAATCCTTTGGCGTCGACGTTCAAGCGGTAGAGACCTGGCGTGAGCCCTTCCAATTGGAACTCGCCCTGACCATCGGAGGCGATTTTGCGCACGAGCGATGAGGCGGCCGAGGTGACTTCGATCGTTGCGGAGACGATGCGGGCGTGGGTCGCATCCTGTACGACTCCGCGCACAGATCCACGAGGGTCCTGCGCAGGCAGTTTGGTCGCGAGGAAGAGCATGGACAGGATGCAGGCAAGCTTTCTATACACGTTCTCGGCCTTTGTTTTTGGCGAATTTCAGAGATTGCTCTATGGCGATCGCGCCGCGAGGAATGGGCCGGCCGCTACCGTCAAGTTTGCGTTGAGCTTAGTTTCTCAAATCTAAATCAATTCGCTGGAACGCGACTTTAGTATTCCAATGCGGCAAAGTTTGGCGATGGCGGGGCGACGTGATACGGTAAGCCCATTCACATCTTTATATCCGGCGATCTCAGATATCGAGGCGCGCCCTCAACATTTGCGAGATCAAAGCCCAAGGAGCGGTGGTGATGGTTGTGCGACTTCGTTGGATCGCTATCTTTAGCGCTCTCTGTGTGATGTGTTTGATGGAATCCGGAATGGCCCAGGAGAAGGGTGGCCAGTATTCCGAGAACCTGCTTTCGGGGCTGCACTGGCGCGATGTCGGGCCGATGCGGGGCGGGCGATCGTATGGTGTTGCCGGGAGTGCGACGCAGCCAGACACCTTCTACTTCGGCTCCGTTGGTGGTGGTGTATGGAAGACCGAGAACGCTGGCCGGACCTGGTTTCCTATCTCGGATGAGGGGATTCCGATCGGTTCCATTGGAGCGATTGCCGTCGCGCCGTCGAATCCGGACGTCGTGTATGTGGGGACAGGGGAACCCGACATCCGCAGTCAACACTCCTACGGGATTGGGATGTACAAGTCGATGGACGCGGGCAAGACGTGGACGCACATCGGTCTGGAAGGGACGATGCACATCGGCAAGGTGGTGATCGATCAGACGAATCCTGACCGTGTGTATGTTGCGGCGCTGGGAGATGTCTATGGCCCGAGCCCGGATCGAGGCCTCTACCGTTCGCTGGATGGCGGGGCTCACTGGAAGAAGGTGTTGTTCAAAGCCAGCGATCCGAACAATGTTGGCGCTATCGATGTTGCCATCGATCCGAAGAATCCGCGGGTGCTCTATGCATCGTTGTGGGCGACGCGACGTCCGCCGTGGTCAGTCTACGCGCCCACGAACCTGCCGGGAGGCGGGCTTTATAAATCTACTGATGGTGGCGATACGTGGAAACAACTGACTGGTGGGCTGCCGACGGACGACTTCGTCGGCAAAATAGGCGTTGCGATTTCGCCGAGCAATCCGAAGCGTCTGTGGGCCGTCGTGGATGATATCGGTAAGGCAGTGGCGAGCCCGCTTGGAGGAGGCGGAGGCCAACCACCTGCAGGACCACCACCAGCGCCGCCCAACACAGGCGGTGGCGTTTATATCTCTGACGATGCCGGGTTAACGTGGCGGCTGGTTAACTCCGAGAATCGGCTGTGGGGGCGCGGGTGGTACTTCGAGCAGGTGGCGGTTGATCCAGCGAACCCTGACCGGGCCTACGTGATTAACACGGCGACTTATATGACGACCGATGCCGGCAAGACATTTGTTCCGGTGAAAGGAGCGCCGGGTGGAGATGATTACCACCAGCTCTGGATCAATCCCAAGGACGGCAACCGCATGGTGCTGAGCAGCGACCAGGGCACGGTGGTGAGCGTGGACGGGTCGAAGACCTGGAGCACCTGGTACAACCAGCCGACTGCGCAGATCTATCACGTTGCCGCAGATAATCGCTTTCCCTACTGGCTGTACGGCGCGCAGCAGGATAGCGGCGGAGTAGGCGTGAGCACGTGGTCGAGACAAGGCGTTCTTTCGTTTCGTAACTGGGAGCCGACGTGCCTGGCTGGGGAGAGTGCGACCGTTGTTCCTGATCCGAAGGATGGGAACATCTTGTATGGAGGAGGCGCAGGGCGTTGCGATCAGGCATTGAACGTTGCGGCATCGCTGGGTGGGCAGTTGCCGGCAGCCGATCCAGCCGATCCAAATCGCAAGACATGGACGCTTCCGCAGGTGTTCTCGCCGGCGGATGAAGCCCTCTATTACTCGAACCAGTTTGTGATGCGCTCGCGTGACCGGGGCCGCACCTGGGAGAAGATCAGCCCCGACCTTGCTCGGGTCAAGCCTGAGGTTCCGGCTGGACTTGACCCCGTGACGGCCAAAGATATCGACCAGCCGATGACGGACCGCTTTGGAGTGGTCTACACGATTGGACCATCGCCGCTGAGTGCCACCACGGTTTGGGTCGGCACCGATGATGGCGTGATTTACGTCACCCGCGACGATGGTAAGGATTGGTCCCCCGTCACTCCACCGGCAATGACGGCATGGAGCAAGGTCTCGCAGATCGAAGCCGGGCACTTCGATGTAGAAACCGCGTATGCCTCAGTCGATCGTCATCGGATCGGCGATATGAAGCCCTACATCTATCGCACGCGTGATAGTGGCAAGAGCTGGCAGAACGTTGTTGCCGGGATCCCGGAAGGGGCGTTTGTGAATTCGGTGAAGGAAGATACGCAGATAAAGGGGCTGCTGTATGCAGCGACTGAACTTCGTGTCTACGTGTCGTTCAACGACGGTGGCGAATGGCAGCCGCTCCAGAACAACATGCCGGTGACTTCGGTGCGGGACATTGTCGTGCATGGAGATGACCTGGATGTTGCAACCCACGGACGAGGATTCTGGGTGATGGATCAGATGGCTCCGCTGCGTGAGCTCGCGACGAAGGGAGATCAGATTGCTTCGAGTGCTGCTTATCTGTTCAAGCCAGCGGAGACTCTGGCTATTCGGGCGGGAAGCATGAACGGCACGCCGCTGCCCCATGAGGAGCCACAGGAGTTGAATCCTCCGGCCGGAGTGGTGACGTACTACTGGCTGAAAGCGGCTGCAAGCTCGCCGTTGAAGCTCGAAGTAATGGATTTGAAGGGTGTGGTGCGGGCGTGCGCAGCCAGCGATACTCCCGTGAAGCCGGTCGTTACCGAGGCGATCAATGTTCAGGCCATCTGGCAACAGCCGGTGCCTCCCCCGTCGGCGGCGGCGGGCATGCATCGCTTTGCCTTGGGGCCGCCGCCCGCTCGCGGCTTTGGAGGAGGAGGCCGCCCTGGCCGCGGACCTGCGGCACCGACTCCGAAAGATGCGTGTTCGCTCCCGGATGGCGCGACGCCAGCTGCTCCCGCTCGGCCCGCTCGTGGCGGGCGCGGCGGTCCAACAGGCCTGCAGCCCGGTGACTATACGATTCGTCTCACGGTGGATGGACGGATATACAACCAACCGGTGACAATCAAGCCAGATCCTCGCGGGGTGCCCGTCGATAATTCAAACGAAGAGGTAAACAACCGATCTTGACAGAGTGGTGTTCCCATCCCGGATTGGCAGGAACGAGGCAGCGATGCCTGGTGCAAGACCTCGGAGGTCAACTGGATCACGGACCAGACACGGGTAAACGCGGAATCTGACAAAGCACAACTGAACTCCACTCTATCCGCGAAAGAGGGTTGACGACTGCGAGACGGGTTCAAGGCCAATGGGAGGAGATCGCGATGTTTTACCGTTGCTCAGTGGTGGAACTAAGGCAATCTACGCTGCATGACGGGACTCGTGAACGGTTGATCCAACTGTTTGAAAACGAGTTTATTGAGTCTCAGGAAGCTCTTGGAATACGCGTTGTCGGTCCATTTCGTGATCTCGAAGACCACAATTGTTTTGTCTGGTTGCGTGGCTTTCCCGACATGGACGAACGCAGCCGCATGCTTTCGGCTTTTTACGATGGCCCGGTCTGGCACGCACACGGCAAGGGGTCCTCCGCCAATTCTCACGGAAGCCTGAGGTCTTGAAGCTCGCGCCGACGCCTTGCTCACAATTGCAAAGCTAGAGATGGAAAGCTAATTTCCATGTCATGAATCGGCGTCCGGATTGACTAATCCGTGCCACCAACGATCGTTGAGGAGTGCTGTTCTCGCTAGAGCTAACGCAGGAAATCGAGGATCTCCCGCTGCTCCTAAGTGGCCAGCTTATTGAAGGGTTTGATGACCTTATTGGCCTCGCTGGCCACGGCTAGGTCGACGGGATCATCCCGAATCAGTGGGCTTTTCGGACGATTCTTGCCCTAAGCAGTCAACAGCTCTAGATTCCGATTTGCAAAAGTACGTTTTGTGACTAGGGAGAGTCAATAGCTTCATCGATCTTGTCCGCCAACAGCGATGCCACCTTCGGCGATCACCAAAGGGTGTGCAAAGTCTCAACCACGCCGGAGGGGTGCGGTGCCTCGGTTGCGGTTGGGTTAGGACGGTGTCCGGTTCGAGCTCAAGGGAGTAAGGTGCGGTTTGCCGACAAACCGGACACTGAGCTCATGGGAGACGCAGCCAGTTGTCATTCCTCGATCTCGAACCGCTGGTTTGGCAAAATACCAACCAGAATGCGGCCGTCCAGCGTTGCTCAGAGCAGCCTGACGTTATGCTCCATCGTCTTGATTACTAGGCCCATCTTCCCGCTCCATACTTGTTTCGCAAGGCTAAGGGTGAAGCCTTTGGCTGTGTGGAAAGGAACATGCGATAGTAGCGATAGTAGCGATAGGGCGAGAGGGTCGACTACCGCGTCGATGACGACGGGACCACCCTTGTAACCAAGGGCCTCCGCAAGTCCCTCCCGAACGTCGCGAAGGTAAACATCAGGTGCGCGATGAGGAGGTGGATTTCATCTCCTTATTCAGCCGGCTGGATACACTTTTCGCTACATCTTTTGCCAGACCAAGGCTCTCAGTGTCGAGGCGGTGCTTTTCGTTCATGTGTGCTTCAAATAGCACTCTTTGTGATTGGTCTGTGAGGTCGACTGTGTAGCCTAAGCTGGTACGCCTATGTTATAGCAGCACCTGAAGCAAGGTAAGAATGACCGTGACCACATGTGGGGATGTGGGCACTGGATCTCCTCCTGTCACACTCCCGGGTGTTGGGGATGGAGGCGGGGTTGTTGTATCAGCATGCGCAATGGTTCCGGAAAGCGTGCCCAGAACAACGGCAAGCAAGAGTCGGCGGCTAAGTGATTTGTGCATCGAGGAATCTCCTTTTCAGCGCAAGGTGCGCTGCGCGGAGACTAGGAACTTTGGGAGGAGAAACCGATGATCTCGTCAGCCTTGTGGCGCTTGTGACACAGAAGCGCCCGACTCATTGCGTCCTTGCATAGATCGCAGGTTCGGCCCATGATTTGCGCGTCGGCGGATTACTGGCAATGAGTGGATGGATTGCGTGTCGAAGACAACACAAAATTGCCCTTTTCTTGACCCGATTTGCTGCGATCGAAACGAGCGTGCTCGTCAAGGGGTCGAGACGTCGCACTCTGTCTACATAGAACCATCGGAGACTCGAAGAGTTCAAACGATCCGGAGGCGAGATACTCGGCAAATTGCCTTTGCACCATTGTCGTCAGGCAGCGTATCGGTGCTCAAGCCATTGACGGCGTGCTTCGGAATATGCGAGTGCATCTGCTTCCGTCTGTTTTAGGTGTCCCGTATGGCCTCGAACCCACTGCCAACGGATGAAGAGTCGAGCGTTCTGCTCAAGTAGTCCTTGCCATAGGCCCCGGTCCTGCAGCGGCATCCCGCGACTATTGCGCCATCCCCAGCGCTCCCAGCGCATGGCCTGAAAACGCATTCCCCGAATCAGGTAGTCACAGTCTGAACTCAGGTTTACGTGGGAGCCAGGTTCGATCGATTTGAGGGCTTCAAGGCAGCAGTCAGTTCCATCTCGGCAGCGGTTGTCCATTGTGAGGCTCCTGACAGTTTCCATTGCTGCCGCCCGCACGTGAAGACCGCGCCCCAGCCGCCGGGACCAGGATTTCCGATAGCAGAGCCATCCGTCACAATGTTGATCGTTCGATCCGTAGGTGTATGTCCTCCGAATTGTGGAGCGAGAAGCCCGGCCTTTATCGCGCAAGATAGAGGGTGTAGTCGACCCATGGGGCGAGTGGGGGAGTTAGGCAACGCGTAGATGAAAACCGCGGCGTATCTCCGCCCCCGGGACGCTCTCCTGCATGACAGCGGCGTTCTTGATCGCCTCATTGCTCGGCTTCATCTGGCGAACACAGGCTTTGAGTTCGTAGGCATCGCCCTCGGGCAATTTCGAGAGAAGTTCCTGCCAGAGATGGCCGGGGATTTTGGCCTCGATCTCGCGCAATCGGAGTGGCACTTCTTGCTCATCGGTAATGATGATGCTGTCCTGGCTGTTCTTCTGCTCACGAAGGGTGAACTCGCAGCCTTCGATCTTCCGTAGCTCGCGGCTTCGTAGGTAATAGAGAACCATGTTCTTGGTTCTCTCAACCTTGTTTTCCGCAGTGCGCGCCCTTTCGAAAGCCGGGAGGCCTGGGCTCGACAATAGGCGGCCCGGGACTCCATCAAGTTCAGGAAATACCCGATCCGATCGACCTTCTGGGAGTAAGCCTCGCAGAACGTGTGAAATTTAGCCATGAGCTCGACAGGAACGTCATCGCTGTCGTT
>Ga0210409_10005360_pt1 | contig 13478 bp, 12 predicted proteins | sample IncBWH17MmetaG_FD_161649 | JGI IMG/M metagenome (GOLD analysis project Ga0210409, IMG submission 161649) | Forest soil microbial communities from Barre Woods Harvard Forest LTER site, Petersham, Massachusetts, United States - Inc-BW-H-17-M | ecosystem: Environmental > Terrestrial > Soil >... | reverse complement strand
AAGTAAAGTGCCGTCCAACAATGCGCTGAAGCTGGCGGCGCCTCGCGAGGGAGCGGCAGCCAGTGGAGCCAGCAAGGCGCTCGCATGCGCATTCGCGCACGGGCGCCGCAGCTTAGCGCGGTGTTAGGCAGACCCTCCAGCGCAGCGGTGCCTGATAGGGAGACGCGAGCCGTGAATTGCCCGAGATGCCGCCTCGTGAATCCCCCGACGGCGGAACGCTGTGACTGTGGTTACGACTTCGCCGCTGGCCTGATGAAGGAGCCCTACATTCGTCCCAAGTATGGAGACTCATCGCACGAGAGGCCGTCTCGCGCAGCGCGATCCGTGAGCCTCCTCGACACGATCAAAGAGGAACAGCGTCGCATCAAGGCGGGCGAGCCTCCACTCTCTCCGCCCCGCCGGCCTCCTTCCTTCGCGGAGGTCACTGGCCAGGCGGGACGGCTTCGCCTGGCCCAGGCGATCGTCTTATCGGGCGGGCTTGTCCTGGTTGCCGGATGGTGGCAGCGCCTTGGCGTCCGCTTAACGCTCATTGGAACGGCAATCGGGGCTGTCGGTTTTGTGTTTCAGTGCCTGGCAGTGCGTTGCCCAAAGTGTCGCGTCGCCGTCGTATGGCACACCTTCTGCAATCGCAAGATGTCCGAGGCGCGAATGGCAGCCATGTTTCAAGTCGCCTGTCCAAACTGCGGATTTCATCCAGACGCGAGTACCGAGAGGGTACGACGGGAAGGCGTCGTCCAACGAGCGGATGGAGCTGACGAGCCACGGCCGTGACCACACTCGGTGCGGCGTGCGGGAGGCTGGCAGCTCATTTGCAGTGTTGGACGTCCATCTACTGCACCGAGCACTCGGCGCCCGTCAGTGCGCGGTGCCCTGCCTTGAGCTGGTCCAACACGGAGTGGAACCGCCCGAACGCTATCGGGTCTTACAGCTGACCGAGATCCCGGACCGGCTGGTGTGGTCAATGGTCGTCACGTAGTTGGGGCGGGCCCGCACGTAGTCCAGGAACGCCCCCACGCCGGCGAAGCCGTCGAGGACGTTGTGGGCGGTGAAGCAGCCGTCAACCGTGAGCTTCCCGTCGAGATCCTTGAAGTATTGGGTGTACCAGTCCTTGTCCGCGTCGGAGAAGACGAAGTCGAAGGGCCCGGGCAGCTCCTTGACCAGCTCGTGGGCATTGCCGAGGCGGGCGTCGACGAAGCGCGAAACCCCCGCCGCCTCGAAGTTCTTCTTGGCGATCTCGTGCCGCCGCTCGTCGATCTCGATCGTCACCAACTTCCCCCCCGTCTGGCTCATCGCCCACGCGATCCAGACGCCGGAGTGGCCGGTGGACGTCCCGATCTCCAGGCCACGCTTGAAGCCTTTCTTCACGATCAGATCGTGAAGCACCTGGCCATCCTCGTAGGGGACGTTGAGATCGTGCCAATCGTGGCGGGCGCGCTCGAGGAAACCGCGGACCCGGGCATCCAGTCCTTCGGGGGCATCGCCGGCGCGGCCTACGGCGGGGGGAAGTGCAAAGGCCGCCGCCACAACGGCGAGGCCGAGGCATCTGTTGGTCACGGTTCGTGTGTCCGTGGCCGGCCTGGCCTCAAGAGGGAGACGCGGGGCTCTGGAGGGGTGCGCGTTCGGTCGTCTCCTTGACCGCCTTTTGCGCGGTCCGCGCGTCCAGGGGCAGGACCAGGCCGAACGTACTGCCCTTGCCCACCTCCGATTCCACCCAGACCTGGCCGCCGTGGCCCTCGACGATGAGCCGGCATATGTAGAGGCCGAGGCCGGTGCCTGAGATGGCTAGGTGCTTCTCATCCCGAACCCGCGCGAACTTCTGGAAGAGCTTGCTGATCTGGTCTTGGGGGATGCCGAGGCCGTGGTCGAGGACCTCGATGACCACGTGGTGGGCCCCGCGCTCCCGGCAGCGAACCGTAATGGAGCCGCCACCCGGCGAGTACTTCACCGCGTTCATGGTCAGGTTGGTGATGACTTGGCGCAGGCGCTCGGGGTCGGCGACGATCTTTGGAAACCCGGCCGGAATGTCCATGAGCACGGAATGGTCGGACAGGCCCAGGGGAACGGCGTCGAGGATGAAGGGCCCGAGGTCGACCTCCCTGAAGTTGAAAGAGAACTGACCGGTCTCGATCTGGGTGATGAGGAGGGTGTCGTTGGCGAGCAGGGCCAGGTGCTCGGTCTCGCTGATGACCGTGCGCATGAACTCACGCCGGGCTTCGGCGGTGAGGTCCTCCTCCTCCAGCACCAGCTCTGCGAATCCCCGGATGGCCATGAGCGGCCGCCGGAAGTCGTGGGCCACGATGCCCACGAACTCGCTCTTCAGCCGATCGTACTCTTGGAGAAGGACGTTAGCGCGCTTGATCTCCTCGTGCAGGCGCAGGTTCTCCACCGCCACCGTGGCCTGGCCGGCCAGGGCCAGGAGCAGGTTCAGGTCCTCGTCCCCGAAAGGAGTGCGGGCGGGACGGTCCGCCACCATGAGCAGTCCCTGGATCTGGGGCCCCCGCGTGATGGGGGCGATCATGACCGAGCTGATCCCCAGGTCCTGCACCACGTCGGCGAGGAGACGGGTGTCGGCCTGGGCCTTGTTCGAGACGAGGGGGCCGTTCTTGCGGAAGTTCCAGCGCGAGCGGGCCTCTCCGTCGACGGGGTAGCGGGCCCGGCTGACCTGCTCGGGGGTGAGCCCAAAACCGGGGCCCTGGGCGACCATCTGGCGCCGCTCAGGCTCGAAGAGGAAGACCAGCCCGCGCTCCGCCTTCAGCAGCTCCGCGCTCTGCCGCGACAGATGGCCGAAGAGCGCGCCCGCTCCCCCCGCGAGCGAGAAGGCCCAGGACATCTTGTAGAGGCCCAGCAGCTCCTGCGCCTTGCGCTGGAGGATCCGTCTCTCGGCCTGGTTTCGGAGGAGCCGCGACACCCTCAACTCCAACTCCACGGCGTCCACGGGTTCGCGCAACACCTCGTCCGTCTCCGGTGGCACGTCGCGGGCGTCGAAGCGGAAGACCACGAGGACGGGAGGTTCCTGCCCGAGGGCCTGGCGTACGCTCCGCACGACCGTGCCCAGGCTGGGGTCGATCAGGGAGAGGGAGCCGATGAGGAGGTCGGGCGCGCAATCGATCACACCCTGAACGACGCGGCGGCCGGGGGGCACGGCCGTTACCCGATGCCCGACGGAGCGCAGAATCTGGGCCAAGGCCTCCGCCCGCTCCGGGTCCTCGTGGACGATAGCGATATGGCCGTGGTGCGCGCTGTCGAGGGGGCTCACGGCTTCGCGCCTGACGCCTGGTCGGGATTCTTGCTCCGCTCGATGCTGGTGAAGAGGCTGACGATCGATCGGAGCGCGGCCCGGGCTATGGGCTTCACGAGGTAGGAATCGCCCCCGGCGTCCCGGCCGGTGGTGTAGTCCTTCAGGTCGCCCTTGGCGGTCACAAATACGATGGGCACCTTCTTGTCGACGTGCCGCAAGGCCTTGCACACCGCGTAGCCATCCATGTCGGGGAGGTTCACGTCCAGCAAGACCAAGTCGAAGGGACCCCTCTGGTCGGCAGCCTTCAGGCACTCGGTGCCCGATCCCGCCTCCACAACCTCGAACGTCTCGGTCTTCTCCGCCTCTAGGAGCGTGCGGATGAGAGAGCGGGTCGGGACGTGATCGTCGACGACCAGGACGCGCTTGGCCATTCCTTTACCTTCCGAAGGGTGCTCTCACGTGGACTTATTGTAACTCATCGGAGTCGGCGTCCTCAAAGTGCCGTTCACGCTTCCCGCGGCGTCCGCCAAACGTCGGCGGGGGTCTCGACGCTCCACGTGCTTAACTTCCGGCCCTCCTGGCCGTAGCGCCCGTCATGTGGGCGATTCAGGATGCCACGCTACCACGAGCCGACACCGAGTCAGGTCCAATAGCCGTGGGCAGCCTCTGCTCGATCGCAACCGGCTGCCGGGGGTCGCGTTAGGTCAAGAGATCCGGAGAGAGTGGGGAGCGGGAGGTCCGCTCGGCCCGCAGCGAGGGAGGCAGATGAGAGTCTTCGGCTCTTAACTCCTCTCCTTTGAGGTAAATGGCAGACTTTGCCCAAAATAGGGACGAACCAGTCTCACGGCTCCCCGTCGACGTCTGTACGGCAAATCACCGGCGCCGGTCCCGACCGGCGGCCCGCTCGACGGCCCGCGCCACGGTTGGAAAGAAGGAGTCAGCCAAGCGGGCGATCCCCTCTTGGTTCATGTGGCAGATGTCGAGGTAGAGGGCTGGATCGGTGAGGGCGCGATGGAGCATGACCCCTTCGAAGCGGCCGGATCCTGCGGCCTGCTCGAAGAGCGTGTTGTATCGAGCGAGAATGCGCGCATAGTCCTCGTACCGGGCGAGCGGCCAAACCTCCCTGTTCACTGTCCATTCCCTGACGTTGATGTCGAGGAATGCCTGCTCGTCCGGGGGGGCGGTGTCGTAGCTCGGTGCGGCGAAGGATCCCGCGATGTGGTGCAAGCCGTGCCGCTGGCAGAGCTCGGCGAAGAGGGTTTCGTCGTCCACGATGCGGGAAAGGTCGCTGTCCAGTTCTGGCGGGTTGATGGGGAAGAGCCACTGGAACAGCCGGCTCTTGGTCAGGAGCCGTCTCCAGGGATGAAGCTGGGCATAGTGCGGCAGCGCGTGCCACATGATGTCGTTGATCCCGTCGTATTCCACGAGGACGTCGGGCCCATAGCTCAGGAGTTCCTCGGACTTGTTCAGCCAATGGTCCGACGAGACGCCGCTCACGCCCAGGTTCAGGACTTCGATGGCCAGCGAAGGATGCGTCTCGCGCAGGCGTCTTTCGAGAATCGCCGGGTAGGTCTGGTCGTTGGTGCGACCTTGGACGGTTGTCGACCCGCCGATGCAGATGACGCGCACGGTCCCGGGCGGCTTGGTCTGGGCGAATTCCCACGTGCGGAAGCCGTGGCTGTTGATCGTCACCACGTACCGTTCCCCCCCCAGGATCCTCTCGACGTGCGCACCGGGTCGATACTTCGACCACGACTCGGCCCAGAGGGACCTGGCCGTGGCTTCGTGAACGCCCTCCGCCCGGAAGATGTTTCCACTGCGCCGCTCGAAGGGCAGGGCAGCACGCTGGGCCGTTCGTTGCTGGAGGACCAGAAAGAGCTCCGCCGAAAGGGCCAGGATGGGCAGACCGGCGGCGAGCCCCCAAAGGCAACGAAGCGCGACGTGAGCGAGCTTCGATCGCTCGCCCACGCCCGTCGGAGCCGAGCGGGCTGCGGTCACACGCAATCCACGAGGACGAGAGTCAAATCATCGGCTACATTTCCGACTGCCCATGCTCGTGTCTTCTCCAGGAGGAGGTCCGCGACGCTCTCCGTGGAGAGGGCCGCGCCCGCAGCAACCGTGGCCTTCACGCGGTCGACGCTGAAGAATTCGCCGGCGGCGTTGGTGGCATCCACGAGCCCGTCGGTGTAGAGGAGGAAGCGGTCGCCCGCCAGGAGCGGCTGCTCGAGCTGTTGGTAGTGGGCGACCTCCATCAGCCCGAGGGGGAGGCCGTTCTCCTCAAGCTCGTGTGTCCGCGACTCGTTCGGGCTCCAGCGCAAGAGCGGTGGATGACCCGCGGCGCTGTACCGCATCACCCCCGCCTCGCGGTCCAGGAAGAGATACGCCGCCGTGACGTACTGGCCGCCGAGCTGGCCCTCGAGCGTCTCGTTCATTCCGGTCAGCACGGCAGCAGGATGATCGGCCTGCAGCTTCTGCGCCGCGACCGCCACCTTGACCATTGAGGCGAGTAGGGCCGCCGGCACGCCGTGGCCAGAGACGTCAGCCACGAGGATGCCCAAGCGCCGGCTGCCCATTTCTAGGAAGTAATAGAAGTCCCCGGCCACCGCGGTCATGGGTCGAAACCGCGTGGCGACTACGAGCCCGGCGACGCTTGGCATCGAGCTCGGCAGGATCGACGACTGGATCTGGCGCGCGATGCTGAGCTCCTTGTCGAGGGCGAGCAGGCGTTCCGCACTCTGGACGACGCGCCGAGCCGCGATAGCGCCCAAGCTCAGGATCAGGACCGTAGATCCCAAGGGCTCCACCTGCGGACCGGCCCAGGACAGGACGCCGAGCCCCCGCAGGTTGTCTAGCACCGCCGTCACCCCCAAGCTGATGAGACCCACGCGCAGCACGCGAAAGTCGCGGCTGGGCCACCACCGTCGACGAAGCAGGAGCGCAAGGGCGCCTACCATGAACGCGATGGCTATCAGGCTGTTAGGGGTTGCTGCCGAGCCTGGCCGCTGCAGGATGAGGTCGGCGGAGATGCCACCGAGGGCGAAGGCAGCCAAGGCAAGAGCCGACCAGCCTAGCGGCTGCCGCCAGCGGGGGAAGGTTGCCCGCAGATAGAGGAGGATGGGAATCGGCATCATGTAGGTCAGGGCCGAGACCGAGTAGGCCCAGAAAGCAGTCGGGAACCCGAGGAATAGGCGGAATGTCTCAGTGCGGGCCAGAAGCCGGAGACCGTACGGCAGGGAAAACAGGCCAAACCACAACACCGAGGGCTCGGAACCGGGCCGGGCGGCCCGAGCATAGACCCACACGGCGCTGATGCCGGTGGCGAGCAATACCAGGCCGAGGCCAAGGTAGAGGGCGTCAGCGCGCAGCATGTGCCTGACGTCCGCGCGCGTCACCTCCAGCAATGGGAGCAGCATCCTCGGAGGGGGCCGATTCTACAGCGTGTAGGAGCGGGAAGGCGTTATGTGACGAGCGATCGCGGGGGCGCCCGGGGGGCCGCAAAAGCGGGGTTATTAACTTCCGATAAGATATATTATGTAAAGTCACCCCCAAAAAGGCGGGCTAGGACGGGGTCGAGGGGGCCCGGCGGCGCTGGCCCTTGAGGGCTGAGCTGAGCTGGGCCGAGCGAGGCTTGCGTGGGGTCGACCTGTTGCGCTGGCGTGAGCGGGCCCGCACCCGCCGACGGTTGTCGTAAGCGGGGGCCGGTCGCTCGGCGACACCCTTGGGCCCTGAGGTGCGCTGGAGCAAAGAGAGCGCTGTCGGTGGGTCCACCACCAGCACGGGAGAATCCGGGTAACCCTTTGGGTCACGGGTCACGAGGACGTCGCAGTCCGTAGCTTCGGCTGCGGCAGCGCAAACGGCATCTTCGAAGTCGGGATGCCCGAGGGCGAGCGCCCGGCGCAAGATTGCTCCATCCACAGGAGCGACGCTTAGGACAGCGAGCAGATCCGTAAGGATGCGGCGGGCAAAAGCAGCACCCCGCTGGCGGGCGACCACGTAGAAGATCGTCGTGACCCCGTGCGCCGGCACCAGGACTTCGACTTCCTTCCTTTCCGCAGCAGCCCAAAGGGCCCCCGCTGTCTCCGCGAAGGGGGGCTGGTCGAGAATGAGGTCGAGGACAACGTTGACATCGACGAGGAGCCGCTTCAACGGTACTTCCGGTCGAGGTAATCGATGTAGTCGTCGCGGCTGTATTTGGCGCCTTTGAGAATCCCTCGTAACCGTCGGGTGATGGGCGGAAGGTCTTGATCCTTTAGCGTCGGTGAGCGGGCCAGGGCGTCGAGATAGGTCTCAACGAGGCGTGAGACGGACGTTCCCCGCTTGGCGGCATAGCGCTTAGCTCGCTGCACGACCTCCTCGTCCACGCTCAAGGTCAGCTTGGTCATGTACGTATGGTAGGCCTACGTTCGTACGTATTCAAGCCGTGCGCCCCTGGACGCGCGGACCCGGCACCTGATCCCCGGCTCGTATCAATGGCATCGGGGAGTGGGAGCGCGACCCTTCCGGATTGCCCGGCAATCGGGAGCTCAGACTGCAAGGTGCCTACATTGAAGGCTTCAGCTTGTGATCCGCGATTCGGATGTCAGACCACGCAGGGTCAGTCCGTTAGTTTGGACGACCGCCCTCAATGATCAGTTGATCCCGCCTCTTTGAACAAACTCTGGTGAACAAACTCTTCATGGCTGTCTCCTGATTGCGGTCTCACTGGTCGCGCCGGCCTTCAGGCCTTAGTCGCCTCGCGCGCCATGCGCGCGTCGTAGCTTTCGCCGTAGATCGACGGTACCTTCGCGTCCATAGGCCGAAGATACATCGTCAGCTGCCCGCGATGATGGATGGAGTGGTTCAAAGTGATCTGTATGTAGCTGACGGCGGGGAGTTGAAACATGCCCCGAAAATCGATCGTCTTTGCGAGTTGGTCGCCCGATAGGCCCTTCAATCGCGCGATGCTCGTGGCGAATCGTTCTTCGTACCACGTGTTGACGGCCGCCGGCGAGCGTACGGTGTCCGGTCGAGGCCGCGGTGTCAGGTCGAACGTGCCCGACGCGACCGCCTCGAGAAAGCGGTCCTCGGCCGTGACGATATGCCAGGCCAGGTCGATGGCGCTGCGCGCGATCGAATCGGGACGATAGTCGGCTTTGTCCGCGGGAATGGCGGCGATGACCCTCTTAGTCGTGGCGTGCTCGGCTAGCAAGGAAGGCAAGCCAACCGAGTTGAGAATGAGTAAAGCTTGATCAGGTGTCATAGGCCCCAATTAGAGCAAAACTACCCCGTGGGCACCAGCCCCATTTCGTCCAGCCACTCGTCGGCATAAAATCACCTCGCGACTTGGTGTCAACATGGGAGCTGCCAAGTGCTCATGGCTGTTATGACTGAGACTCTTAGTTTTCGATCGTCGTCGGCGTTTCGCAAGTGGCTGACCGCAAATCATCGCAAGTCAGGTGGGATTTGGCTGCGCATCTTTAAGAAGGACTCGGGAAAATCCACCGTGACATATTCCGAGGCACTGGATGAGGCGCTCTGCTTTGGATGGATCGACGCCCGAAAGGAGCGCTACGACGACTCTTCATGGCTGCAGAGGTTTACGCCAAGGCGCCCCAAGAGTGGCTGGTCCAAAATCAACACGCAGCACGCGGAGCGGCTGATGCGGGCGAAACGGATGCATTCGGCCGGTCAGGCCCAAGTCGACGCCGCGAAGAAGGATGGCCGTTGGGCCGCCGCTTACGACTCCCCGAGTAAAGCGACCCTTCCGGAGGACTTTCTGGCGGCCTTAGGCGAACGGAAGAGAGCACGAGCTTTCTTCGAGTCGCTCAACAAAGCGAACAGGTACGCGATTGCCTACCGGCTGCAAACCGCTAAGAAGCCGGAAACGAGGCAGAGGCGCATGGAATTCATTCTGGCCATGCTCGCCAGAGGCGAGGCATTCCATTGAGCCCCCGCAGGTCAAGTGTCGGACCGGGATGAGGAGAGTCGGCGAACGATGCGGATCTTGTACGAGTCCGCCCACCGGCTCCGGCCGAAGGTCTCGCGCCTGATCCCCCCCACTCCCCAGGATCGATTCACACCACCTTCTTAGGGCCGACTCGTTGCGCCTGCTTCTCCGCCTGTAGCGCGAGCTCCATCGCGAGAAAACAGTGCTCCTGAGGCATCGCCGTCTCGGTCCGGTTGAGGATGTCGTTGACCAACTGCTCGCCATAGGGCAGCTTCTGGTCTTTGCAGTCGATGTAGCGCGTCTCCTTCTGGTCGACCAGGAATAGGTGATCGCCCCCCGGACGGCCCCCGATGTCGACGTACTTGCGGAGCTCGATGTAGCCGTCCGTGCCGAGAATCGTGAGCCGGCCATCTCCCCAGGTGTTGAGCCCGCCCGGCGTGAACCAATCCACGCGGATGTAGCCGCTGCCTCCGCTTCCGGCGAGCATCACGTCGCCGAAGTCCTCGATCCCGGGCTCGTCGGGGTGATGAACGTTGCCCACCTGGGCGGCGATCACGTTGGCCCGCGTGGATCCAGTGAAGAACAGGAACTGATCGAATTGGTGCGAGGCGATGTCGCACAAGATGCCGCCGTAGCGCTCGCGTTCGAAGAACCAGGCGGGGCGGGCCTTCGGGTTCATGCGGTGCGGCCCCAGCCCGATGGTCTGGATGACCTGGCCGATGGCTCCCGCATTGACCAGCTCCCCCGCCTTCACCGACGCTCGGTTCTCGAGCCGCTCGCTGTAAAGGATCGAGTAGATGCGACGGGTTTCCTTTTGAACGCGCCGCACTTCAGCGAGCTGCTCGAGAGTGGTCATCCCCGGTTTGTCGACCATGAAGTCTTTGCCGTGGCGCATCACCTCGATGCCGAGTGGTGCGCGTTCATTCGGGATCGAGGCGCTCACCACCAGCTGGATCGAGGGGTCGTCGAGGATCTCACGCTCGCTCCCGGCGAGCTTTGCTTGCGGATATCGCTTGGTGAAAGCGCTTGCGAGGTCCGCCTCCTTGGCAAAAAACGAGACCAGTTCTCCCCCACCGTGGAGCACCGACTCGACTTGTCCATAGATGTGGCCGTGGTTCAGGCCGATGGCCGCGAAGCGGATGCGCGCGGCCTTGGCCCGCGGCGGCTCTCCCGCCTGCTCCGAGGCGTTCTTGGGAACTCTGGGGGCAGCAGAGACTCCCACGGGGGGAGCGGAAGCCCAGGCAAGTCCCGCGACCGTGGTAATCGACGACTTCAGAAAGTCGCGCCGCCCAGCTCTGTCCCTCAACATAGTCCCTCCTTCCCCATCGCCAATCATCGAAATCCTTCAGATCTGTCGACCCTGCGGGGGCCGCCCGAGTCTCGCCTCGTTTTGTTGGCCTTCGAGCAGCAGCCGGCTCGCATTTAGATTCGGCTAGCTTACCTCGAACCCGGCGCAGGGTATTTCGTGCCTGCGCTTAGGGTAAATCCCGCGCCGCGCTTGCCCGCCGGCTTCCGGGGAGGGTTGTGTGCGCCCACCCAGGCCGATTGTCACAAAGCGGTGTTCGAGTTGCACGATCGTAGTCCGGTAAGTAAGGAGTTCGCCCTAGTCCACGTCCCCAGCGCCAAGAGAGCCCGGGCCGCGTGTTATCCTGAACGGCCATGGCTCTCAACGCCGTTGAGTAAGCCGGCCGCAAGAATCGGCCAGAGGGAGCGCTCGTGGCCGGATGCGCGCCTTGTGCGCGAATGCCTTAGTGGCAGCGATGCGGCCTGGGCGGCCCTCCTCGAAAAGTACAAGAACCTCATCTTTTCCGTTCCCATCCGGCAGGGGATCTCACGGGACGCGGCCGCCGATATCTTCCAGCGAGTGTGCCTGCTCCTGCTGGCTGAGCTCAAGCACCTGCGGCACGTGGAAGCCCTGCCCATGTGGCTCATCCGCGTGACCTCCCGTGAGTCCCTCCGCTGGAGCCGCCAGGAGCAGCCCTACGCGGCGCGGGAGCCGCAGGAAGCGGAGATGGTGCTCGCCCAGGGCCCCGCGCCTCTGCCTGAGGAAGAGCTGACGCGGATCAAGGAGGAGCAGATGCTGCGGGAGGCCGTGCTCGCATTACCGGAGCGCTGCCGGGAGCTCATCCACATGCTGTTCTTCGAGGCACCCGCCCGGCCCTACCGGGAAGTCGCGGAGAGCCTGGGCCTGGCCGAGGGCTCCATCGGCTTCATCCGCGGTCGGTGCCTGACGCGCCTCCGCCGGCAACTGGAGAAGATGGGCTTCCGATGAAGGGTGCGCCCAAAGCCGGCCGCCAGGAAGAGCAGCGCTACGCGCAACTGGCCCGGCTGGCGAACACGCAGAGTCGGCGAAAGTTCATCGCTCGGTATCCCGAGCTCCGACGGCGGGAGGTCGTGGCGCGGCTGAGCGAGATGGTCCTCCTCAAGGTCAGGGTTAACGTGAAAGAGGCCCTGGCCCTGGCGGAGGCCGCCGAGCTTATCGCCCGCAGGCTCCGCCGCCCCGAGGCGCTCGCCCAGAGCCTGCGCGCCAAGGGTAACGCCCTGTATGCCCTCAACGAACACAAGGCGGCGGTCGCACACCACGAACAGGCGGTTCGGCTCTTCACCCAGGCCGGGATGCTCGGGGAGGTGGGTCGAACCCTCAGCACCTCCATCCAGCCCCTGATCTTGCTAGGCGACTATCCCCGGGCACAAGCCGCGGCCGAGCGAGCCCGCGCGATCTTCGCCGACCAGAAGGACGAGCTACGGCTGGCCCGTCTGGAACTGAACGTCGGGAACATCTACCACCGCCAGGACCGCTTCGCGGAGGCGCTCCGCTGCTACCAGCGGTCCTACGAGGGGCTCGCGCCCCACAAGAGCGTGGACGGGATCGCGGCCGCCCTCAGCAACATGGCGATGTGCCTGATCAGCCTGAACGACTTTTCCGGCGCCCTCGAGACCCACAGCCGCGCCCGGGCCTTCTGCCAAGAGCACGGCATGCCGACGCTGGTCGCACTGGCCGACTACAACATCGCATACCTGTATTACTTCCGTGGCCAGTACGGCCGCGCCATCGAGGCCCTCCGGGCCACGCGCGAAGCCTGTCGGAAACTGGGCGACGCCTACTTGGCGGCCCTCTGCCCCCTGGACCTGGCGGAAATCTATCTCGAGCTGAACCTGAGCGAGGACGCGGCGGAGATGGCGGAGGAGGCCCTGGGGGCGTTCCGGAAGCTTGGCATCCCCTACGAGATGGCGAAGTCTCTCGGCTACCTCGCGATCGCGCACGGGCAGCAGGGCAAGCTGCTGCGCGCCCTCGACCTGCTCACCGAGGCGCGCGCTCTCTTTGTCCAAGAGCAGAACGCGGTCTGGCCCGCGCTGCTCGACCTCTATCAGGCCATCATCCTCCTCGGTGCCGGCCGCCTCTTCGAGGCTCGCCGCTCCTGCGTGGCCGCGCTCGAGTTTTTCCAGTCTTCCGCGCTCGTGAGCAAGACTGTCCTCTGCCGCCTCTTATTGGCTCGGCTCGCCGTGCGCATGGGCGACCTGGCCGCCGCCCGCTTGGAGTGCGACCGAGCGGCGGAGAGCCTCTCGACCTTGGACCTCCCTGCCCTGAGCTTTCAGCTCCACTACGTGAGGGGACAAATCGAGCGGGCTGCCGGCGAGCCCGAAGCGGCCTACGCGTCTCATCGGACCGCTCAGCAGTTCCTGGAGGCGCTCCGCAGCAACCTGCGGGGCGAGGAGCTGAAGATCGCGTTCATGAAGAACAAACTCGAGGTCTACGAGGGTCTGGTCGAGCTGTCGCTCGGGCGGGGCTCCGGCGGCGATGCCGTGGAAGAGGCGTTCTCTTACGTGGAGCAAGCGAAGTCCCGAGGCCTCCAGGACTTGATTCGGCGGGCGGCGCCTCCCGCGAGCGCCGGCTCCGCGGGCAAGAGCGAGCTGGTGCGGCGCGTGGGGGATCTTCGGGAGGAGCTGAACTGGTACTACCACCGCCTCGAGGCGGAGCAGATGTCTCCGGAGGGGAGGACGGCCCGGCGCCTAGAGCAGCTGCAGAGCCAGGTGCAGGCCCGCGAGAACGAGCTCCTGCGCGCTCTCCGCGAGCTGCCGGCATCCGAGGGTGAGCCTCTTGAGCGCTTTGCACCGGTGAGCCTGCCCCTGCCGGCCATCCGGGCAACCCTGCCCCCGGAAGCGATGGTGGTCGAATATTTCCGGGTGGGCCCCCGCCTACTCGCCTTTCTCCTCAGCCGCGACAGCATCCGGGTCGTCCCGGTGGCGCTCGTGACGCGGGTGCAGCACCTGCTGCGGTTGCTGCAGTTCCAGATCTCCTGGGCGCTCCCGACC
>Ga0210409_10005359_pt1 | contig 13478 bp, 11 predicted proteins | sample IncBWH17MmetaG_FD_161649 | JGI IMG/M metagenome (GOLD analysis project Ga0210409, IMG submission 161649) | Forest soil microbial communities from Barre Woods Harvard Forest LTER site, Petersham, Massachusetts, United States - Inc-BW-H-17-M | ecosystem: Environmental > Terrestrial > Soil >... | reverse complement strand
CGCAGAAATCGCCGGAAAGCCCAGCTATTCCACCGTCCGCGCCCAGCTCCGCGTCCTCGAAGAGAAGGGCCATGTCCGCCACGAAGAACACGGCCTGCGTTACGTCTACGCACCAGCCGTTCCCCGAGACGTCGCCCGCCGCTCCGCCCTTCGCCATCTCGTCGAAACATTCTTCGATGGCTCGACCGAAAAAATCGTTGCCGCACTCCTCGGCGGTGAAGTTGCCCGCATCTCCCCCGAAGAGCTCGATCGCCTCGCCCGCCTCATTTCAAAAGGCCGAAAGGAGAGCTAACCATTATGATGACGAGTTCGCTTGCCGATTCTGAACTCTCGCTCTCATTTTTCTTCGCTTGCTGCGCCAAAGCCACGTTTCTTCTCATCTGCGCCTGGCTGATCATAATCGCCCTGCGTCAGCGTTCCTCCGCAGCGCAGCGGCACTACGTCTGGGCAGCTGCCATTCTCGCCTCGTTCGCGCTGCCTTTCTTCGCGCTGCTCCTTCCCGCGTGGCATTCCGCGACCCTTGGAAGCGCCGCGGCTCTATGGAGTCCCGCCCACGCGAATGCTGAAAGCTCCATCTCTTACACAATTCCTTCCACCATCATTAATGTCGCTGCTGCCTCCCCTGTCTTCAACAAGCTTGCCGTCGCCGCAGTTCTGGCCTGGGCGCTCGGTTTCACGTTCGTTCTGCTAAGGCTTTTAACAGGTCTAGCTCGCCTTGCGTGGGTCTCCGCGCATGCGAAGCCCATGTTCGACGGCGATTGGATGCGGTCCGTCTTGGAACTCTCGATGTTTCACAAAATCGCGCGCCCCGTCCGCCTTCTGCAATGCAACAGTCCTATCGCGATGCCGCTCACTTGGGGAATCTTCCGCCCCGTCATCGTCCTGCCTTCTGGCTCGGCGCAGTGGCCCGAAGACCGCCGCCGCGTCGTGCTTTCCCACGAGCTCGCGCACATCGCTCGGCACGACTGGTTTTTGCAGATTTGTGCCGAGTTAGCCCGCGCCATTTACTGGTTCCACCCCCTCGTCTGGCTGGCCGCTGCACGTCTGCGCCAGGAAAGCGAACGCGCCTCCGATGATGCCGTCCTTCGCTCCGGAATCGCTCCTTCCAACTACGCCAGCCAGCTACTCGATCTCGCAAGGACCCTGGAGAACGCCGGCCGCGCCTGGTCGACCGCTCTAGCCATCGCGCGTCCCTCAAATCTTGAAAGGAGATTTGCCGCCATGCTGAATCCGTCCATCAATCGAAGCCGTTTGTCGCTGAAAACAAGACTGTTTGTTCCGTTTTTTGCTTTGTGCCTCTTGTTTCCGATCGCCGCTCTTCACCTGACCGCGCAAAATCTCTCCGGCAGAACGTCCGGCTCCATCCACGATCCCAGCGGAGCCGGCGTCGCCAACGCCACCATCGTCATGTCCAACCAGGAAACCAAAACGATTGACATGACTACCTCCGACCGCGAAGGCAATTTCATCTTCAAACCGTTGCCCGCGGGAAATTACGAGCTGCAGGTTTTGAAGCCCGGCTTCGAAACCTATCGCGTACCGCAGATCTCGCTCGACGCCGGTCGCGACTTCTCTGAATCTTTCACTCTTCAGGTGGGAGCGATCACCGAACACGTGACGGTTGTTCCCGAAAATTCCACAAAACCTGTCCCCGTTGAGACAACCTCGGGCAAGCCATCCCGCGTCAGTATTGGCGGCACTGTCCAGGCCGCTAAGATCATAACGAAAGTGCAGCCTGTCTATCCGGATTCCGCCAGGTCGGCTGGGATCAGCGGCACTGTCGTTCTTCATGCTGTCATCGGTATGGACGGCAAGCCGCTTTCTCTACGGGTTAAGAACAGCCAGATCGACCCTGATCTCGCCCGCTCTGCCGTCGAAGCAGTTAGCCAGTGGCGCTACACTCCCACGCTCCTCAACGGAGAACCCATCGAAGTCGACACTACCATCACGGTGAATTACTCCCTTGAATCCTCCAATTAGTGTTCCAGATAAAAGACGCAGCCGGAAAGTGGATGGCAAGTGTATCTGAGGTCAGATCTAAGCTTGCTAGTGCTATTTCTGTTGACTGCGCTCACATCGGCTGGTTGTTCTTCGAGACGCCCAATCGGAGCCACCGACCCTCCCTTTCGCCTGGAGTCAATAGACGGCGAGTCAGTTCTTTTTTCGCCCTCAATCCCAGATTCCAATTCAAACAATTCTCCAATTCACGTCACGATGAATGTTCTCGCACCCGATGCATCCGAGGGTACGAGTTGTCTGGCCGAAGAGGGCCCATTTCGTGTGGAACTAGCCAGGAAGCACGCGGATTCTGTTCAGATTACGCTGCCTTCAACCGAACGATGGCTGGGAGACGTCAACGGTCTTGTCGGCCCGGACGGCGACGCGGTTGAAGCGCTATACGTTCTCCTGGCCAAGCTGGATCAACTGCAGCAAGATGGGTGCTTCGGTGGTGCCGGCTCCTCAATTCGTGATTTCATTGTGCAGAGCCTTCCCATGAAGCCGCCCGAAAGTCTATTCAGTTATTACGGATATCGCCCGGACCGGAGCAGTCTCGATCTGAAGCCAGGTATACGTCTGAAAGTTGAGCGCGCCTATTTCAGAGCAGCAAAGACCACCGAGGAGGCTGACGTAACTCAGAATTTCGCGGGTCTAAGCACGGTCAATTTCGATGTGGAGTCGGGGCACGACGGAAAAATTCATTTCCGTCAGATTGGCGATGTTCGATTCACTCCGGCATCTTTGAAAGGACAGGTTCAAGACGCAAGTCATGAGTCCGAGTTGACTGGCATTCCGCCGGAGCCTCGCTTTCGTTTAGTTTTCTATACATTATTGGTTTCCAAAGAACAGAAACTCTCGGCGGCTGTTGTCGGAGCAAGCAGTGCGAGCCAGTTGGACGAATTCGACCATGAACTACGATTGCGACCAGTTGGTGGCTGCAAGAACTTTGCTGCCGCTAATGAAGTTGCCTGTGTTGAGTTCAGCGGATTAGTGACTGTGACCTGCCAGATCAGAGTGGAGTTGAACGGGAAATCCACACTGATCGACTGGGGAACGCGCGTTAAGGATTTGTTGGCCAAAGACTCTCTCGGGTCTCTCACGATTCAACGAAAATTTATGAACTCGTACCGGGATGTCCGGTTCAATCCTGCGGATTTGAGCGTGCTCTCGCTCGCCTTGGTAGGTGGCGATCGCTTGAGATGGTCAAAAAGCGCGTCTGGCGGCCGCTGAACCAGAACATCGAATGCTTCCTTGCATTATTATCAGTGTATATTCCGCATGCCATTCGTTCCTCGCGTTGACGCCGCCACTGGCCAATGCTACGCTCGCGCCGCAATCTCCAATCACGCATGCGCGCCGTCGACCTCATCCGCAAAAAACGCGATTCCGGTGAACACTCCCGCGAAGAGATCGACTTCCTCATCTCCGGCTACACGCGCGGTGATATTCCCGACTATCAGATGGCTGCCTGGCTCATGGCCACGTGGATTCGCGGCCTCAATCGGTCGGAGACCGCGGCGCTCACCGAAGCCATGCTTTATTCCGGCGAAGTCGTCAATCTCGACCGCATTCCCAGGAAAAAAGTGGACAAGCATTCCACCGGCGGCGTCGGCGACAAAACGTCTCTCGTCCTCGCGCCGATCGTCGCCGCGGGCGGTCTCACCGTTCCGATGATCAGCGGCCGCGGCCTCGGCCACACTGGCGGCACTCTCGATAAACTCGAATCCATTCCCGGCTTCAATGTGAATCTCTCGCTCGAACAATTTTTCAGCGTTCTCCACGAATGCGGCATGGGCCTCATCGGCCAAACCGCGCAAATCGCTCCCGCCGACAAAAAAATCTATGCTCTCCGCGACGCTACTTCCACGGTAGAAAATATCGGTCTAATCTGCGCCTCCATAATGAGCAAAAAGCTGGCGGAAGGCATCGACGCCCTCGTCCTCGATGTCAAGACCGGTTCCGGCGCCTTCATGAAGCGCGACGAAGATGCCGTCCGCCTCGCCGAACTCATGGTCGAAACCGGCCAGCGCATGGGCAAAAAGGTTGTCGCGCTCATCACGGACATGAACCAGCCTCTCGGCCGCATGGCTGGCCACTCCAACGAAATCGCCGAGTGCATCGATGTTCTCAACGGCGGCGGCCCCGCAGATCTCGTCGAACTGAGCATCGAACTTTCCGCCTGGATGTTTTTTCTTGGTGAACGCACCAAATCCCTCGAAGAAGGCCGCCATCTCGCCGAAAAGATGATTGCCTCTGGCCAGGCTAAGGAAAAATTTAAGCGATGCATTCACCTCCAGGGCGGCGACGAACGCGTCATCGACGACCCGCAACTTCTCCCGCAAGCTCGTTCCCACGCCGAAGTCGCAAGCCCCTCCGCAGGCTTTATCATCGCAACAAATTGCGAACAACTTGGCACCGCTCTCGCCATGCTCGGCGGTGGCCGCGAAAAAAAGGAAGACACCATCGACCACGCCGTCGGCCTCGAATTCCGCAAGCGCATCGGCGATCGCGTAGAAAAAGACGAGCCTCTCGCCACAATTCATTACAATAGCGGCGCAAAGTTGGCCGAAGCGCAAAGCCTCATCGCCGACAGCTACCAGATCGGTGAGGCTGCGCCGCGCGAAAAGCTGCCGCTGATTCGCCGCATTCTAGGGGCTTAGCGCGGGCGCCAACGATCTCGCATTCACCTGCAAGGCAGAAAGAGGACAGCGCATGGGACGTTATACCGGGGTGCTCGGCCTGCTCACAATGCTCGGCCTTGCGTATATCTTCTCCACCGATCGCAAAGCCATCAAGCTCAAAACCGTTCTCTGGGGCCTCGGTTTGCAACTATCCTTCGCGATTTTTGTGCTGCGCTTCCCCATCGGCCGCTTACTGTTCGAAAAGGCCGGCTATTACGTCAATCTTCTTCTCAGCTACGCGTTCTACGGCTCGCAATTCGTCTTCGGCGAGCTGGGCTTGCCTTCGGCTCCTACTCCCGGTTTCGCCGCTTCTCCCGAGCATTTTGTCTTTGCGTTCCAGGTCCTGCCCACAATTATTTTCATCGCCGCTTTTTTTGCGCTGCTCTATCACGTCGGTGTGATGCAACTCATCATCCGTGTTGCCGCCTGGATCATGACCCGCGTCATGGGCGCCAGCGGTGCGGAATCCCTGAACGTCGCCGCCAGCATCTTCATGGGCCAAACCGAAGCCCCGCTCACCATCCGTCCATTTTTGAATAAACTCACAAAATCCGAGCTAATGGTTGTGATGACCAGCGGAATGGCCCACGTCTCCGGCGGCATCATGGCTGCCTACATCGCCTTCGGTATCAAAGCCGAGCATCTTCTCACTGCCGTCATCATGACTGCCCCCGGCACGCTGCTTATGGCCAAAATGCTCGTGCCCGAAACCGAGCAGCCTCTCACGGCTGGCCATGTCGAAATGCCTGAAATGGAAAAAGAAACAAATTTTCTCGGCGCCATTTCGCGCGGCACGGTCGACGGCCTTCATCTCGCGCTAAATGTCGGCGCCATGCTTATCTCTTTCATCGCGCTTCTCTATCTCGTCAACGGCATCATGGGCAGCATCCACAATTGGATCTGGTGGTTCCCATCCAGCCTCTCGCAAGTCTTCGGCTGGGTTTTTGCTCCCGTAGCTTGGATCATCGGCATCCCCTGGCGCGATTGCGCCCAGATGGGCAATCTCCTCGGCACGCGCATGGTCATCAACGAGGTCGTCGCCTTCCAACACCTCGGCGAAATCAAAGACACGCTCGACCCGCGCACCTTCACCATCGCTACCTTCGCCCTCTGCGGCTTTGCAAATTTCAGCTCCATCGGCATCCAAATCGGCGGCATCGGCGCACTCGCCCCCGAGCAGCGCGGCCAGCTAGCCAAATTCGGCATCCGCGCCATGCTAGCCGGCACCATGGCCAACCTAATGTCCGCCTCCATAGTCGGCATCCTTTCATGATTTTCTCTCGTAGGGGCACGGCACGCCGTGCCCGCTCTGTGCGCGCCTGTGGCGAATCTATCAGGCGGCACGGCCACTCCCGCCCCACCACGCGTTCTTGGCGCGATGAATCCTGGCTGTGTTCTACAGTTGGTGCTCTAAAGCAAACTCAGGCTAAAATCCCTACGACAGCATGAGCCCCCAAAAAAAATCCGCCCCAAGAATTAACTCTGACTCCGAATTCGAACGCGCCGAATCCGCGTCGAATTTTATTTTCACCAAAACCAATCTCCGGCCACAAATCGCTTTGGTCCTGGGCTCCGGCCTGGGCGCCTTCGCCGACGAATTCGAAAGCCCCACCAAAATCCCCTACGCCGAAATCCCGCACTTCCCCCGCTCCACCGCCATCGGCCACGCGGGCCAACTAGTCGTCGGCAAAGTCGGCGACATCCCCGTCGCCGGAATGCAAGGCCGCGTCCACTTGTACGAAGGCTATTCAGCCAAAGATGTCGCCTTTCCTATCCGCGTCTTCGCGCGCATGGGCATCCAAGCCGTAATCCTCACGAACGCCGCTGGTGGCATCAAACGCGAATTCGTACAAGGCCAGTTGGTCGTGATCAAAGATCACATCAATCTTCAAGGCGCGAGCCCTCTTACCGGACCCAATGACGAGCGCTTCGGCCCGCGCTTTCCTGACATGACCATGGCCTATGACAGACGGTTCCGCGAAATGACCGTTGGCGAAGGAAACCGCAACCGCATCGGCCTCTACGAAGGCGTGTACGCCGCGCTGCCAGGTCCAAGCTACGAAACCCCTGCTGAGATACGACATCTGCGCACAATCGGCGCGGATCTTGTCGGCATGTCCACCGTTCCGGAAGTGATCGCCGCGTGCCACTCCGGCATCCGCGTGCTAGGCATCTCTTGTGTGACGAACGCCGCGGCGGGCATTCTTGATCAGCCCCTCGATCACAAAGAAGTCCTCGAGACCGCCGAGCGCGTCAAGGGCCAGTTCATCGCATTGCTGAAAACCGTGATCCCTCGAATTGCCGCGGAGCTAAGCTAGTGCGAATGGTTTTTTGGAGGGCCACAACGTGACAGAACATGACGCACTCGTGGAAGCCGCGCAGCAAGCGCGCGAGAATGCGCACGCGCCGTTCTCGAACTTCCGCGTCGGCGCGGCGTTGCGCGCCACCTCCGGCAGAGTATTCGGCGGCTGCAACGTGGAAAACGCCACCTACGGTTTGACCGTTTGCGCCGAACGCGTCGCGATCTTCAAAGCCATGAGCGAAGGCGAACGCAACTTTGACGCCATCGCGGTCGTCACCGATACGGACACGCTCACACCGCCTTGCGGCGCATGCCGCCAGTTGATCTGGGAATTTTGCGGCGACGTCCCCGTGATTCTAGCAAATTTAAAAGGCAAAACCGAAACGATCCAGATACACGATCTATTTCCGAAGCCCTTTGATTCGTCGAATTTATAGCCGGGGTATCAAGGTCGCACGCTTCACTTACACGAGGCCGACAAAAATGTCATCCGCTCGCAACAAACTCTTTCTCTTCCTTGTGCCCATCGTGCTTGGCGCCACGCCAATGCGTGCCCAAGTCTCTGCATCCCAGGTCCCGGCAGCCCAGCTCCCGCCAAAACAAGCCACCGGCTTCGACTTGCTCATTACCAACGCCACCATTGTCACCATGGATCCCGCTCGCCGGATCATCGAAGACGGCATCATCGCCGTTCGTGGGGACACCATCGCCTTTGTAGGAACAGGCGCTGAACTCCGCACGCAAGCCATGAAAGGCTTCATGGGCAAGGAGACTATCGATGCTAAAGGCGCGCTGGTCCTGCCAGGTTTTATAAACGGCCACACCCACGTTCCCATGACGCTTCTTCGTGGTCTTCACGATGACGTCACGCTCGACGACTGGCTGCGCAAATACATTTTTCCTGCCGAAGCCAAAAATGTGACCGAGGATTTCGTTCGCTGGGGCACGCGCCTTGCCGCTGCCGAACAAATCCGCTCCGGCGTCACCACTTTTGCGGACATGTATTACTTCGAAGACGCCGTTGCTGAGGAGGCCAAAGCCGCCGGAATGCGCGGCGTTCTCGGCGAAACCTTCCTCGATTTCCCCGCGCCCGACAACAAAACCAACGCCGCCATGCTCGAATACACAGAAAAATTTCTGAAGCGCTGGCAGAACGATCCGCTGATTCATGCCGCGGCTGCGCCGCATTCGATTTACACCTGTTCGCAAAAAACACTCCAGGATTCCGCCGCTCTTGCCCGCAAATACCACGCACCGATTCTCATCCACCTCGCCGAGATGAAAAAAGAGCTCGACGACAGCTTGAAACAAAACGGCTTGACCCCCGTCCAGTATGTCGAGAAGCTCGGCATCCTTGGCCCGGATGTCGTCGCCGCGCACTGTATTTTTGTCGATGAAAAAGATCGAAAAATCCTTGCCAATCACGAAGTCGGCTGCGTGCACAATCCTTCGAGCAACATGATGCTCGCGAGCGGTGTAGCCCCCGTGATCGAGGAACGTGCTGCGGGCATCGCGGTCGGCCTTGGCACCGACGGCCCAGCCGGCAGCAACAACGACCTCGACTTAATGGAAGAAATGGACCTTGCCGCGAAGCTCCAAAAAATCACCAAAATGGATCCCCGCGCGCTCGGCGCAAAATCTGTCGTCGAAATGGCCACCATGGAAGGCGCGAAAGCGCTCCACATGGAAAAACAAATCGGTTCGCTCGAGGCCGGGAAAAAAGCCGATATTATATTGATCTCGCTAGATGAGCCGAACGCCCTCCCCATCTATGACATCTATGCGCAACTTGCCTATGCCCTAAAGAGCAGCGACGTCGAAACCGTCGTCATCGGCGGCCGCATCGTCATGCGCAACAAGAAACTCCTGACGCTGAACGAGCCGGCGATTCTCGCCAAGGCCCGCGAATACGGCCAAAAAGTCGAAGCGTCTTTGAAGTAACGCGGCGATGGACACCTCCTACAATCAGGTTGCCGGCCGGAACGTGGAGCGGCTCGCCGCCTTGAGCGACGGCATCTTCGGCGTGGCCATGACTTTGCTCCTGCTGGAACTTCATGTTCCTGCCAAAGAACTCATTCACAGCGAAGGCGATCTGCGGCACGCGCTTACTGCGCTCGCTCCGCAACTTCTCGTCTATTTGATGAGCTTTCTGACGCTCGGTATTTTTTGGGTCGGCCAGCAGACCCAGCTCAACCACCTTGCGCATTCCGAGCGCCACTTCACCTGGGTTCAACTGGCGTTTCTTTTTATAGTCACGATCATGCCGTTTTCCACGAGGCTTCTGATTGAGTTCATCAACTATCGCACGGCGCTCCTCGCCTATTGGGCCAACATCTTTCTTCTTGGCGGCATGCTGTATCTCAGTTGGTGGCGTGCAACTCGCGTGGGCCTCGTCAAGAGCGATACGCACCCCAAAGTTGTGGCCGCCATCTACCGTCGTATCTGGACCGCTCAATCGTTTTATGCGTTTGGGGCGCTGCTCTGCGTGTTCCACCCGTATTGGAGTATCGGTTTCATTGTCCTTATGCAGCTTTACTACGCCACCGCGCCGCGCTATGAGCGCAGCCAACACAGAGTGGGTGCGTAGATGGACCGGACAAACTATTTGGCGATGCTCGAAACAGCGATCGACGAAGCGCGCCGTGGGCTCGCCGAGGGCGGAATTCCTATCGGCGCGGCTCTCTTCGATAGCGCTGGGAAACTTTTAGGCAGCGGACACAACCGCAGAGTGCAAGACGGCGATCCCTCTGCTCATGGAGAGACCGACGCGTTTCGTAAAGCGGGACGCCATAAGAGGTATCGCGACAAAATCATGGTGACTACGCTCGCGCCGTGCTGGTATTGCAGTGGGCTAATCCGCCAATTTGGAATTGGGACCGTTGTCGTTGGCGAATCCGTTAATTTTCGCGGCGGCATCGACTGGCTGCAAGAAAACGGAATCAAAGTGATTGATCTTACGTCTAAAGAGTGTGTGGAGATGCTTGCCAAGTTCATCGCGGAGAATCCTGCGCTATGGCACGAAGACATCGGCGAGGAATGATCTCCGCTCCGTCGATCCGCGACGCGCGCGAAGCGAAAGAGTGATCTTTCCATGAATCGACAAATCAGCAGAGGAAAGTGGATTCTGCTTGCACTGAGTTGCGCGGCAACGGCGACCCTTGGGTTCGCACTACGCACGAGAGCTTCCGCCACAGATGAAATTCCAAAGCTCGCGGCGCTCATGGAGTGGAAGCCAGGAACAGTCGTCGCCGATATTGGCGCCGGAGATGGAAGCTACGCATTCGCTGCCACGGAACATGTCGGCGCAACAGGAAGGGTGTTTGCGTCGGAGATCGATGCCGAAAAACTCAAGGCTCTGAGATCCGAAGTCAAAAGACGGAATTTGCAAAACGTTACGGTGGTGGAGAGCGGGGAAGCTGAAACGAATTTGCCCGCGTCTTGCTGCGACGCGATTTTTCTGCGGCGCGTTTACCATCATTTGACGAAGCCCGTGGAGTTCGATGCCAGCCTGATTCACTCGCTAAAACCGGGCGGAAAACTCGCGATCATTGATTTTCCGCCTCATCCGGAATACGGCAAGGTGAAAGGCGTCCCGAAGGACCGCGAAGACCACGGAATCCAGCAGAAAATCCTGATCGACGAGTTGACCAAATCCGGATTTCAGGTTGAAAAAATCGTAGATGATTGGCCGACAATGGACTATTGCGTTTTGTTCGTTAAAAAATGATGCGCGGACCGAGCTTTCGAATTGCGCGCATAGAGAAAAAAGCGCGAGTCTAAACACCTGCCACTATTTGGGATGCGAAAAAAATCTCATGATTACGCGGATTCGTTATAGGTGTCATATTTGACGGCGATGTCGCGGACTTCCTGGAGGGTCATGTCGCGGAGGATTTTGCCGTCTTCGAGGATGGTTTCGAGAGCGTTGACGCCGAGCCGGGAATTATCAGGATTGGGGGCGTCGTTGTCGACTTCAACGGTGGCGAATTCCTTGCCGATGTGAATCAGATTGAAGCGGCCGCCTTTGCTGGCTTTCGACGGATCGGTTTTGGGATTCTTGTAGACATTGTGCCATTTGCCGCCGCGGTCGATGGCCGAACATTTCAAAGCAAATTTCAGCGTGTCGCGGTTTACCTGTTGCAGCAGTGCGCCGCCCATGCCATAGCTCCAGATATCCTGAGACCAGCCCTTGCGCGTGAGCTGGCCAGTGATGTTTTGAATGGTGTAGAAATTCACGCCGTCGCCCTGGATGAAGCGGACGTTGGGGACGGTAGTCTTCCACCCCTTTTTGTTCACTTCGTAACCGAAAACTTCCGAGACGATTTTGAAGAGTTCTTCGAGCACCGTTACTGCATCTCCGGAATCCGGCCGAATGACGAGAGTTCCTTTACGTTGGAGGATTTTGTCTCGAAGCGCGCCGCCCCAGAGATTGCGCACGGCGTTGTAAATGTCATAGGAGTCGCTTACGCAGGCAACGACGCCCTCCGGGCAGTTCTCCAGCATATTCGCGTAAGCTTGGCCCTCGTTCGCTTCGCCCCACGCCGTGATGGTGGAATGCTCGGAGGCGGGGATGGCGTAACCGGCGCAGTTGAGCGCATCTTTGGCCGTGAGATCCGCCGAATAAAATTGATTGAGAAGCTGGATGGCGGCCAGCGTGTCCGTGCCCAAGAAATTGAAAAGATGAGCGGCGCCGCCGATGGCTGCAGACTCTTTGGAAGAAACGCCACGGAAGCCGAAGTCGTGCAGTTTAAATGGAAGCAGGGAAGGGTCGCCCGTTCGGACCAGAGCTCTGCCGATCACTTGCTTGATCGCCCGGGAAAGCGTCGCGACCGTGATGGGATACCAGACTTGCAAGAGAACGGTTTCCGCCCAGTTCGTGAGCCAATAAAATTCGGGATCAGTGTTTTCGATCGTGATTAGCGCATTGAGACTTTTGACTACAGTGCCTTCCTTAACGGCGCGGATGCGCAGCGGAAGGCGCCCGCCATGCTTCGCATAGAGAGATTTGAAGCCCTCGTAATTGAAAGACTTAGGATGGCCGCTGAAGTGAGCGTGAGCGATGCGGCGAGCCTCCTCGACGTCCTCGAGTGTGAAAACCTGTCCCGCGAAGTTGGATTTGACGATGTACTGGAGCATCGCCATCATAGTTTCGTCGAACATACCGCCGCGGGACTCGACGTAAGAATAGATGTGCCGCGTATCCGGCGGGTATTGCCACCAGTGCGTAAGCTTGTAGGAGTCGGTGTTGAGAATCGGATTCAGCCGCAGCGACTGCATGGTTCTCCTTGGGGAAGGAAATAGGATAGCAGAAGAGGTGGATGGTTTTTGGTGAGTGGTTCATTGGCGTTCTGCCCCCCTCCCCCCTTCCGGTTTTTTTGAAAGTGCGGATTCTAAAGGGTTTTAAGTCCTGTGTTTTGGAAGTGCGCATTCTACAGGAGTTACGGGCGCGTTTTGCGGAAGTGCGGATTCTAAAGGGGATAGTGGCTGGTTCTGAGTGGCGAGGGGTTAGATCACGGAAAGAGAAGATCCCCAGCTGTAGTGAGCAGCCGGTAGCGAAAAGCGAGTAGCGCGAGGGGAAACAGAGCAGGAACTTCGGGCGCGGGAGGCTGGCGCGGCGGCGAAACATAGAGAATGGTAGCCTGGATTTATATTACTGTAAAGGTATCAGTACCATAGTTTTATCATTCGAACGCGAGACGCGGAAGAGCTTGGTTGGAGGACGTTTCACTCGTCGCGGAGGACTTGCATGGGATCGACACGGGAAGCGCGGATAGCCGGGATTAAGGAGGCTGCCGCGGCGACAACTAAGACTAGAAGAATTACCGCAGAGAGTGTGGGAACGTCGGTGGGCGAGACACCGTAGAGGAGGCCGACGAGGACTCGGGAAGAGGCGGCGGCTAACGCAAACCCAGCCACGCAACCGAGGATGCACACGACAAGTCCCTGCCACAGGAATTGTTTGACGATTTGGCCGCGCAGCGCACCCAAGGCAAGGCGAAGGCCGACTTCGCGTTGACGTACATTTACGGAATAGCTGAGTGTGCCGTAGACGCCGATGCAGGCAAGAGAAAGGGCGGTGCCCGCGAAGAAAGTCAGGAGGATGGTGCGGAGACGGTTTTCAGCAATGCCGTCGGAGAAGTGCTGCTCGAGCGGCGCGAAATCGTAGGCTGAGCGCAGCGGTTCGATGTCGCGAAGCTGGCGGCGGATAGTTTCGGCCATGGTCATGGGCGCATTGCGGGTACGCACGAGGAAGTAAGTACCCGGCTGGGCGATGGGAGCACACCAATAAGCGGTGGGAACGGGAGGTTGATCGAGGCCGGATTCGCGGGCGTCGCCGGAGATGCCGACGATTTCAGCTGGGCCAGAATAACCCAAATTCAGGGATTGCACGTGGTGGCCGATTACATTCGCACCGCGGAAATAGGCGTCGGCGAAAGCGCGATTCACGACGACAGTGGGTGAGCCTTCTGTTTCGCGGCAAACCTCGCCGGCTAGCA
>Ga0210409_10005358_pt1 | contig 13479 bp, 15 predicted proteins | sample IncBWH17MmetaG_FD_161649 | JGI IMG/M metagenome (GOLD analysis project Ga0210409, IMG submission 161649) | Forest soil microbial communities from Barre Woods Harvard Forest LTER site, Petersham, Massachusetts, United States - Inc-BW-H-17-M | ecosystem: Environmental > Terrestrial > Soil >... | reverse complement strand
TAAGAGGCCCACCACCCCGAGGACGTGGTCCGCGTGATAATGTGTGAAGAGGATATCCCCGAGGTTGAAGGAGATCCCGTACCGCATCATTTGGCGCTGGGTCCCCTCGCCGCAGTCGACCAGGATGGTCTCGCCTTCCCGAACGACCGCGATCGAGGATACGTTGCGCTCGACGGTCGGACGGGACGCGGCGGTCCCTAAAAAGCGCAACGAGAGTGACATCTATGAAATATACGGGTATCGAAAGACCTTTCCCTGCCTAGACTTCGGAACTTGGGCCTGGTTGTTGCTTGGTGTTTTAGGGGCCGGGCTTGAAGGGAGCACGGCCGTGTGGGATCTTAACTAAAAAGGTGAGCGTGCCGCGTATGGTACTTCTTTTGCGGCGGAGCGCGTTGGGTATAAACCAAAGCACGGGCAAGCGGGAGGGGAGGTCTGAATGCCGGAACAGAGCAATCGCGAGGTAGAGCACGACAACGGTCGTGCGAACGGATCGGCGAAGCGCAGCGGCACGAGCAATCGCGGCTTCGCCTCGATGGATCGCGATCGCCAGCGCGAGATCGCCAGCAAGGGTGGTCGTGCTGCGCATGCGAAGGGCACGGCGCACGAGTGGACGGCCGATGAGGCGCGGGTGGCCGGACGCAAGGGCGGCGAGACCGTGAGTCGCGATCGCGAGCACATGGCGGCGATCGGGCGTGAGGGTGGCGGCGCGCGGAGCGCTGGCGCCCGGACGCGGCGTCGCGACTCGGGCGCGGTGGAGACGACCGTCGAAGATCGGAGCCGGGTCGCACGGGTTCCGCACAGCGACAGCTCGCCGGCCGATGGAGCTGCGTGATCGTCGGTTCGCTACACGGTCGTAACTAAATACTTATAGGGCTGTTGGCGCGGGTGACCTCGCGTCAAGTTGTAAGTGCTGTTACCTTGACATTAGGTGGCACGTCTCTACGTTTGATTGCGGCGTAATTCGCGCTTTGAGGGGCTGTAGCTCAGTTGGGAGAGCGCTGCAATCGCACTGCAGAGGTCAGGGGTTCGACTCCCCTCAGCTCCACTGGCATCAAAAAAAGACAAATTTGCCCGCCGCCGTTCGGTAGGACGGAGAGTTCCAATGACGGCGCGCGTGGCAAGCCCTCTTAGGCGCCGCGGTCTCTAGAGACCGCGGCGTTTTGTATTGTTAGCGGCCGCCGAGATCCGCTTTGAGCGCCGCGAACACTTGGGCGTCGAACCGGTTCTCCTCGGCCTCCGACTGACCGGCGAAGTCGCCGACCGCCGCCTTCCCGAAGCCGCCGAACCATTTCATGATCGTGCTTTCTTTGACGGCGATGTGTCCATCGCGCGTGAGGAGCGTTTCGACTCCAGCGCTGTCGTGCAGCGCGAGTCGGATCCCCGCGCCGCGTCCCTCGAAGGGTCGCCTGAGCGAGCCGTGCATGAAGTGGCCCATCGCCAGTGGGATGTGAAACTTCGGGATGCGGTGGAACTCAAGATCCCATCCCCTCTCATGCGGTGTGTGAATGACCGTGACGTCCGACTCCAGGCCGCTCATCCCGGCTGAGAAAATGGAGACCCTGGTGAAGACATCGGTCTCCAGCATGAGGGTGTCCGGCATCACGCCGGTCCCGCCACCCATAGGCGCGAGATGCCCATCCCTGGTACCGCGGCACGAAATGGTGAGGGCCCCATTTTCCCATTTGATGTCGAGCCACGTCGCGCCGCTCTTGTCTCGTAACGTCGAGTGAAAGCGAGTAGGCTCGACGTATTTTCTCAGATACTTGGCGAACGCCGGAGACGTGCTCGCCATGGAATCGGGATGTGACACCGCCACGAGCGTGATCGCGCCGTTGGGCTGCGTCCTGATAGTATCGAGTGAGAATAACTGCCCGAGCGCCGCGGTAGTTTTCGGAAACGCCGCGCGATACTCGTTGCGCAAGTCGGCCTCCGAGTGTGTGGCGCCTGCCGCGATGAGCGTCGACATGACGTGCCCGAGATCCTCGGCCGCAATGGAGCCGACCGCGCCGACGGCTCGTGTCGTCCACTCGTATTCGCCCTTGCCGGTTTGCTCGAGATGAATCACCTGCTGCGTCTCGCCCACGTGCGTAGGTAATCCAGCCCCGGGATCATCGAACAGCCGATACTTGCCGTTCTCGAACGCCCCGTGAATGACCAACGTGCGCGTGGTTGGCGGGTCTTCGCCATTCCATACGGCAGTGTCATCGAACACGCGCGATGGCGAAAGGGCATGATGGATGAGCTTAGTACGCGCGGCCGCGAATCGTGGGCTTCGCTCCACACTGGTATACCGCTCGGCCAGCGCGGTAAACAACGAGTCCCCGTGTGGCCCGAACGCGGCCGGCGTATCGTGGCACGCGGAGAGCGCACAGATGGCGGCGAGCCAGCGGATCGATCGCATTGCGAAAAACATAGCGGCGGGCACAGGGGCAACGACTACTTTATGGGACCCGTCAAGCGCCGAAGCTCTCCGGACATAAGGTCAGGCCGATCGACTGCCATCCACGACGGAAGGCCGGCGTGAAGCGGTGACTGTCAGTATCTTGAAAATCTCGTGCCGCCACCCGTGTACTATTTGGCTGGGCTCGCGATCGGGTTCGCGATCGAGTGGGGCATTGGTGGCCCGCTCTTTCCGCGCGACAAGGCGCCACTGTATTGGCTCGTCCCAGGCCTGGGCCTCATCGTTGTTGGGCTCGTATTGGGACTCGTCGCGGTCATCACCGTGCGCCGCGCAGGCTCAACGATCCGCGTCGATCGCCCGGTCACAGCGCTTGTCGTCAGTGGGCCGTATCGATGGACGCGGAACCCGATCTACCTCGGCCTCGCGCTCCTGAGCGCGGGGATCGCGGTCGCGGCGAACGCGCTCTGGCCATTGCTGTCGCTCCCGGTCGTTCTCACTTTAGTGCGGCGCCGCCATATCGAGCGCGAGGAGCGGTATCTCGAGCGGACGTTCGGCCGGGAGTATCGGCGATATCGTGACCGTGTGCCACGCTGGCTCTAACCGAGGATTCTCGATGTCTCTGCGATCCGTTGTGATAGTGCTGGCCGCGGTCAGCGCGAGCGCAGCGAGCGCTGCTGCGCAGGGTCTGGCATACCCGGTGGCAACTACCGACGCCACTGTCGATACGCTGTTCGGCACATCGGTCCCAGCGCCATACCGTTGGATGGAAGATCTCAACTCCACCGGCATCCACTCCTGGGTAACGTCCGAGAACGCGCTGACCGCCGACTACCTCGCTCACATTGCCGGCCGAGACGCGGTCAAGCAGCGTCTCACCGCCCTGTGGAATTACCCGAAGGTGAGCCTTCCGCGCCGCGAGGTCCACGGGCAAGTCTGGTTCTACCAGAAGAACAGCGGCCTGCAGCGTCAAGCAGTACTCTACGTGCGCCACGGCGCCGACGCCGCACCATCGGTGCTGATCGATCCGAACCAGCTCTCGCCCGACGGTTCGATCTCCCTTGCCGAATGGTCACCGTCGCCGGATGGCCGCTACATCGCCTACGGCCTCTCCGAGGGCGGCGCCGACTGGCGCGATGTGCACGTACGGGACGTCGCAACCGGTCATGACCTGTCCGACACGGTCAACTGGGTCCGCTTCTCCGGTCTGTCCTGGACGGCCGATGGCGGGGGATTCTATTACTCGCGCTTTCCGGCCCGCGCGGCCGCGGAGAAGCTAAGCGCGGCGCTGACGGATCAGACGGTCTACTACCATAGAGTTGGCACGCCGCAGTCAGCCGACATCAAGATCTTCGCGCTCCCCTCGAAGCCGACCTGGTTCGTCTCAGCCGGCGTCAGCGAGGACGGCCGCTATCTCTTCGTGTCGACCAGCCCGGGCGCCGAGCCGCGCAACACACTGGCGATCGCCTCACTCGGCGATCCGATACACCCGAAGGTCGATGCCCCGCTCGTCTCGATCACCGACGCGGCCGACGGCCTGTACACGCCCATGGACGTCGTCGGCACGACCGCCTACGTCATGACGGACAAGGACGCGCCCAATCGTCGTGTCATCGGAGTCGATGTCGCGCATCCGGAGCCCTCCCATTGGCGCACGATCGTCCCCGAGAGCAAGCACGAGATCGAGAACGCGGTGATCAGCGGCGGTCGCATCACGCTTTTGGAGCTCGTCGACGTCAAGAGCACGCTGCGCACGGTCTCACTCACCGGCGCCCCGCTCGGCCAGATCGCGTTGCCGGGACTCGGCTCGATCTCCGGTCTCTCCGCTCGCGCCGACTCGCCCGAGCTCCTCTTCTCGTTCACGTCGCCGCTCTATCCCGAGACGGTGTTCCGTTACGACCTCAAGACGGGCGTGCGCCATTCGTTCGATGCACCGACGTTGCCGTTCGACGTGAGTCAGTATGAGACGCAGGAAGTCTTCTATCCGTCGAAGGACGGCACGAAGGTGCCGATGTTCATCACGGCCAAGAAGGGTCTCAAGCTCGACGGCACCCACCCGACACTGCTCTACGCCTACGGCGGCTTCGACATCAACCTCGTCCCGACCTTCACCCCAACGATCCCTCTCTGGCTCGAGCTCGGCGGTGTCTACGCCACCGCCAACCTGCGCGGCGGCGCCGAGTACGGCGAAGCGTGGCATCACGCAGGCATGCGCGAGAAAAAGCAGAACGTGTTCGACGATTTCATCGCGGCCGCCGAGTACTTGGAGCGCGAGAAGTACTCGTCGCCCGCGAAGATGGTAATTCAGGGCGGCTCGAACGGCGGCCTCTTGGTCGGCGCCGTCGAAGAACAGCGCCCGGACCTCTACGCCGTCGCCCTGCCGGCGGTCGGCGTGATGGACATGCTCCGCTACGATCGCTTCACGGGCGGCGCGGCATGGACGGGCGAGTACGGCTCCGCCACCGATTCGACCGCGTTCCGCTACCTGATCAAGTATTCCCCCGTCCAGAACATCCGCTCGGGCGTCTGCTATCCCGCCACTTTTGTGACGACGGCCGACCACGACGACCGTGTCGTGCCCAGTCACAGCTACAAGTTCACGGCGGCGATGCAGGCGGTGCAGCACTGCACGCACCCGGTGTTGATTCACGTCGAGACCGAGGGGAGCCACGGGTATCTGCCGACGGACAAGCGGATTGCAAATACGGCCGACCTGATCGCGTTCACGGCCGCTAACGTCGGGCTAACTCTACCGTCGTCTGGGGTGACCCAATAGCTTTCACGTCTCTCCCTGCCCCTTGGTGTAACTGGCAACACGCCTGACTCTGGATCAGGAGAGTCCTGGTTCGAGCCCAGGAGGGGCAACTCGATCGCCTCACAGCACTTAGGTGCTGTGGGGCGGTCCCGTTTTTCGGGCGAGGTGCCGTTTCTGGTGCCGTTTTCTCGGCTCCGTTTCCTAACAGGGGTTGAAGGTGATTTGTGAACGGTGTGGCGAACGCGAGGTGACAACAAGCCTCGATCTCGCTCCCATGGGTCGTGGCGGCAAACACTGGGTCGTGTGTTCGGAGTGCTGCTGCCAGCTCATTGCGGCAAACCTGCCAGACGAGTTGTCGTCGTTTCGCGAGATGCTGGAATCCGGCATGACCCTCCAGCAGGCCTTAGCGGAACTGAAGAAGGACGCCGAGTCGGCGCCGCCGGACAGCCAGTGAGTATCAGCTAGGGGTCCGTACCTTCAGTGGAGCAATCGCTGCGTCTCGCAATTTGTTGGGCGCTGTCACTACTGCCAGCAACGTGTCTCTATCAGGTTGCTGATAGCACTTGAGTAGTGTGCTCGCGTCCTTCCAGCCGCCGGCGGCCGCGACATCCTTGAGCGGGAGGTGCTTTCGCTCCGTCGCCCACTTGCGGCGATAGGGATGCCATCGACCGTACGTGAGCTTCGGTAGCCCTGCTTCGCGCTCGGTGATCATTAACCACTCGTCGATCACACGGCGCCGCACCGGTTGATTCGGTCTTCGCTCCGACGGGAACAAGAGCCCCGAGCTCCGGCCGCTCGCCTCGCGATAGACGGCGAGGTCCCTGAGTAGATCGGGAGACGTGGGGATCTCCCAATCGTAGCCCTTCTTGTCGGCCTCGGCTCGCCAACGAATCACATCCGTCTGGAAATCGATATCACAGAAGCTCATTGCCGATGCGGCCGTAGTAGTCTGGGTTACCAGAGCTCGCACTGCGCGGCTGGTGGATGTCCGGGAAGCGCCAGCCGAGTGGCAGCCGAGCGATGCGGCACCTCCGAACGCCGTGGCGTTCGATGTCCGCGAGGTTCTGAAAGGCGATTCAGTACCTCGCGTGCTCATCGTTGGAGGAATCGTGTCCGACACCGACGACTTCAACAGGGACTCCGTCCCCTACATCTTTGTTCGGCCCGAGGGTGCGCGAGGTTCGTGCTTCGCCGAAGTCTACAAACGCGGCGGGCAGTTCTTGCTCTTGCTCCGTCGGGAGGGGTCAAACCGGTTCACGCCATATTGGGCTCCGCTCATGCCGGTCAACGAGCAGATTCGAGGTCGATCGGATCCGTGGCTAGTGTGGGTTCGCCGTGAGATCACCGAAGGTCGTACGAAGTGATTTCACAATCGCCAGATTGTGCCACCTGCTTGACGCATGCAAAGAGATCGCGCTGTAGGTACCGTACGACCGCGTGCGTCTTCCGACGGCGGCGTCTCAGCGCGGACAATTCGCGCACACCCAGGCGAACGAGTACTGATGCGCATCGAACTTAACATCGTGGACCGTGCCAAACAGCAGGTATGGCTTGATCATTTCAATGCTGCTCTGCGGCAGGCCCTGGTCGATGGGGGATCCGGGTCAGCGGGAGTAGATCACGATGGTTTGTTCCGCAGCACCTTCGCTGGCGAATTCCCCGTTGGTGACCGGAAGGTCTTATTGACCTGGCGAATAACAAAATCGCGTGAAGGCACGCTGACAGATCTCGAAGTCAGTGGGCCGACTCCCGCCGCCGACGTTGTCGAATGGGAAAGAGTAGTTGAGCGCTTCGTCACGTCGGTGTCCCTAGCCGCATTCACTGAGAAGCGGGGCACACACTTTCATCGCGCTCTATTCTACTATATTGGGCCGCATCTCGACGGCGAGTACTGGCTGGCTGGATATCGCGTCGGTCCTGTCCTTGTCGACGACAACGATCCCTCAGCGACATACGTTGAACGCGTCCTCGCGATAGACATGGAGGTGGTCGCCGTCGATCGGATGCACGCGAGGGCGATCGGTGACGAGATGGCTCGTCGCCACGCGGCGCGGTTGTCGCTGCTCGCTAACATCGGGCTGTACCGTGGGTCGTCGCTCCAATTCCGCTGGGTGGCACCAGATCTCAAGTCGGAGGGAAACCAGTGGAGTCGCCGGCAGCGCCTCGACTTCGTCCATCCTAACGTCGACCTGTCAGCCATGCCCGCCAAGGGACAGTTGTGCGAGTTGGGCGGGTACACGACAACACTTGCTGCGCTGTACCGAACAGGCGGAACTCTCCTGAGTCTCCCCCGGGAGGCAAGGCGTGTGTTGCGTGGTATTGAGCGCGCGGGCGCGACGATAGTCGACGCATTTGATCGATGCGCGCGCTTGTATCAGGTAGCGATGGTGGCAGGGAGGCAGTTCCCGTCAGTTGATCTCGCCTACCGAGTCGCGGCGGTCGATGCAATCGCGCAAACAGCACGCTTCTCCGGGTTCAGCGACTTCGTGCGCCAACACGTAGCGCCGCGGGAGAATACTGAGGCCGCACTGGAGTACTTGTACCGCTCGGTTCGATCGGCTCACTTCCATGGGGGAGAATTCCCAATGGGAGAATTCGCCCGTGGATTTGTGTTCGATCCTCTGATGGATGAGGACCGGGCAAGTATGTCTGACCTTCGACAGGTCGGCTACGCGCTGACGCGAGAGGCGATTGTCACGTGGCTCACCCGAATGCTGCCGAACCTGCCGAGCGACGGTGAAGGAGCCGAGTAAGGCTAGGCGGCCAAGTACTGACGAACGTCCACCTTGACGCCTTGCCGCAGTGCTTGCTCAGCAACGTCAAGGACACGCGTTGTGGTTTCACTGTCGATGTACTCTTCTCCGCAATTCTGGCAGATCTCAGCCGGGACACCTAGGATGACCACTACGTTTCCGTCTCTCTCTAGAGTGACGGTCGCAGTCCCTGGTGATGTCTCTCCGTTCTTGCAGATCACGCAGAGCATATCTATCTCCGCCTTGTGAACGTCGGATCCCAACGCGCGACGTCGGGCTCGTACACCGTGATAACAACCGTCCGGCGCGCGATCACATCGTCCGCAGCGACAACGTGAACCGGTCGATTGCCTCGCCACCCGAGCACCAGATAGCTGGGGAACGGGGTGTCGGTCGGGTAGGACTCAATCGTGCTCCCGGTCCGCAACACGACCTCGACATCGGCAACAGTCAGACTGCGTTCGAGCATGCGAGTAATTGCGTGCACTCGAAATATGAGCGAGTCGAAGGCCATCGGGTAAGCTGTTCCTCGTGCTGGACGGAGGTTTGGCGGCCTAAAGTGTCGCGTACCCAGGGCGAACTAACCACTGGGACTTGCGGATCGCGGGCTGCCTCACGGGGACGTTTCCTCTACTGCCAGCGCGAACGATATCGGCACTGCGGGCGCCGGCAAGTACGTCAACAAACCACCCGTGTCGGAAGCACCGGTCGCAATCAACGCGCCGGCCGTTCCGTGTTTGTTCCGCGTTTCTCCCGGCATCGCCCGGCATTCGCGGGTTGAAGTCGGGCACCGACGCCCGGTTATCTCCTGACAAACGGCCATCTTACGCATAGAATGTCGTTTCCCCTGACGCATGGGATTCAGCCGGTCGCGGTCGGCCGAGCTACGCGAGCTCCCAGCGTATCGCGTTGCCGCTGCCGATGACCCCACGCAGAATTCGCTATGCCGAGTCGAATGGTGGACCGGACTGAGCGTGCTGCACTCACAGGCAGTCCGCGCGATCGAGTGCTCGTGGCGATCATTGTGGGTGTGCTGCTTGTCTTCTTCGGGCCAGCCATGTGCACATTGCGAAACCCTGCACCGATCGGCCGAACCGTATCGGGAGTCAAACGTCGGCTCGAGCGTGATATTCCCGCAGGCACATCGGTCGACAGCGCGGTCGCGTATTTGAATCGCACGGGTGTGCACTATATGATCACCGACAGTCCTCGCCAGATAGAGGGGCGGGAAGAGGGTGTGCAAACCGCGTGGCCGTTCGAGGGCGATCTGGTTTTCATCCTTTACTATGATGACGCCAAGCGTATCCGCTTTGACACCGTATATGCGGAGTTCAACGCTCTGTGAAGCTAGACAGCTGCGGATATCGCTACGAGTCGTCGGTCTCGTGCGACCACCAACAGCAGATCGGGTGTGTGAGTTTCTGTGTGAGTTAGACCCGACGAGAACCGGCAAATGAGTAGATTGACTCCGGCAGCCGACGACGCGAACTTGCGGTTTGACAGCAAGTTGCCGGAGTTTGAGCGATGCCAATCTCGGCTCTGGATCAGGAGAGTCCTGGTTCGAGCCCAGGAGGGGCAACTTCAGTTAACTCGCGGCGCTGCTTCGGTTTCCCGAGGCGGCGCCGTTCTTATTTCGACCAATTCCAGAAAGTGTGTACGTTTTTGTGTACGTCGAGCCACAAACTACCGGGCTCTTTCTCAATGCCCGCTTTGCGGTACGCGCGCTTGAGCCAATCAGCCGCGGTATGACGCGAGGCGGCCTTCTTGGGATTGCGTGTAGATCGGAAGATCAGCGCGCCAGCTCGATAGGATGAGCTGGCGCGGTGTGCTTGCAGGGCTTGGGCGACGACGGTGGGCAGCGGGCCGATAGGGTAGCGCGCTACGGGCGCTTCAAGCAACGCCTCGTGTCGACTTCGTCAAGACTTGGGCGGCTTCGGCCAAAGTACCGTGATCGGCCGCACCTGCCCCTGGAACACGTGCGCCTTGATCGCGGGGTCATCGCGCATTATGCGCTCGGCTTCGGCGAGCGACGGCGCTTGGAAAATGATGAACGCGACGTTGTCCCAGTAGTTGCCTCCCATGCCGGCGGCGATTGGCGCCTTGCCGGAGTCCCGCATGTGGTGCCAGTAGCTCGAGTGGCCGTCGAACGCCGCCGAGTCGGCGCTGGCGATCTGGGATTGGGCGGTGTCAGTCAGTTTCAGGAAGAGATCGTAGCGGAGCCGGAGCAAGAGGACGTACGTCGAGTCGCTTGCCATGGTCGCCGCGAAAAGAAGAGGAATCACAGAAGCCTCGTGAGAGTGAGAGACTTCTCCTATTCAACGGCACGGGGCCGAGTCTTTATTGCCCATATTCGGCGAGGCGCTTCACCGACGTTTCACGTCGGGATCATGCTGGTGCCATGAACCGGCGCAAGCTTGGAGCAGGCCTGACAGGCATGGTCACGTAAGAGACGATGGCAAGAGATGTCCGGGCAGACAGCCAGCAGACGGGGGCCGACTATCGTTGGCGCTATGAAATCACTCCCTTTTCGACTCGCTACTGCTGAGCGCGTCAAGCGTCAGCGCCTTGCTCGGGCAAGGACCGGGCATGACGGTCGCCACGCTCAAGTTCGTGAAGATCACAGTAGCCCGTCAACGGTTAAGCTGCCGGCCGGCACTCGGACCGTGACGTTCGCGGCTCGGAACGGCGGCATCCACTGCGCCAGCATCGTCCTGACGTTAGACGATGGTCGGACGTCGAGTTTCCTCCTCGACAGCCCGATTCCGGGACAAGACATCGATGAGCGAGGCGCTCGATCAGCAGAAGCCTGGGCGCACCTCAGGACGCGACCGGCGCGGAACGCTGCGCCGTGAGCGTAGGACCCGTCGATCGAATGTTCGCGATTCCGCCCGATAGCCCCGGCCAGTGTGAGCCGGGACTATCGGACGACCGACCGCGAGATCCACGTCGCTGTTACTGTTCCGAGCTCTCACCCAGGGCGACGAGAAGCTCGTCCAGCTGATCGAACGTTTCGCCCATTGCATCGGCTGCTCCGGTGCCGGCAGCGTCGAGCGCTTCCTTCGAAGGGTGGCTCTCGCGCAGGACCACCAGCGTCTTGCCGCCCTTTTCCTCGAAGGTCACCGTGGTGACAGGCCCGCCCTCGCCACCTTCGTCGTTGGTCCACGCGAGGCGCGAATACGGCTTCACTTCGACATACGTGCCGAAAAACGCGGCAGGTTCGGGGCTGTGGTCGAATACCAATCGGTACTTGCCTCCGACACGAGCATCCACCTCGCAGGACAGCAGGGTCATTCCCAACGACTTGGGCACCCACCAACGCTTGAGCAGCTCGGCCTTGGTAAATGCCTCGAACACGATGCGTGCCGGGCCATTGATGGTCCGCGTGACAACCACCTCGCGGTCCGACTTCCGTTCCACCGTGGTGCGGTTCTTCACGGGGCCGGGCTTACTTTCGATTCTTGCGTTCATCGCTCTTCTCCTTTCGTGTCAGTTCCTCGACAACCTTGTTCAACTCGTCGAAGCGTTCGTCCCAGCGCTCGCGGTACCTCTCGAGCCACGCGGTCTCTTCCTCCAATCGGCGCGGGCCCAGCTGGCACGTCCGCACGCGCCCGATCTTCTTCGTGGTGACGAACCCCGCCTGCTCCAGAACGCCGACGTGCTTCTTCATGCCGGTGAGCGTCATGTGGAACTTCCCGGCAAGGTCCGTAATCGAAGCGTCGGCTCGTCCGAGCTGCTCCAGAACGCCACGCCGCGTGGCGTCCGAGAGCGCGGCGAACGAAGTATCAAGTCGGGTCGGTAAATACTGAGCCATGTGGTTCAGTATATAACGCAAGCGTTCGCGGCATGCAAGGGGTGGCCGCGAAGACCGATGCGCCCTACGATCTCAGCAGAGCGTGCGCATCCGTGACCGGTCAGACCACCATCGCTGCCTCTGCCGCGACGACGTCCCTGCCGAACGGCCGCATCGTGACGGCCCTCTTTGCCGGCGCTCGTTTCTCAGTGCGTTCCTGCTTTTCGTGCTCGAGCCGATGGTGGCCAAGAGCATCCGCCCACGCTCGGCGGCACACCGATGGTGTGGAACACGCGCGTCCGGGGCACTGAGGTCGTGGACCTTGTTGAGGCCGAGGCGGCGCGCGATGACCGGTTCAAGTGGGCTCTCGGCAAGATTCGGATCGTTGCAAAGGGTTTGCCGCCCGATGTCGTGGAGCGCATTGTCATCGATTAGATCCCAGTTCTGGCCGACGATTATCTAAACGACAAATTGCTCCGATGCTGCTTGACGCCATCGGCAGACGGCCGGACTGCGCAACAGTCGTGCTGGCGATCGTGGAGACCACCGCGCAGTCGCAAAGTTGCGTAGCTCTCGCCACTGTTGGCGACTTTGCTCTTTGGTCAGCATTTGTCGTCTGAGCGCGCGTGCCGTGCAGAGAGATTCCTCTGACGACTGAGATTGCACCCACGACCCAAATCGCAGCGAAGATATCGGTGAAGGCGAGCCCAAGGAACAGGTAACGATCCTCGGCGCTCGGCGTTGGTTGCCCGAGTTCACGCTCATGGCGGCAACGCTCATCAACTACGATGGGAGCTTGTGCTGATTAATCCCGAGCGAAAGTGCCCGTCGCCGGGGTATGCCGCCAGGTATATTTGGGGTGTGGACCGATGATGACGAGGCGGCCTCACTCTAGTCCTTCCCGGTGCCAAGGCAGCCTTTACCCTCATTTTCGTCTCTAGCACAACGGAGCGTAGAAATGCTACCGCCATCCTTTCGAATCATCGGCCGCGGCATTTTATTCGCTGGCTGAGGCACACCGGCTCACCGGAGTGCCAACCGGTCGCATCCGGCGATGGACGGGCGGTTACGAGTTCGCGTCTAAGAGCCGTAGGAAGTTCTCACCGCCTGTAGTGTCGACTAGTGTGTCGGTCGAAGTGGGTGCTCCGGCTCTGGACTTACAGGGAACTTCAGCAGCGAGCGACCACCGCCCCAATCAGCAAGGCTCCGGCACTCGTCACATGGCTTTAATGCATGCGCAAGGAGCGCTTCATGAACGTGTGCTACTGTTGCCGTAAGACCGCTTGGGAGCGCGGATGGGGCGACGAGCGAGCGCCACGCTCATACTGACATTGAATGCCGTAAGCTGTTCCCCAACACGGCAACGGTCCGAAGTTCGCACGCCGATGTTGTCAGTGGTAGCGTGGCTTGACAGCGGCGTCATCTACTCTCGCGTCGATTTCGAGGGTGTTGGTCTCGGCGATGTTTTCACGGCGGTCTGTGATAGCGCCGGCCTCTATTTGACCCCAGGCTACGGGTCCGGCCGGCGCTTGCAGTCGGGCGAAGAGTTCTGCTCGGCGACGCTGGGTGCACAGCGGGTATCCCTCAATCCCAGGTGGCGCGCGTTGCTGTTCTCTGGTGAACAAGGACCGATCTACCGGGTCGATCTGGGGGCGCACCGCGTCGATATAGTCATTCATCAATGCATGGTCGCGCCCGGCGAGCCGGCGTGGTCGCCAGACGGTCGTCGGATAGCATTTGTTGGGAATTGCACGGGCAACTGGGATGCGCGGACGCTTCATGT
>Ga0210409_10005357_pt1 | contig 13481 bp, 12 predicted proteins | sample IncBWH17MmetaG_FD_161649 | JGI IMG/M metagenome (GOLD analysis project Ga0210409, IMG submission 161649) | Forest soil microbial communities from Barre Woods Harvard Forest LTER site, Petersham, Massachusetts, United States - Inc-BW-H-17-M | ecosystem: Environmental > Terrestrial > Soil >... | reverse complement strand
CGCCGAGTTCACCCGCGTGCACGTCTCGCGCGGCGCCCGCTTCCTCGCGGAATATCTGCCGGCGCTCGGCTTCGGCGCCTGGGCGCCGATGGCCGCCGAGATCATTCATTTCACCGGCTACGAGGTGCCGTTCGCCGAGATCGAGTCGCGGCTCGCGGACCGGCGCGACGTGCTGGTCGGCCACCTGCTCGGCACCGCCGACATGATCGCGCAGATCGCCGATCGCTGTTACCTCGAGAAGTGCCGCGACCGCCTGTACGCCGAGTTCGTACTGGGCGGCGTCGCGCTGCCGTTCTCCGGCGGCTATCGCCAGGTGAAGTACGCCTCGGGCCTCGACCTCCTCAGGCAGACGCCGGAGTTCATCGAGGACACGCGCCGCAACCGCCTCGACCGCGACTTCGGCGCGGCCTACCGCCACCTCGAGATCCTGTTCGGCGGCCGCAATCCCTACGTCGAGGCGATCGACCAGAATGTCGAATTTCTGCGACAGGTACTGCGCAGCGAGAACTGGCAGCTGCTCAGGCGCCGGCCGCCGATCTTCGCGGCGGTCGAGGACCCGATGGGCACCATGCGCGGCCTGATGCTCGGATATATAAAGAGAGTCTGGGCCAACTACTGACCGGGGCTCGCCGGTGGCGTCGGCACCGGGGCGGCGAGTAATATCGATCCCCATAAATACGGGGACCCTGTCCGGGAGTACGGAGACTCCCCGCCAGGCAATAGAAAGTGACCGCCGCCACCTTCAAATTCCGCAACGCCGGTGCCGCCTTCCTGATCGCCCTGCTCGCAGCCGGCGCGGTCGCCGCCGTTCTCGCCCTGCGCCACGAGGCCGACACCTCGGCCCTGAGCAGCCTCGCCGAAGCCGCGGCGCGTGAGCGCGTCGGCGCGGAGCTGCAGGCGCGCGCCGCGAGCGTCGCCGCCCACGCCGCCGACTCGATCGCCGGCGCGGTGCGCGCCCAGGACACGGCCGGAATCGCGCGGCGTCTGCAGCCTTTCATCGACGACCCGACGGTCATCGCGGTCTCGGTCGAAAACCGCCTGGGCGGGGCGCTCTACTCGTGGCAGCGGGGCACGCCGCCGGCGCGCGGCGCGCAGAGCGCCAGGGTCACCTCTCCCGTGCACCTGACGGTCGAGACCTTCCCGGGAGCGCCCACCCCCGAGACGCTCGCGCAGCTCTCTCTCACGCTCGAGCAGGCGGCGCCGTCGGCGGGCGGGCCGCTCGGCGGCCAGCTGACTGACTCCCGCGGCGTGAGCACCACGGTCACCTGGTGGCTGGCGCTGGCGTTCGCTCTCGGCGGCGGACTCGTGGCCGCGGCCCTCGCCTGGCGCGCGCTGCAGGAGCTCGAGCGCCCGCTCGAGTCGCTGGTCAAGAGCGCCGACCGCATCGGTGTCGGCGACTACACCCGCGCGGTCGAAGTCGGCGCGCACCAACCGCTCGCCGGGCTCGAACAGGCCTTCGAGCGCATGCGCGGCCGCCTGCGCCAGTCGACCATCAGCAAGAACTACCTGCACAGCATGCTGAACAGCATGACCGACGCGGTATTCGTCACCTCGCCCGACGGCGTCATCAAGCTCGCCAACTCCGGCGCCTGCAAGCTCCTCGGCTTCGGCGAGGAGGAGCTGCTCGGGCGCGCCATCTCCTCGATCCTCGAGGAGCGCGAGCGCGCCAGCTTCGATCTGCTGCAGGCGGCGCAGGAGACGAGCGAGACGGTGGTGCGCACCCGCAGCGGCCAGACCATCCCGGTGTCCTTCAGCGGCTCGGTGATCGCCAGCGACGACCCGCAGTTCCAGGGCAACATCTTCGTCGCGCGCAATATCACCGACCGCAAGCGTGCCGAGCGGCGCATCCGCTACCTGGCGCGCTACGACGCGCTCACCAAGATTCCGAACCGCATGCAGTTCTACCACGTGCTGCAGCAGACCATCGCGCGCGCGCTGCGCAGCGGCCAGATCGTCGCGGTGCTGTACCTCGACATGGACCGCTTCAAGGAGGTCAACGACACCTTTGGCCACCACGCCGGCGACCGCGTGCTCGAGGTGCTGTCGGAGCGGCTGGTACGCGCGGTGCCCAAGGAGACGGTGGTCGGGCGCCTGGCGGGCGATGAGTTCGCGCTGTGCGTGGATGCGCTGCCGGCGGACGCCGACAACCGCGGGCCGATCGCGCAGCTGTCGCGCGCAATCCTCACCGAGGTCAGCCGGCCGTTCCAGTTGAACCAGCAGGAGGTGTTCCTGACGGCGAGTCTCGGCATCGCCTTCTGCCCACGCGACGCCGAGAACGTCATCGACCTGATCCGCAACGCGGACGCCGCGATGTACTACTCCAAGCAGAACGGCGGCAACACCTTCGCCTTCTACTCGCCGGAGATGAACGCCGCCGCGGTCGAGCGGCTGATGCTCAAGAGCAAACTGCGCCGCGCGCTCGAGCGCGACGAGCTCGAGATCCGCTACCAGCCCAAGGTCGACCTGCGCAACGGCCGCATCATCGGCGCCGAGGCGCTGTTGCGCTGGCGGCTGCCGGGGCACGGCGACATCCCGCCCTCGCAGTTCATCCCGCTCGCCGAGGAAACCAACCTGATCCTCGACATCGGCGAGTGGGTGCTGAACCGTGTGTGTCTCGACTACCGCCAGATGCAGAGCGAGGGCGGTGACCCGGGACGCATCTCGCTCAACCTGTCGCTGAAGCAGCTGCGCCAGGCGAGCTTCATCCTGCGCTGCCGCTCGGTGTTCCGCCGTCACGGCGTCTCGCCGACCGCCTTCGAGCTCGAGATCACCGAGACCACGCTGATGGCGGATGCGCAGCGCACCGTGCGCCTGCTCGATGAGCTGTTCGCCATGGGACTGCATCTGTCGATCGACGACTTCGGTACCGGCTACTCCTCGCTCTCGGCGCTGCAGCAGTTCCCGATCGGCACCCTCAAGATCGATCAGTCGTTCGTGCGCGATGCCAGCGAGGACGCGGGCGATGCCACCATCGTGCGCACCATCATCGAGATGGGCCGCTCGCTCGGCATGGAAGTGATCGCGGAGGGCGTCGAGTCGCGCGCCCAGCTCGAGTTCCTGCGACACAACGCCTGTCTCTACGGCCAGGGGCGGATGTTCGGCGAGCCATGCACGGCCGCCGAGCTACTCGCGCTCCTCACCCGCCAGGCCGCGGGCACGCTGCCATTCGCGCATCTGATGCGCGGGGGCGAGGTAGCGGTCGCAGCGCCGCGCCTGGCCTGAGCGATCCCGCGCTCCTCAGTGCGTGGCCGCCGCGGCGCGCTCGGCGTAGGCGCGCGTGGTGGCCGCCGCCTGCTGCGCGAGCGAGGTCAGCGCCGTGTCGCTCGCGCTCTCAAACGCCGCGATCACGTCCTCCATGCGGTCGGCGGCGGCTGGCGCGCTGCCCCTGGCGACGAAGCTGCCGACGAGCTCGCGCCCTTCACGTGCACCGACCGTGCAGTCGAGCAGCACCTCGACCTCGGGCGCACTATGCCGGCGGCCGTAGTCGGCCTCGAAGCGCCGCACCGAGATCCACAGCAGATACTCGGAGGTGAACGGACTCGCCGAGTCCTGCACCGACTGCCAGTCTCCCGAAGCGCGCAGCGCCTCGACCGCCAGCGCTTCGACCATGTCGGAGAGCGGCGCCGGCCAGCGGCTGCCGACATAGAAGTTCGAGCGGTGGTCGGCCTGCACCAGGATGATATGCGGGCCGTCGAGCCCGGGAGAGGCGGCCGGGTGCGCCACCTGGATCGGCGCCAGCAGCGCCGCGGCCGGAGCCGCCGCAGCGTCGGTGCCGCCCGTGCCGCCGGCGCGCGCCGGCGCGCGCAGCAGATAGGTCTGCTCGGGCTTGGCGTCGCTATGAAAGAGGTTGCTGCAGCCCGTGGCCGCGGCCAGCGACACAAGGAGCGCCATGAGCGGCCGTGCCGCCCTCTCGTGCCATGCCCGCCTCATCGGGGGATCTCCACGCCGCGCTGCGGCGTCTGGTAGAGGAGCTGCGCCGGATTATCGCGCAGGCTGTTGGAGAGCTCGCGGATATCGCGCGCGGCCGCGCGGCCCTCGCGCACGAAGCGCTCGATCTCGGGCAGTCCCTGGCGCGTGAACGAGCGAATGTCCTGGCGGTTCTCGGCGATCAGCTTGTCGAGCTGGCTGCTGGCGTCTCCGAGGCTGTCGGCGATGACGCGCAGCCGCGCCGCGGCGGCGCGCACGTCGGGGTCGACGCTCTGCAGGATGCCGTGCGCAATGCGCGCGCTGGCCGAGAGCTCGGCGCTCGCGCCGCGCAGCTCGGCGATCAATGAGTTGAGGTCCTTGAGGGTGCGCGGCAGATCCCTCGATGCCTTGTCGAAGTTGGCGACCGTGGAGCTCACGGCGGCGATGTTGTCATCGCTCAGGAGGCGGCTGGCGCGGTCGACCAGAGTGCCGACCGCGGCCAGGACCTCGGGAAGTCCGCTCAGGAACACATCGAAACGCGAGGTGGTCGAGCGAATCACCGGGTAACGCAGGCTCGCGACCGTCGGCGGCAGCGCCTTGCCGCTGCGGTCCTCGCTCAGGTCGATGTACAAGAGGCCCGTCACCCCCTGCAGCTGGAGCTCCGCGAGCGTGTGCTCGGAGACCGGAGTGCTCGAGTCGATGTCGACGATCACCTCGGCGCGGCTCGAGTCGCGCGGGTCGATGCGCAGGTCGTTGACCCGGCCCACCGGCACGCCGAGATAGCGCACGGCCGCGCCCTTCTCGAGTCCGCTGACGCTGCCGGTGAAGTAGATCTCATAGCGGTTGAAGTCGCGGTGCTCACGGGTGTCGGAGTACCAATAGACGAACAGCGCGCCGGCGAGGGTCACCAGCAGCACGAACGCGCCGACGGCGGCGTAGTTGGCCTCACGTTCCATGCTGGGCTCCGAGGCGGGCGCGGGCCCGCTCGCCGTGGAAGTAAGCCTGGATCCACGAGTTCGGGTAGTCGACGATGCGGTCGAGGGTATCGGACACCATGTGCCTGTCCACGATCACCCCGACACGATTACAGGTACGGAAGATGCTGTCCAGATCGTGCGTGATCATGACGACGGTGAGCTTCAGATGCTGCTGCAGGTACAGCACCAGGTCGTCGAAGGCCGCGGCGCTGACCGGGTCGAGGCCCGAGGTGGGCTCATCGAGAAACAGCAGCTGCGGATCGAGCGCCAGGGCGCGAGCCACGGCCGCGCGCTTCACCATGCCGCCCGAGAGCTGCGCCGGGTACTTACCGGCGGCATCCGCCGGCAGCCCGACGAGGCGGATCTTGAGGAGCCCCAGGTCGTCGAGCGCCGTCGGCGGCAGGTCGAGATGCTCGATCATCGGCAGCTGCACGTTCTCGAGCACCGTGAGCCCCGAGTACAACGCCCCCGACTGGAAGGCCACGCCGTAGCTCGCCTTGATGGGGCGCAGCTGCGCCTCGGTGAGCCCGGTGATGTCGCTGCCGTAGATGCACACGGTCCCGGCGCCCGGGCGCTGCAGTCCCAGGATGGTCCGCAGCAGCACCGACTTGCCCGCGCCCGAGCCGCCGACGATCCCGAACACCTCGTCCGGATACACCTGCATGTCGAGTCCGTCATGCACCACCTGCCGGCCGAAGCGGTTGACCAACCCGCGGACTTCCACCACCGGGTCCATCAGATCTTCAGCCGCATGAACAGCACCGCGAACAGGGCGTCCGCCAGGATCACCAGAAACAGCGCCTGCACCACCGCCACCGTCACCATGTGACCGAGCTCGCGCGCCGAGCCGCGTACCTGCATGCCGCGGTAGCAGCCGGCGATCGAGATCAGCAGCGCAAACACCGGCGCCTTCCAGACTCCCACCCAGAAGGTGGTGGACGAGATCGCCTCGTTGACCCGGTTGACGTACTGGGTGAGCGGCATGTCGAGCAGGTAGCGGCACAGGAGCGCGCCGCCCGCCAGCCCGATGAGGTCGGCGACCACCGTGAGCAGCGGCAGGGCGATCACGAGGCCGAGCACCCGCGGCACCACCAGGAGCTCGTACGGATCGGCGCCGGTGGCGATCAGCGCGTCGACCTCTTCGTTGAGCTTCATCGAGCCGAGCTCGGCCGCGAACGAGCTGCCCGAGCGGCCGGCGACGATGACCGAGGTCAGGAGCACGCCGAGCTCGCGCAGCACGCCGATGGCGACCAGGTCCACCACGTAGATGTCGGCGCCGAGCCCGCGCAGCTGCTGCGCGCTCATGTAGGCGATGATCACGGCGATCAGGAAGGCGATGAGCGATACGATCGGCATCGCAGTGATGCCGGTCTCGTAGACATGGCGGACCACTGAGATCGGCCGCAGGCGCCGCGGGTGCGCCAGGCTGGCCGTGAACGTGAGAAAGGTGCGGCCGAGGAAGGCGAGCCCCAGTACCAGGTCGTGGCCCGAGCGCACCGCGTAGCGGCCGAGGGCGACCAGCGCGCGGTCGCCGGGCTCGTCGTGCACCGGGCGGGCCGGGAGCGCGTCGGCGTCCGGCGCCGCCTGCGCGGCCAGGGTCTCGTCCACGAGTCGCAGCTGATCGGGCGGCTCGCCCTTGAAGCTGACCTCGGCGCCGGCGCGGCGCGCGCGCCGCACGAAGCCGCGCAGTGCCCAGGCGCCGGAGAGATCGAGGTCGGTGATGCCGGCGGTGGCGATGCGGATGCGGGGCACGGAGGCCACGTCGATGGCCGCGAGCGCCATCTCGAGTGCCGCCACCTCGCGCACCCGCCATTCGCCCGTCAGCTCGAGCTCGAGGCCCTCAGCGGTGCGCCGGAACTCGACGGCCTCTGTGCTCGGAGCTGTTGCTGACACTCGCGGCCCTGTCGCCGGTCGGGGACCCAGATCATAAGCGATCCCGCAGCCCTGGCCCTAAGCGCGCTGTTGGGTTGGCCCGCGCGCCGCGGCGCAGGCCCGGCACGCCAATCAAACGAGCCTAGGTGTCGTCCCGGTAGCGGCGGACGCGCGCGGCGGCGTAGGTCAGGGCGAGGGCGGCGAGCACGCCGCTCCAAAGGTCGATGTCGGTGAAGGCGCCGCGGATGTTGAAGGTGTCGAGAACCACGCCGACGGCGGGCAGATGATGGAAGTCTCTGAACACGTCCGGCCCGAGCGTCAGCTTGTGCCAGATGCCGTTGCTCCGGTAGACCTCGAAGCTCCAGATGTAATGAGTGCCGAGCGCGACGCGCTCGACGATCGGTGCCACCACCGGCACGAGAGAAGCCCACAGGATCGGGCTGCGCCGTATCCACGCCGAGAACAGCAGCAGCGCCCCCGCGATGGGCGAGTACCACAGTACGCCGAGAGTCACCTCGAGGAGCAGCACCAGCTCGGTCCGCAGCCATTCGTAGCTGCTGAAGCCGAGCGTCCCCGGGACGCGCACGGCGAGAATCGCCGCGAACAGGAGGCCCGCCGCGCCGGCGAGCAGGAACACTCCGAGCGGCACGACCACGGCGGCGACCAGGAACTTGGAGGCGACCGTGAGCTCATCCGACAGCGGTAGCGACTTCCAGAACAGGATGCTGCGGTCCTTGCGCTCGGCGTACAGGCAATCGAGCAGATAGAAGGCGAGGCAGATCGCCGTCACGATGAACAGCGGCTGCGCAAGCGCCCATTCCACGATCGTGAAGATGGCGACCTTCTGCTGCGCGGTGAGCACCCCCGCGGGAAAGTCCATGTTGATGCGCCCGATCAGGAGCGAGATGGCCAGCAGGCCCTCCACGACCAGCGGCGCGATCCAGAGCGAGCGGTGCTCCCACAGCTCGCGGCGCACGAGCATCACGAGCGAGTCGAGCGGGCCGGCGCGGCGCAGGAGCGCGTGCGCGGGGGCGATGGTGGCGGCTTCGGCGTTCATATGAGTGCGGCCCCGCTGCTGACGAACAGGAGGAAGGTGGCGGCGGCGAGCACCCCGGCGGTGAGAAGCGGCGCCAGCCAGGGCGCGCTGCGCTCCCACGAGCCGTGCGACGCGAGCGCCGAGTCGCGCTGGCGGCCGAGCGCGGGCGCGCCCGCAAAGCCTGCGGCGTTGCTGCTGCTCATGATGTGGCTCCCTGCATCTTGGCCACGAACAGGTCGGCGATCGATGGGGTGCGCAGCTCACCGTACGCGCCGAGCTCGGCGGCGGTGCGGCCCTCGAAGAACATCGCCACGCGCCCGAAGATCTCGCGCTCGTAGAAGGGGCGGAGCTCCCGGGCGCGCGGCGCCTGCTCGGCGCTCACGGTGAGCTGCTGGTAGCGGCTGCCGAGCTCGTCGACCGGCGAGTTGAGCGTGAAGTGGCCGTGGTTGATGAAGATCACGTCGGTAAAGAGCTGCTCGACCTCCTCCACCTGGTGGGTGGTGAGGAGGATCGTGCGCTCCTTGTCGAAATAGTCGTTGAGGAGCGTGTCGTAGAACTGGCGGCGATACAGGAGATCGAGCCCGAGCGTCGGCTCATCGAGCACCAGTACCCGCGCATCGATCGCCAGAATCAGCGACAGGTGCAGCTGCGTCACCATGCCCTTGCTCAGCTGGCCGACGCGGCTCGTGCGCTTGATGTCGGTCTTGGCGAGAAAGGCCTCGGCGACGCTGCGGTCGAAGCGCGGGTGTACGTGCTCGACCAGGTCGAGCGCCTGCGCCACGCGCAGCCAGCGCGGCAGCACCGCCACGTCGGCGATGAAGCATACGTCGCGCATCAGGGCGTCGCGCTGCGAGCGCGGGTCGAGCCCGAGCACGCGCAGCTCGCCGTGGAATGAGGTGAGGCCGAGGATCGCTTTCAGCGCGGTGGTCTTGCCGGCGCCGTTCGGCCCGATGAGGCCGACGATGCGTCCCGGCTCGACGCTGAAGCTGACCCCGTCCAGGGCGCGCGTCGCGCCGTAGGCTTTCACGAGGCCGCGCGCTTCAATTACCGCTGTCATCTTGCTCCCCTTTGCCGCCCGCGGCCGGGAATGGCGCCGCGGGTGCGGCGGCTCCGGCGCGCAGCAGCTCCTCGCCCGAGAGACCGAGTCGCTGGATGGTCGCGTAGACCTTCGGCCATTCGTCCTCGAGAAAACGCTGCCGCTCGTCCTTCATGAGCGCCTTGCGGGCGCCTGGGCTCACGAACATGCCGAGGCCGCGGCGTTTCTCGACCAGCTGCTCGTCCACCAGCTGCTGGTAGCCCTTGAGCACCGTCAGCGGATTCACGCGGAAGTCCGCGGCGACGTTGCGCACCGAGGGCAGCGGGTCCCCTTCCTTGAGGACACCTTCGAGAATCATGGCCACCACCCGGTCCCTCAGTTGCCGGTAGATCGGCACGCTGTTGTCCCACTGTGGATCCATGCTGGCTGTCGTTGGCGTCGGAAGCGACACGAAGGCTGTTTCGGAAGGTTAGCGAACTAATCTACCAAAACGGCCGGCTCGGGCTTGCCGAACCAGGACGGCGCGGACACGTGAGCGACGCTGACGAACTCGGGCTGGGTGCCCGGAACGAATGCGGTCGACTCGACGAAGGCCATGCTGGACAGCACGCAGATGAGCGCGGCGACGGCGGCGCACGTGGTATTGCGATACAGGGTGTCGATTGCGTTCATGGTCATCTCCTCTGGTCTTTCTCTCTCTTCGGCTCCCTGCACCATGCAGGTCGCCTTCCTTGGTGATGTACCATAGTAGAACACTACTCAAGTGTCAAGCTATTTCACTAAATGACCTTGGAGGCCCCGGAGAGGGGGTCTGGGGGCCAAAAGCGGGGGCTGCCGGGCAGCCGCCGGGGGCCGGACACGCCGTTTTTGCGGGCCCTGCGGGACGCACAGGCTAGAATTTCAGGCCCTTTTCCCGAGCCGCAAAGAGCCACCTCATGAAACCCGCAGTGAATGTCGCGATTACCGGTGCCGCCGGGCAGATCGGCTATGCGCTCGCCTTTCGCGCCGCCTCGGGAGCGCTGCTGGGACCCGACACGCCGGTGAGACTCCATCTCCTCGAGATCACCGCGGCGCTGCCCTCGCTCCAGGGCGTGTTGATGGAGCTCGACGACTGCGCGTTCGCGACGCTCGCGGGCGCGAGCGCGAGCGACGATGCCGGCATCGCGTTTCGCGATTGTCAGATCGCGATGCTGGTCGGCGCCCGGCCGCGCGGACCTGGCATGGAGCGCAAGGATCTGCTGCAGGCGAATGCGCAGATCTTCTCCGCGCAGGGCAAGGCGCTGAACCGGCACGCCGACCGCAACGTGCGCGTGCTGGTGGTCGGCAATCCCGCCAACACCAACGCGCTCATCGCCCAGGCCAACGCGCGCGATCTGAATCCGCGCAACTTCACCGCGATGACGCGGCTCGATCACAACCGCGCGCTCTCGCAGCTCGCGGGCCGGACCGGCACGCACGTGACCGACATCCGCCACATGACTATCTGGGGAAATCACTCCGCCACGCAGTACCCGGACCTGACGCACGCGACCGTGCGCGGCAAGGCGGCGACCTCGCTGGTCGAGCGGGAGTGGATCGAAGCAAGCTTCATTCCCACCGTGCAGCAGCGCGGCGCCGCGGTGATCAAGGCGCGCGGCGCCTCCTCGGCCGCCTCGGCGGCCTCTGCGGCGATCGATCACGTGCACACCTGGGTGCACGGCACGCCCAAGGACGACTGGGTCAGCATGTCGGTACCGGCCGATGGCAGCTACGGCATCGCGGCCGGCGTCATCTACTCGTACCCGGTCACGATCGCGAACGGCGAGTACCGCATCGTCCCGGGCCTGGACATCGACGAGTTCAGCCGCAAGCGGATGGACGCGACCTACGCGGAACTGCGCGAAGAGCGCGACGGAGTGCAGAACCTGCTCGGCTAGAGGCAAGGAGGTAAGGATGCTCGGCGCAATCGTCTCGCTGCTGGTAGTACTGGCCGCCGCCTACGCGGTCACGCAGGTGGGCGGAGTCATCACCCTGGTGTTCGTCGCGGCGGTGCTGTTCCTCGCCTACCGGCGGCTGTCGCTGCTTACCTTCACGGTCACCTTCACGGTGCTGCTCGCGCTCTACACCACGGCCGGCGCCCCGGCCGGCATCTGGAAGGGCCTCTTGTGGGTGCTGCTCGCGGGGCTCTGGCTCCTCAACGTGCGCCCCCTGCGCAAGGCACTCATCACCCGGCCCTTCATGGCCGCCTATCTCAGGCTCCTGCCCTCGATGTCGCAGACCGAGAGGGAGGCGCTCGAGGCGGGCACGGTCTGGTGGGACGGAGAGCTGTTCACCGGCGCGCCGAACTGGAGCAAGCTCCTGGCCGCCAAGGCGCCGCGGCTCTCCGACGCCGAGCAGGCCTTCCTCGACGGCCCGTGCGAGGAGCTGTGCCGAATGCTCGACGAGTGGCACATCACCCACGAGCTCGGCGACCTGCCGCCGGAAGTCTGGCAATTCCTCAAGACCCGCGGCTTCTTCGCGATGATCATCCCGAAGCAGTACGGCGGACTCGAGTTCTCAGCCTTCGCGCATTCGTGCGTGCTCGCCAAGATCTCGAGCAGGAGCGCCACGGCCGCCTCCACCACCGCCGTGCCGAATTCGCTCGGTCCGGCGGAGCTCCTCAATCACTACGGCACCGAGGAGCAGAAGAACTACTACCTGCCGCGGCTCGCGCGCGGCGAGGAAGTGCCGTGCTTCGCCCTCACCGGGCCGCGGGCCGGGTCGGATGCCGCCTCGATCCCGGACACCGGCATCGTGTGCCGCGGCATGTGGCGCGGTACCGAGGTGGTGGGCCTCAAGCTCAATTTCACGAAGCGCTACATCACCCTCGCACCCGTAGCGACCGTCATCGGCCTCGCCTTCCGCATGTTCGATCCGGACAAGCTCCTCGGCGGCAAGACCGACATCGGCATCACCTGCGCGCTCATTCCGCGCGACACGCCCGGGATCACCATCGGACGGCGGCACTTCCCGCTCAACGTGCCGTTCCAGAACGGGCCCGTTCAGGGGCGCGACGTGTTCGTGCCGCTCGACGCCATCATCGGCGGGCCCGCCATGGCGGGCAGCGGCTGGCGCATGCTGGTCGAGCAGCTGTCGGTCGGCCGCTGCATCTCGCTGCCCTCCAACACCACCGGCGCGGCCAAGGCGGGCGTCTGGGCCACCGGCGCCTACGCACGCATCCGCTCGCAGTTCAATACGCCGGTTGGGAGATTCGAGGGCGTCGAGAGCGTGATCGCCCGTATGGTCGGCCTCACCTACACCATGGACGCGGCGCGCTCGGTGACCGCGGGCGCTATCGACGGCGGCGAGAAACCCTCGGTCCCCTCCGCCATGCTCAAGTATCACGTCACCGAGATGGGCCGGCAGGTCGCCAACGACGCCATGGACGTGCACGGCGGCAAGGGCATCATGCTCGGGCCCAGGAACTATCTCGCGCGCGGCTACGAGATCACGCCGGTGGCGATCACCGTCGAGGGCGCGAATCTCCTCACCCGCAACCTCATCATCTTCGGCCAGGGCGCGATCCGCTGCCATCCGTTCGTGCTGCGCGAGATGACCGCGGCGCGCAATGCCGACCGCACCGCCGGCGTCGACGAGTTCGACCGCGCGCTCTTCGGCCACGTTGGCTTCACCATCTCGAACGCGGTGCGCTCGTTCATCATGGCGCTGACGCATGCGCGCTTCACGCGCCCGCCGGTCGCCGGCGCGACCGCCCGCTACTACCAGCACGTCGTGCGCTTCAGCGCCTCGTTCGCCTTCGCGGTCGATGTGGCGATGCTGACCCTCGGGGGGTATCTCAAGAAGAAGGAGGGCCTGTCGGCGCGGCTCGGCGACGTGCTCTCCGCCATGTACCTCGCCTCGATGGTGCTCAAGCACTACGAGAACCAGGGGCGGCGCGCCGAGGATCTGCCGATCGTCGAATGGGCCTGCCGCAACCTCCTTTACAACGCGCAGGAGCAGCTGCACGGTTTCCTGCGCAATTTCCCCAACCGGGCGCTGGCCGGCGTGATGCGCGCTCTCATCTTCCCGCGCGGCCTCATTTACTCCGCGCCCGGCGACCGCCTCGCCCACCAGGTGGCGGCGCTCGTGACCGCCCCGACCGAGGCGCGCGACTGGCTCTGCTACGGGATCTACTGGACGCTCGAGCCGCGTAATCCGCTCGGACTCCTGCAGGAGGCGATGATCCTGGCCGGGCAGCTCGAGCCGCTCCTGAAGCGCATCCGCGTCGAGGGAGTCAAGACCGGCAGGGTCACCGCCCTCGATCTGCCTGGCCAGATCCAGCAGGCGCTCGCGGCCGGGATCGTCTCGGAGACCGAGGCGGCGGCGCTGCGCGAGTACGACCGCAAGACGATGGATCTCATCAACGTCGACGACTTCGCCTCCGAGGAGCTCGGTACCAAGGCGCAGCCGCTCGAGGTGGACCCCGCGGCCGCCGGGCAGCGGCCGCACGTCGCATGAGTACTCCGGCGGGCGCGGCCGTGCCGCCGCAAGCGCTCGTCGCGGCCCCGGCCGCCGCAGCGCCCGCCGCAGCGCCCGCCGCAACGCCCGCCGCAACGCCATCGTCACAGCCGCTCCCGGCGGCCGCGTCCGCCCAGGAAGCTCCGCGCTGCCACAACTGCGGTGTGAGTGTGCCTGG
>Ga0210409_10005356_pt1 | contig 13482 bp, 9 predicted proteins | sample IncBWH17MmetaG_FD_161649 | JGI IMG/M metagenome (GOLD analysis project Ga0210409, IMG submission 161649) | Forest soil microbial communities from Barre Woods Harvard Forest LTER site, Petersham, Massachusetts, United States - Inc-BW-H-17-M | ecosystem: Environmental > Terrestrial > Soil >... | reverse complement strand
CCGTCCATCGCATTGCGCGCTCGCTGACCACGGCGGAAGCGCTCATCGGCCAACTCTACCCAGCGATCCTGATCGCCACATTGGTGGGCATGGCGTTGCAAGCGCGGTTTAATGCAGCACTCAAGGAAACCGGGGCCAACGAACCAGGCTGAGTGCAGAAATCTGAGACCGGAAGCCATGACGTCCAAATGCTCAATAGACACGGCAAGTTCATCCTCGTCTTGAAGGCCGCAAAATGTGTCCACAACAGCACAGACTTCGACCGCGCCTCTCGCTAATCTGACGTCCATGCCGAATTCTGGCAATGGAGGCAATGAACATGAAAGCATTGAGTCTTATTAGCACCGGAGTTTTGGTCCTGATGCTTGGAGCGGTCGCTCCATCGTACGCGCAGGAGACGAAACCCGATGAAAACGCCAAGCCTGCTGCAAAGCAGGATGAAGCCAAGCCTGCCGCGAAGCAGGAAGAGACCAAGCCTGTTGCAAAGCAGGAAGAAGCCAGGCCTGCCGCAAAGCAGGAAGAGACCAAGCCTGTCGCAAAGCAGGAAGAAGCCAGGCCTGCCGCAAAGCAGGAAGAAGCCAGGCCTGCCGCAAAGCAGGAAGAGACCAAGCCGGAGGCCAAGCAAGAGCAAGCCGCTCATGCACAGCAGTCACAAGGCCAGTACGCCAAGAATGGTCAGAAGGATCGTGGCGGACATGAATACAATACGAGTAAATTTGGTCCTGACCATCATGCCCGTTTCGCTGCAACCGGGGGACGCTTCTATGGCGGACGCCGGGAATACTCTTACGGCGGCTATTGGTTCTATGCGGGAACTTATCCGCCGTGGTTTTACCAGCAGGACGTGTACTTCATCATGGGAATGGATGGGATGTGGTATGCAGTGGCATACGGCAACCCTTCTCTGACCTTCCAAGTCAATATCGGGTAGTGAGAACCGGAGGATGGCGTTCTCGGTGGACGCCAAATTTCGGTGTAGCTGCTTGAGGATATGAGAGAAGAAGTGGCGCGCCCTTGGGGGCGATCCTGGAACTTTTCTCAGCCAATTCGTGGCAGCGGTGCCACGAATTGAAACGCGCGAAAGGGACATGTTCCGGGCTTTTCTCTACTAGCCGCTCAACCTGGAGCAATGTCTTACCTTCGAGTTGACGCCCTCAGATGCGACGGACGCATGGGCTCTCGCAGCCATTGCAGCAACGACATTCCGACCCGGACCGTGCCGGGAACGGACAGACGCCTCTCGCGCCACGTCTGCCACGCACCGTGGAGTTGGCGCGAAGAGGCAGACGCCATACCGATCGTGGTCAGCGGATTGTGCACGCGGAGAGTTGTGTCGTATCGCTGAGCCAGAGAGCGTCGTATCCAGGGTGCGAATGCCCTGGCCGTTCGGCTCAAAACCTGCGCTGCATCCCGCCAGACAAGCCCACACCAATCAAGCGCCGGGCGCAAAGGTACGTCGGACAGTTGCTGCGTAGTGCGCGCGGCCCGTGACCTGACGTCGACCGCGAACCGATACAATGCGTGCTTATCGAAAAGCCGCGCCCAAGCATGATGCGACGTTCGCCAAACATGGTAGCTCTGTTGTCTCGCCGCCGATCCCGTGCTGGACGCTCGCGCGGCGCGTGGCTGCGCAATTGCAAGCTCGCCAAGCAATCGGCGACTGGATGCGATGTTCATCTCAGTGATTTTGTGTGCGCCTTTGCTGGCATCCAACATGGTAAATGCGCGTACTGAGGCGCCTGAGACAGCAGCGGGACCCGGACTTAACAGCGAGTCCATGGGGCCCCGCATTGCTTCACCATGCGGGCCAGGTAGGTCCGTAGTTGGAGCTTCCGGAATCAGTGAGATTGGAGCGAGAGTCACAACGGCGTCCGGTTTGCCGGCCAGATGCGGTGCGACTTCCTGAGAATCAGGTCTTGACCCCTCGGGAATAGCCAATGGTTCGGTCATGGACTCGGGGCTTCCGGCGGCACGGAAACCTGACCGAGGGAGCGGTTTATCGTCGAATTGGAACTCGTGCGCGATCTCCTGAATCATATGCGCGGGCACTAAATGCACTCCATCAACATAGGCATTGATGAGCGCATGTTCGCACAACAGGTTCATGATGCGCGGAATCCCACGCGAGTAAAAGTGCACTGCCTCTATAGCCTGAGACGCGAAGAGCTGTTTGCCTTTGGCACCGGCGACATTCAGGCGGGACTCAATATAGTCGCTAGTTTCCTGGAGAGTAAGCGACTCGGTTTTGCAGCGGACAGTAATCCGCTGCTTCAGCTGGCGCAGCTCTGGCCGGTTGAGCTTCGCTTCCAGTTCCGGCTGGCCCGCGAGAATGATCTGCAGCAATTTCCCGTGCGGCGTCTCTGAATTCAACAGCATGCGAATCTCTTCGAGCACGTGCATCGTCAGCCCCTGCGCTTCGTCCACAATTAACACGGGGAGCTCGCCGGCGCGGTAACGACTGCACAGCCACTGATTCAAGCGCGGGAATGCATCGCCATTCAAGTGCGGGGTCGGCGGCACTCCGAAGTTCGCCAATATGCAATCGAATAGCTGGCCAGTTTCCAGATGCGAATTAAAAATGAACGCAGTAGGGATCTGCCGTTCATGCAGCCAATCGCGGACGCGGTTGATCACAGTCGTCTTGCCGGTTCCGACCTCGCCCGTCAGGAGGATGAGGCCCTGACGTGACTGAATTCCGTAGGTCAGCTGATCCAGTGTTCGTTGGGTTTGAGGAGTGAGGAATAGATATCGTGGATCGGGGTTGATGCTGAATGGATGTTCACGCAGTCCAAAAAAATGGTTGTACATATGTGCCTCTCGTAAGAGCGGACCCGAGTTCGCTCGGCGCCTTACGTGTGCCTCTTCTCCAGCTCAGGTTCTGTGCTGTCGATACGAGCGAGGAATCGCGACGGAGCGATGAGGGCCGAACTGCAAGGCATCTGCGCCGTCTGGTCCTGAAACCGCCGCGCGACGCACAATAAACCAATGGTCGTGAACGAATCCATAGAGCATTTACTGTATTTTCGTTTCTGCTCGAGGCAGGTCCGCGTGATCGGACCTCTGAAGTACTGGAACTGAGGCGACTGTGAAGGTTCGGGCTCATGGCCGGGCTATCGACCTGGGCTCGCCTAACCCGTTCGCCGGGCAAGTTGCCCGACCGGGTAGACCTAGCAATCGGGAGTTAGCGCGGGACCACCTGTCGGGAACCCCCAGCTCTGGGCGATAGGCAACTTCGCGGTGGCGATTGGGACCTTGTGTGCAACGCGAAATTCTGTTCCTTAAGGGACAGATTCGTCGCCGCGCGCATAGTATCGTTGCGCAGAGAAACGGAGAGTGAACCGTGGACGAACTCCTTCAGAAAGAAGTGGCAGAAGCTGGGCTTCGCCTCCGAGAGGCGATCTCGCGTATCGTCAACGAAGCACCGGAGTGTTTTGCTCACAAGGGCGGCAAGTGGTCCATCGAGTTTCGGAATCCAGACAGCGGAGAAAAAATTATTGTTACGTACTCCGGTCCCACACTGTCAATGAAACCCTCGAGGATCAATTGAAGAGAGCATATCCCTTCGCGCCGAATGAATGCCCTGGCCGTGCCTTAGACGTGCAACGATAGAGGCATGGATTACAACTACAAAGGCTTCGCCATAAATGCAACCGCTCGCCAGATAAACTACCCGCCGAATGAAGCATGGGGCCCGCGCTATCGCATTGATGGCACGGACCAGAGTCAAGCATGGACTCCGCGAGACCGAAACGTCATCTTTGCAACCGAGATGACGGCGATCACCGAAGCCGGTAAGCGGGCCGAATGGCTGATCGATAATTCCCCGCCGGCGCCAGGCGAACGGAAATAAGCTCTCGTGCTTGCTTCGAGGAGCTCACCGTTCGAGCCGCAGCCGGTCACGCCGGCTAACTCCTGTTTAACGCGCCACCTCTCCCGTGAAGCGCGATCATTTCAGGTGTCGGGTACAGGAAGCCGAGTGTGCTTTTGAGGACAGTCTCGTTCATGCGGAAGCCATAAGCTCTTCCACGTGGCGCAGCGGTGAGCGAGGTAACTTTTGATATCTTCTCGGGAGCACCGGCAGAACACGGCCGGTGGGTTGAGGCCGTCGAAGGTCTCGCGAGTGCGCGCCGGCGAATGGGACAGATCGCAGCAGAAAAACCCGGCAAATATTTCCTCTTCTCCGACGCTGACCAATCCATTCTCACGCAAATAGACACGCTTTCCCGGAACGTAACTCAGCGGTAGGGCAAACCTATGCGAACTCTACTTTTGTTTCTCACCCGAGCGCGCCAACGGTATTCTGCGCTTAAGCTTAGGTGGCAACATCACAACGCGATACGTCGCACGCGCCGCCGTTGGGAACACGCCATGCGGCATCCGGCTGCCCGGTCCGAAAGGCCGCTAAAATAGACTCCTGGAACCGGGCGCAAAGCGCTAATCAGACGTCGGGGCACGAGTAGCCACTTGCCCGGTTATCCGAGTAATCAAGAATTGAGTGTCGGTTTCTGAATATTCTCGGACCAAAGAGGATTGAGATTCGGATGCGGGCTCGGTATTAATTCCACGTAAATTATAAGTTTTACATGGAGCGAAATCGGACTGCTGTGACCATTATTGCCGAGCCATGGCAAGGTTCAGTCGCTCCTCCGGACTGATGAAGTGATTGTGGTCGTCCTTGCCGAGGTCGATCTGCACCCAGTGGACCTTTCCGTTAAATACGCTGGTCTGGCGCGTGTAGTCGGAGCTGACCGGAGTAGCGGTATCGCGGCCAACATCGGTCGTCTCATCTGAGGAAAACGCCATCGGGGCCGTGTGCTCAACGCGGCCTTTACCGACCTTCTTGCCGTCGTAATAAAGGCTAACATTGCCGCCCTTCCCTAGCCCGCCGCCGTCGTAGGCAAACTCCATTCTCACCTGGTGCTTGCCGGCCCGAATTGGCTGGCTCGCCTCCGTGGTGAAAGTTTGCAGACCGAAGAAGTTGTAGGCGAACTTTGCTTTTCCACCTTTGATGTAAAGACTCATCCCACCGAACGCGCCGCCCTGATGAATGATGACGCCTTCCGCCCCTTTCGATGGCACCTCTACCTCAGCGGTGATGGAAAATGACTTGTTTTTCGTCACTACAACACTGTTCTCGCTCAACCTTCCCATCCCGGCAAATAGGAGTTGTGAGTTGCCCTTGACGAGCTGTGGCCGGCCGGCCAGATCTGCATTGAAGCGCTCGACGCGCCGGTCGTCGAGGGGCAATACATTGTATTTCATGGCCTCGATAAGCCAGAGACGCTGCAAGTCGTGCAGCTTCTCCGGCATTTCCTTAGCTAGATCGTGCGCCTGGGTCCAGTCCTTGCTGCCGTCGTACAGTTCCCAGACGTCGTCATCAAAGGCAGGCAGTTTAGCGAATGCCACCCACGGAGTGGAGTGGCGGGTCACGGCGCTCCAACCTTTATGGTAGATGCCCCGGTTGCAAAACATTTCGAAATACTGGAGATCATGGCGCTCTGCAGCCTTGGCATCGTCGAATGAGTACGCCATGCTGATGCCTTCCATGGGCGCCTGCTGCACACCGTTGACAAACGTCGGCTCCGGAATGCCGGCCGCTTCCAGCACCGTCGGGACAACGTCGATCACGTGGCAGAACTGCGAACGAGTCTCGCCCTTGGCTTTGATTCCGCTTGGCCAGTGCACGATGGTGCCGTTGCGCGTTCCACCCCAGTGCGAGGCGACTTGTTTGGTCCACTGGTAAGGTGTATCCATGGCGTGAGCCCAGCCCACAGCGTAATGGTTGTACGACTCCGGGCTGCCAAACTTGTCGATTCGCTCTGTCAGGAACTCTGGGGTCTCGACGCCGGTGATCCCATTGAGCATGAGTAGCTCGTTAAACGTGCCGTTCGGAGTACCTTCGGCCGAGGCGCCGTTGTCTCCGATGATTACGTAGATCAGGGTGTCGTCGAGAATCTTGAGGTCCTTGAGCGTGTCGATCAGCCGCCCCACATGGTGATCCGTATGCTCCAGGAACCCGGCGTACACTTCCATTTGGCGGGCTAACACCGGCTTCATCTTCGGGTCAACTTCATCCCAGGCTTGAATCTCCTTGGGCCGCTTGGTCAACTCGGCATTTTGTGGGACCACGCCGAGTTTCTTCTGCCGTGCCAAACTCTCTTCACGCAGTTTGTCCCACCCCTGGTCGAACTTGCCCTTGTATTTATCCGCCCAATCTTTGGGCACGTGATGCGGGGCGTGACATGCTCCCGGTGCGAAGTAGACAAAGAAGGGTTTGTCCGCCATCAACGCTTTCTGCTGTCGCACCCAGGCAATGGCCTTGTCAGTCATGTCTTCTGTAAAGTGGTAGCCCTCTTCGGCCGTCTTTGGCGGCTCGACTGGTATGGTGCCCTCGTAAATTCCGGGGTCCCACTGGTTGGTCTCCCCACCGATAAATCCATAGAAATACTCGAATCCTCCTCCGCCCGTCGGCCACTGGTCGAAAGGACCCATCGGGCTGGACTGCCAGACCGGTACTTCGTGGCATTTTCCGAACTGCGCGGTCGAGTAGCCGTTCAGCTTGAGGGTCATTGGCAGCGGTGCTTTGTTCTTGGGCAGAATGGAGCAATAGCCGGGCGCTGAGGTGGCGAGTTCAGTGACGCTGCCCATCCCCACCGAGTGATGGTTGCGACCCGTAAGCATTGCCTGCCGAGTTGGCGCGCAGAGCGCGGTGGTGTGAAAGCGGTTGTACTTCAGCCCGCCCGAGGCCAGCTTTTCAAAGTTCGGTGTCGCACATGGCCCGCCGAAGGCACTAGACGCGGCGAAGCCAACGTCGTCTAGAAGGATGATCAGCACATTTGGTGCGCCTTTGGGTGGCCGCAATTCTCGGATCGGCGGATACTTCGTTTCCGGATCCTTGGCGTCGTAAGTCGTCAGACCCACGTGCAGTTGGTCCGGGACGGGTAGAATTGATCTCTGATTCTTGTCCGGCAAACCCATTTCAATCCTCCTTGTTCTGTTAGCCCAACTAGGCGCAAATCGAAAGCGAGTTCCCCACAACGACCAAGCAAGGGACTGACCAACGGGCTCGGAGTGAGGTTACCAAGCCAAGGGCCCAAGGATCGGCCAGCAAACAACTTGCAGAATCCAACGCGAATGGAGGGCAGCGGTTGGCATGGCAAAGACACGGCATTTCGGAGCATCTCCGAAATGCTGGAGATTCCCTCTGACAAACGACTCTCAACTCCCGCTCAACCCGCTAACCGAGCGAGTGGGGCCTGATTCCCAAGTTACAGGCAATCCGACTAATCAGGAGTTATTCCACTGGTGTCTGACTTCAGCGGAAATGGAAAAGGGGTCCAAGTTCCCGCAACCGCGGAAAAGGCCACGCCGCGACAATCTGGCAAAAGCATTGCTTACCGAAACGTTCAGACGTACATTACCGTTCGGCGGGAATGCCAATTCGGAATCTCCCGTTGATGGGTCTTTTATTTTTCCTTTGTGGAGGCAATATGCACGACCAACACCGTTCACGGACAATGTTTCAAAACAATGAGCGCCTGCGTTTGGCTTTATTGAGCCTGCTCATCATCTGTGCGCTTGTTATCGTCGTCGCTGTGCAAGCCCAGGACTCGGCAAAGCAGCAAGCGCCAGATTCGAGGGAGGTATCCGGATTCCTGGGTGACTATTCTGCGCTTGTTCCGGATGCAAAGAATGGCGACTTACTTCTATACGAGAAGGATCCGTCCGTCCTGCATAAGTACAATAAGTTCATTTTAAATCCGGTTACGATCTATTTGCTTCCGGCGGCTGCAGCTCGCGGTATTGACGCCGACGACCTGGAGCGATTGGCTCAGAATTTCCAGAAAGCCGTCAGCGATGAGCTCACGAAATCCGGACGCTACCAAATCGTTACCACGCCGGGTCCAGATGTACTTGAATTGAATGTAGCAATCACGAACGTTGAACCCACAGGCGGCGGGAAGAATGCTGCCGTGAAGGGAGCCGCGACCGCTGCTACGATTGGGGCGGCACCCGGTGCCAGCTTGTTGGTTCCCCGGATCAGCGTTGGCAAGATTGCTATCGAAGGGGAAATGCTCGATTCTACGTCCGGTGAGCGGATGGTAGCGTTCGTCACCAGCAAAGGGGGCCGCAGGTGGTTCAGCGGCCTTAAAGCTTTCCAAAAGTGGGGCGACATCGAGGCCGCATTTCGCTACTGGGCGAAAGACTTCCGCGAGCGCTTAGACGAGGCGCATGGATCGTAGCGATTTGCGGTAGCGCTGCCGAAGTGAATGGCCGCGGCAATCTCCTGATTAACGCGTTTACCGGACACGTGGGTTCTGGTATCCAAGTTACTGGGAATCCGGCTTCAGGATTTGATTTCTTCGATTGCTCCAAGAGCTGCAGCGTGAATGCCGTACTGTGTCTGATACGCCTCTACGGCCTGTTGAGTGTTCAAGAACATCCGCTGGCGACCGAGAACTTCGCCCAGCAATGATTTTTGGATTACCCGCAGCGCTTCTGGATTCAGCGCCGCGAGCCATAAGGTTACGCCTTCTTGCCGCAGCTTTTCCTCGCCGGCCCTGAGCATTTCGAGAGCGGTGTATTCGATGTCGGGAATGGCGCTGCAGTCGATGAGCACCACTTGCGGAGTTGCCTCGCGCACCATCGGCCACATTTTGTCGCCGATCCGCTGTGCATTTCCAAAATACACCCGGCCTTCCGTGCGGAGAATCAGTAGTCCCGGGAAAGTCTCGTCAGAATTGTGATCAGGTGAACGCGGGCGAAATACATCTGTGCCTGGTTTGCGGCCCAGAACATAGACCAGAGGATGATTCGACTCGTAAAGAAGTCCCATCAGCGACAAGGCCACCGCCACGAGAATGCCCCGTAGGGAGCCTAGGAGGACGACGCCTGCAAGTGCGACCAGAGCCCAGCGGAACTCGGCGTTGCGGATCGCTCTGATCTTCCGAAACTCCGTCGGATTAAGTAGGCCCACCACGCTGGTGATGACAACTGCCGCTAGCGCCGCTTGTGGTACAAGCCGAATGACTGGCGCCAGAAACAGAAGGGTTGCCGCCGCCGCTGCGGCGGTTACCAATTCAGCCACCTGTGTGCGAGCTCCCGCCTTGCGGTTGATAGCGGTCTGTGAGGTGCCGCCTCCTGCGGGCATCGCGCGGAAGAACGCCCCGGCCAGATTCGCCAAACCCAGTGCCCGGAGTTCTTGATCCGGGTTCGGCCTCGGCTCGCCTCGACCGACGAATGCACGCCCTGCGGCTATACTTTCGGTAAAGCTCATTAGAGCGATACCCAATGCCCCCGGCCACAGGATCCCCATGAGGGTCAGGTCCGGCGCAATCAATGGCGGCAACCCAGACGGAACCGTCCCCACCGTTTGGACTCCCACATTCCGAAGCTGCAACAAACTAAAACAAGCGATCGCGATCGCTAGCGCCAGTAGCACTGCGGGCAGTCGTGGCAGCCACTTTTCCACGCCGAACACAATCGCCAGCGTGATCAGCCCGAGCGCGAGCGTCGGAGCGGATGTTGCCGAGACATGCTGGAAGATAGAGATCAGCTTTCGCAAGAAAGGTTCGTTGCCAACGTGAATCCCCAACAGCTTGGGAAGCTGATCTACAATTACCACGAACGCGATTCCCGCTTTAAATCCTGCCAGCACTGGATCAGAAATAAAGTTAGCGATAAATCCCAACCTAAGGATTGACGCCAGGAGCAAGAAAGCCCCGACCAAGAGCGCTAGCGTGCACGCCGTTTTCAACAGCACGACAGGGTCTCCGCCGGGGGCCACCTGCGCCAATTCTGTGGCAGTCAAGAGCGCGATCGTTGTCGTCGTGCTGACGCTCAGCGGCCGCGACGAACCCAATACGGCGTAAACCGCCATTGGTATAAGCACGGTGTAAAGCCCCGCCTCGACCGGGAGACCCGCGATCGTGGCATACGCCATCGCCTTGGGTAGAACCAAGGCTGCCGTGGTTAGCCCGGCGATCACATCGGGTCGCAGCCATTCCCTCCGGTATTCACGCAGCAAATTCATACTCGAATCGTATCGCCCGGTGTAGGGGTCCTGGACTCAGGCCCGGTTTGATTAATTCCGATTGATCTTCTCCGGAATGCGGAGTCCAGGTTTTGCCGCCTCACCTCGTGCAACGGAATGATCCGCGCGGTTCTCTTCGTTTTCTGTCCATTTACGAGCTTCATCATAGCGTTTGAGGTTCGTTCACGGAACATGCGATTCAGATTTATTCAAGCCGCGCGAGTCCGCCGTTGGGCAGCATGCTATTGAACGATTCCTGCGGGGTGACCGCGTCCAACCTTCGAGTGGGATCTCCCCCCCGCAGCGCATTCTTACAAGGTTCGAACCTGTTTCATACAGCACAGACAAGGGTCATCGGTGTCGCTAGACTGAATCACAGTCGGTAGTACCGCCGGATTGCTTTTATGCAACGCAATATCCGGCGATGGGCTAGACGTTAAGGGAGTCTCAAATGCGAACATTCAAAGTTCTAATCTGCACCGCAGCATTACTCGCAGCCTTGGCAATCGTGCCAACGGCTGATGCGCAAATCGCGATAAGCGTGGGCATTCAACCTGTGTGTTCCTACGGCTACTATGACTACGCACCTTATGCGTGCGCGCCGATCGGCTTTTATGGGCCGGGCTATTTCTACAACGGTATCTTCCTGGGCATGGGCCCGTGGGCCGGTTGGGGTTACAGCAACGGCTGGGGCTACCATCGTTTCAACGGCGGCGGCGGCGGACGGTACAACGGCGGCGGTGGTTATGCGGCTAATCGTGCTTATGCAGCCAATCGTTCTTATGCGGCCAATCACACCACCAGCGGGTCTTACTCCAGGAGCTCGGCAGGCACGTCCCACGCAGCCGTGTCGCATAGTTCCGCATCAACAGGCACGTCCCACGCAGCCGTATCGCATAGTTCCGCATCGCCAGGCACATCCCACGCAGCCGTATCGCATGGTGGCGCATCTGGCGGAACGTCCCACGCAGCATCGGGTGGCGGATCTCACGGCGGAGGTGGCGGCGGATCCCATGGTGGTGGCGAGCACCGCTAAACGGCAGCCGCTGAATCAAGCGGTGCATGATACATCGAGCGACGGAGCTTTTACGGCCGCCGCTCCAGCAACACTCCGCTGGATGGTATGCCACCCAGACTGCGCCGTGCGACGATGCGTGATGTCGGTCCAAACACGGCCGCGCTTCTCGTAAGGGTGGCGCTCTCAGAACCTCCTCTGTTTACGCCCACGCAATTCTCTCCGTCAGCGTTCCCCCGCATCGAAACGCTTCCCCAATCGGGCGTTGCCCATAGTTTCTATTGGACACCTCAAAAATGATCTCCCGGTCTTTGAGCCAAAAGGCATTCTCGTTTGCCGTTGGACTGATTATTCCCCTGTCCGCTCGCGCCCCGCGCGTAAGTCCTGATTAACGCGGTCACCGGACAAGTGGGTAATGAAACGAGCTTGTCCCATGATCTGACTAACCGGGCACAAGGCCTATAATGTGCCGGGAAGCGCCACAGGGAGAAAAAGCATGACCAAAGTTCCATCGTCCGGTGTTGAGCCAGGTCAACGACGACTTAACGGCCCGCAAACCAGCGGACGTGAATATCGCAATTTGTCGCAGCCCACCCACCTCATGGCGCACGATGACGACGTTTCGGTGCAAATGCGGGATGGAGTTATGCTGCTGGCAGATGTGCATCGTCCGGCCGAACTCGGTCGGTATCCCGTACTCGTTGCCGCCTCTCCCTATCCGCGGCAGATCCAAAATCTAGGCGCTCCCGCGGGCTTCATCGAAGCGGGCGCCACCGATTTCTTCGTCCCTCGCGGTTACGTACACGTCATTGCGAACTGCCGAGGCACGAGTGGCTCTGGCGGGACCTTCGGCTTCTTCGATTCGCAGGAACGTCGTGACATGCACGACCTCGTCGAGTGGGCCGCGCTACAACCCTGGTCGAACGGCAATGTCGGCATGATTGGGATCAGTTATTTCGCGGGAACGCAGATGGAGGCCGCTGTGGAACGACCTCCGCATCTCAAAGCCATCATGCCCATCGCTGGCACCTTCGACCTCTATGAGTCGGCGACGCATCATGGACTGGTGAGTAGCGGCTTTCTCACACCGTTCCTTTTCATGATCGGAATGACGTCGGGGCACACGAACAAGCTCTGGCGCAGCAAACTAATTGACGCCATGCGTACACTGCTGCTTACTCCCGGCATCCACAAGAAATTCGAGATGGCGAACGGAGAAGCCGCGATCGCTGGCCTCAAAGTGTTGCTCAAGCTGCACCACGATCCCCATCCTTGGGACGATCTGTGGCGCGCAATCGCCGCTGAGCACCCGTTTCGCGATGCCTGGTGGGAGGATCGCAATTTGCTTCCGTTACTGGGGCGCGTCGAGGTGCCAGTCTATTTAGGGTGCGACTGGCAGAACGTGCCGCTCCACCTACCGCACACCTTCACGGCCTACGAGCGCCTGACGAACAGCAAGTATCTGCAGGTTGCGATGATGGGAGAGCATGGGCTCGCCTGGCCGTGGGAGAGTCTGCACATCGAGGCGATTGCCTGGTTCGATCATTGGCTGAAGGAGCAGGACACCGGCATTCTCGACGGCCCACACTTCCGATACATTTTGCCGGAGGCGGACGGCTGGCGAACAACCGATGCTTGGCCGATTCGCGAAGCGGTGCATCATGCTTATGCACTTCGAGCCGACGGAGGCCTGGGTGATGACGAAGGACATGCAGGCTCCAGAACCTACATGAATCTTGGCGGTGGTCTCAATCGTCCAGGCGCGAGCGAGACGGATCCTCCCGCGCTCTTGTACTGGACTACCCCGCCACTAGCTCATGACTTGGACTTGATCGGTCCCATCGAACTGAACTTGGATGCCGCTTGCACTGCGCCGGACACAGCCTTCATCGTGGTCTTGCAGGACGTGGACGAAAACGAGAACGCGATCAATGTCACGGCGGGATACCTGCGGGCCAGTCTGCGGGCAGTGGACGAAAGTGCGAGCGCGCCTGGTTCCCCGGTTCTACCGTGCCGTGATTTTGACGCGGTGCCGATTGGAAAGAAGGTGACCTATCGGATTCCCATGGTACCCAATGCCAGGCGCTTTCGCGTAGGTCACAAGCTCCGGTTGTACGTCACGACCGACGATCAAAACCCAGATAAACCGGCGCTGCTTGAGTTCAGGCACGCCAGCATAGGCACGAACTCCTTCAATACGATTTCTTCGTCGTCGCGGTTACTTTTGCCATTACTTCGATAGGAGCGCTAGAGGATACCGTAGCGAGACGTCGAAACTGGTTCCAACTCCTGACAAACGCGCTAACCCGACATGTTGGGACCAGAGTACCCACTTGTCTGGTTATCTGACCAATCAGGAGTTGAGAGGGTTTCGATCCCCGCTTGACACGCGTCCATATTTCTGCAAACATCGAAATATGGCGACAGCACAAAG